>Ga0209960_1004737_pt1 | contig 10170 bp, 10 predicted proteins | sample ThiBiot_500_plan_2_FD_183947 | JGI IMG/M metagenome (GOLD analysis project Ga0209960, IMG submission 183947) | Wastewater bioreactor microbial communities from Cape Town, South Africa - Thiocy_expt_500_plan (SPAdes) | ecosystem: Engineered > Bioreactor > Thiocyanate-remediating >...
CTTACCCGTTATTGTAACAGTTTTATACTTTTCAATACTCATTTTCGGCGTTCTTTATTTTATAACAAAAAAATAATATTTTTAATCAATTATATTTTCTAAACTCCAAAGTTAATGATAAATACATATCTATTCTATCATCAACATCCAATGGATTTATCGATATATTTTTTCCATCTATCATGCAAACTTGGAAATTGTATTTTGATTGAATAAAGGTTCTTCCAGTCTGATAACGAATATCCAAACTTGAGTTATAATATGCACCTCCAACAGTATAAAAAGGACTATTTGTAATCAAGTTTGTTTTGATCAAATAAGATTTCTTAACAGCCGGAAGTTCATCTAAAGGATCGCTTGGCTTTGGATATATGTTAAATTGACCATCAACCCATGAAACATGTTTTATTACAATTTCATCAACAGGAAATGGAATATTAATATCTACATCAAAATTATCTTTATCATTGAAATAATTTGATACAACAACTGTCTGATATTTTTCGATACTCATTTTTATCAGCAAAAATTAAATTCTAATTATTAATTATTGTAATGTGATCATATCTTTATTGACAGTTAATTGTTTTAACATAACTGCATATAAATAATGATCTCTTTGAGCAGCAGCATCACCGAATTCTACATCAATTTCATATCTAATCGGATCAGTTACTAAATAACCATCAATATAAACATCTGGTTCGAATTTCTCTAATGGTTTCATCCATAATGGTGATTGTTCAGTCCAGTCTTGATACCAAGCGAAATTATAAGCATAATCATCTGAAGATGTAATACATGTTCCTTTTAACTTTTTTCTTTGAATAATGTATGCTTCATTTTTACTGATATCAATTTTAGCTGAATACATATTATTACTATTCAAAACTGGATTAAAAGATCTAATATCAGTGTTAGCAGTTGTAGCACCTTGATTATTTGAAAATTGATTACCTAATCCATGATAATATTGTGTGTTTACAGTACCAGTATTTGTAAACGGTGCCCATATTATTTTTTGAATGTAAGCTCCGATACTTCTTGAGATATCAATCGAAATATTATGACTCGTACCAGTTCTGTTGATCTTTCTATGATGTAAATATGGAATATATTCACTAAATCCGCTTCCCATGAATTTTGTCTTCATATCATTAACGATCATTGTGTTATTCTCAACACACAATTGTAATTCGAGATTGCTTAAATTAACAGTTTGATTAAGTCCATTTACAACTGCAGCAGCAGAAGCTGGTAATGTTGTGCTAATAAAATTAATATCTGTTTGTTTACCCCAAACGATTGTAATTTCAATATCATCACCAAAATATCTGTATTTGTCAACTGCACAGATAGTATTCTTAAACAAACTTAATGGAATTCTATTTTTGATTGGGAATAATGTATTTACAACAGATCCTTTAAGATAATACAATGGTTCTATCATTGAATTTTTTGAGTCTTGATTTTGATATCGTGAATTTGGAACTGTAGCAGTAATTGTAAGACCAGCCATAACCGCATCAACAGCTGCATCAACTTTTCCTTTAACATCAACAGTAGCATCCGCATTAGCAGGTGCAGTCATATTACAAGCAGTAGTTGTAATTCCTTGAATTAATTTTTGTGGAGGGATTAATCCTTCGAAAACACCATTGCTGGTTGCATCGGTACCAGAGGGTTTATCATTTAATAACATGTCGTCTAATCTTGTTTCATATCTCAAGACTGCATTTGTATATTTATGACAATCTGGAATATCACAAATTAATACTTGACCAGTAACAGTCTTAATTTGCAATCTGTTGATATGTGGAACTAAATCAGCAAATCTGTAATAAAACAGATTACCCGCACCAGGAATTGCACCTTGTGTTTCATCAAAAGAGAAGTAACTATTGAATAAATTGAACACATACGAACCAGGAATTCTAAATGTTGATGTTTGTCCGTCGCTTGTGTTTAATATCATTGTATTGCCAAGGTTATTTTGAACAATTCGAACATATCTTGGATCAGAATGATCAAGAACCTTTTGTGGTCTTTGATTAATATCTCGAGTTAATAAACGATTTGAACTTGAACTTGCTAGGTCCGCCATTTTGTTTTTATATAAGGTAAAAAAATATAAATCTAAATTAATTAATTAATAAATCATTAGCGTATATGAAATCGATGATAATCAGTAGATCATCAGCGTCATTATTATGTTCAATCCATTAAGATCTATTATATCACCATCTTCATTTGTCAACCAAAATCTATACTTATTGCTTGAATAATTAGAGAATGTTTTTGAACACTCACCTACCATTCCACTTGCTGTAAATGCAATATTTGTATAACTCGGATTATCTGCGCAAACAATTCCTTGCAAGATGTTATTTGTAGTATTTTGAACAATGTCTGATCTTATAAATAATGTCGATTCTTTATTCAAATTCACAACATTCACAGATCTTAAAATATTTGTGTCGAATTGATAAACACTATCTCTATCAAACCCCATTTGTTCAAATAAAGTTGATCCGATTGTAAATATCGGTTGTATACTCCCATTGCCAGATACTAAATAACTATACTTTCCATCATCACCATATGTATTTATGTTCTGATATGTGATATTATATGTAAATCCTTTTGGCGAGTTCTGATTTAACAATAAAACTAACATATTTTTTAATGAAGCCCTTGAATAATTCGATGCAGGAACATTGATTGTAACCGATTGATTATCCTCCGTCAATATAAAACTAGAATCTTTGTAAACATTATAGAAAGTTTTTGGTACTGAACATGATAATACGACAACTTTTGTATATTTTATATGATTTTTTAAGTTAATATAGATACTAAAGTCTGAATTACTTTCTCCAGCATCACGATGTCTACTGTCAATATAAACTATCTCTTTGTTATCATAAGTATCAACAGTTGCAACATTAACTTTAAGTTCTTTTGTTGATTCTTTTTTCTTTGATTCTTTTTCCTCCATTTACTTAACCAAAAAATAATTTATTACATGTAATTAATCATCCAACATAAGGAAACTATATCTTTTTTTAGTGGACTCTTTTTCTATTTTAGTTGGTTTTGATTCAGTAATTGGTTCAATCTTTGATTCGGTTTCAGTTGGATATTCGCTAATCGTGCGCCTTAAAACTCTTTCCTTAACAATCCCGGAGGAATATTCTCTTTCAGGCTTCGCGCCTTTGGAGGATGGCTCCAACTCCTTCACCTTTGTTTCAATTGGAGGTTTAACTTCTGTTTCTGATTTCACGTACTTTTTAGTTCCTTTCTTTGGATGAATATAGATAATTTCCTCAGTGTCGCTATCAGACTCTGATTCCTCCTTTGCTTTCTCTAATTCTTCTTTCAATCTTTTCTTTTCTTTCAAAATCTCATTACGTTTAGCAAGAGCCTTCCTAATGTTTTCCTTGGAAGCTATTTTTCGTCTATCTGTAATGACTTCGTTGATTTTTGTTTCATTTTCACTGTTATTGGGTGTGTCCATCTTAACTGTTTTAATATTAATATTAACATATTTTTATTTTATAATTATTAATTAAATAAATCGATGTATATGAAATCATCGAGTATATAATACGAGATGTCAAATTATTATTCGGTGTTCAATGATAACTCATTTTTTGGAGATACAGTAAATTCAAATAATGTAATAACCGGTCTGTTGTCAGGCGAGAGAATAACTCTAACAGATCCCAGTAATCAATTTACTGTCAACACAACAACAATAGATATACAAGGGAATTCAGAACGAACAATCACAATTCCTGATAGTAGTGATGCAGATGTAGTATTAACAGAAGAAGATCAAATTATTAATGGAGAGAAATCATTTATGAACACAATGAATTCAAGTAATATAACACCTTTGGTTAATAGTACATTTTCATTAGGAAATGCGGGTTCAATATATGATAGTAGCTATGTCAACAAAAGTTATGTGAACAACATCGTGCCATTATCAGGATCTTCCAATCTCACTATTGGTAAATTAGATGGCTCAGATTTTGATTTAATCTTCAATAAATCTGGCCTAACTTCAAACAAATTATTGAAACTAGACAATGATAATAAATTGATTTCAGATACAAATGATTATTTACCAAAAAATAACCCAACATACACAGGAACATTAACGACACCATTATCTGCAGGAATTGCACAAATAAATGTAAGCAACGAATTAATATCATCAAACAATTTGAACAATCCATCGATTACATTAACAGATATAAATAAGTTATTGAGAACAGATGGAAGCGGATTAGTTTATGGTTCGAATACTTTGCCAGATAATTGTTCAGCAAATAATTTCACAGTAACAAATCCACATATCAATTTTGTTACAACAAATTCAGTGCTAATGACAAATGGAAGTGGTTATGCATATACTTCAAATACATTACCAGATATTAGCGTTGGTACAGTTCTCCCAACATTTACAAGTAATAATTTAGGTGGGGTTAGCAATAGATGGAACTATTTATATGTGAAATCTGGTGACTTTTACTCAATTGATTCTGGAAATATATTACCATCTTTGGGTTTAACTTATGATCTTGGAAGTTCTGGAAAGCTATGGAATAATGTCTATGCTGATATAGTGAATGCAAATACTATTAATGTGAATTCTATAAATATAACTGGAAGTATTGTACCAACGGCAGATAATACATATGATTTTGGTGCAGGAAGTTTTAGATGGAGAACTATATATATTTATGATATTCGCATGTTAGGAAAAATTGGTTCAAATTTTGTACCGAATGGAAATAGAAATCTTGGCGATTCAACAGCTAGATGGAATAATTTCTATGCAAATAATTCTGATATCAATACATTAGTTGTGAACACGGGAGTTGGCTCTGCTTTAATTCCCAGCACAAATACCACATATGATTTAGGATCATCATCATATAAGTGGAATAATGCATATATCAACACAGTGAATACAAATTCATTAGTTGTGAACACAAATGTATCATCGTCATTAACACCATCTGCAACTTCAACTTATAATCTTGGAACTAATTCACTTAAATGGAACAACGTCTATGCAAATAATCTTTATGGAAGTTGGACTCCATCTGGACATTTAATTCCTTCAGCAAATAATACTTATAATCTTGGTTCACCGTCATTTAAATGGACCAATGTTTATGCATCTAACTTTTATGGTAATTGGTCACCTACTGGTAGTCTATTACCTCCAACAAATAATACTTATGATCTCGGAAGTTCTTCATACAAATGGGCAAATTTATACATTACACAAATAAATGCAAACAATATTCTCGCAACTAATGCATTGTCATTAGATAGATCAACAGAAACAGCAGTTACTTCATCATTAAATATTTACGCTGGAACTTCTGGAGGAGCAACTACTGGAAATCATGCTAAAGTCGCATTAGCTATTAAAGGAGGTGGTGGTGGAAATGTTTTTGCTGGAATGGATTTAGGATATTATGATGGTGCATTGCCATTGATCATCACTTCAACAGGTGGAGATACTGTATTCGCTTGTACTATAAGTCCTTACACTGACAATGTATATTCATGTGGAAAAAGTGGAAAAAGATGGTCATATATTTGGACTGGTTATGGCGTCCTTCAGACTTCAGATGGAAATGATAAGGAAAATATTTGTGATTGTGATTTAGGATTGGATTTCATAAATGACTTAAAGCCAAAGAAGTATAATTGGAAGAGTGAAAAAAAGGAATCAAATTATGGAATTGTTGCTCAAGATTTAGAAGAAACATTAAATAAATATAACAAATCAGACTTTAGTGGATTACATAAACCAGTTGATGATGGAGATAAATATGGTATTAATTATTCACAACTTATTCCAGTGTTAATCAAGGCAGTTCAGGAATTAACACAAAAAGTAAATGAATTAGAGGATAAATTAAATAATAAATAATTAAATAATAATAAAATTCTATATATAAAAACAATCTAATAATGAGTTTGACATATTGTGTTAAATGCAAAAAGAAAACAAAGGATGTTAATCCTAAAATAGTTAATAATGGTGGACGATCAAGAAGAGTATCTAAATGTGCAGTTTGTGGTACAATGAAGTCTGTTTTTGTTAAATCGCAAAAGGGAGGCAATCCTGCAGCTGCAATTGCTGGTATGGCAGGTCAACTCGCACCTCAACTTATTAGTGGTATCAGCAGTGGAATTCAAAATTTACAACAAAACACTGGCGTATATGATCGAGAAAAAATGAGAAAAGACATGAAATTATTCAATGACATGACCATGAATTATTACATTAGTGCTAAAAATGATGGCAATCCTATATTAGCTGGTCAAGCTCGGGAAATGGCAAGACAAACATTGGCTAATCGAGGAATTTACGTTTGATTTGATTTATCAGTGAAAGTATCAGTGAAAGTAATTAATTAAATATAAATCTATTTTTTTATTATTATGTACTTAATAAAATGGTAAAAGGTCAATCGAAGATTGGTGAAACAAAACCAAAGGATAAACCGAAGTTGATCCACGTAAAAAAAGGCGGAAAGACAAAAAGATATCTTGTTTATGATGGAAAGAGATATAAAATCGATTCACCTTATGATGACAAGTTTGTGATTTCAAAGTTAACTAAAATTATTGAGAAGTTAGTTGATTATAATGCAAGGAAGAAAAGAAGGAAAGTGTATCGAAAAAAGAATGCTCCGACCTCGGGTAGTCAATCGAAGATTGGTGAAACGAAAACTGAGAGTCCTACTGAAAAAGTTAGCGTTAATGAATATGGCAATATGAATAAAGTTCCACCACAACAAATTATTAATGCAGTTCGAGATTTAAATCCGAAATATGAGGATACACGAGCAGTTGAATACAGGAAAGATTTAATCAAAATGTTAGATGATCAGGTTAAAGTAAAAGAGACAGTTTTTAATGCAATTACTGCTGATTTAGCAAGGTCAACTAAATTATTAGACGACAAAGATAAAGATATTAAAAAACGCGAACATGACTTGAAATTATTGGAAAGTCAAGTAAAAACCGAGAAGAATAGATTAGCTATAACTGATAAAGATTATAAGCAAAAGATCAAAGTTATTGAAGCTGCTGAAGGTAAATTGAAAGATAGAAAAGAGGATCTTAAAACTTCCAGGTTAGAATATGATGCTCTAGTTAAAGAAAACGAAAAATTGAAAGATATTCAAAAAGAAGCGAAAGAAAGAAATCAAGAAATTGATGATCTTCTTAACAATAAAAATATATCTCTTAAGAAAAAAACAGAGGAAATAGAAAAATTAAATGATAAGTTGAGAACATATGCTGCTACTTTTCTTGAACTTGAAAAAGATATTAAACAAAAAGAAGAGGAGAAAGTTAAATTATTAGAAGAAACTGAACAAGCAAAAGCTATGAAGTATTTTGAAATGCATAGAGCTAAAATGCGTGAGTTTTACTCAAATCCAAATAATATTAAAGCTAAAGAATTACGAGAACTTGCTAAGAATGAATTTGGTATCAAAGTAGATAAAGAACCAGATGATAAAGGAAGGATTAATCCGAAGACAATGAGAGAAATTACGAATGAAATTGTCGACGATGATAAGAAAATGTGGAATCTTGGTATACGACATTATGCAGCAAAATATCCATGGCTGAAGAAAGAAGATATCGATTTGACCAAAACACCCATAAAAACTCCTAGAACTACACCAAAAGGTTCTGCAAAGAAGGATAGCAAGCCCAAAAATGATATAAAACCTGAAGATTTAACAAAAGCATTAGATAATATTAAAAAAGATAAGGAAAAAGAAGCCGAAATAGAGGCTTATAATAATGCACATAAATATTTGAGTGATAAGCTTAAATTTGGTGATTTAGAAGCTTATTTTAAATCTCATGGCGTTAATGATATAAAAGTTAAAAGAGGCGTAAAAGATCATAACAAGAATTCATATATTACGGAATTTCTTGAACGCGAAGGTATGATTGAAGCGGTTATTGAAGAAAAATCTGGTAAGAAAGGGAAAGAGTCCTCTGAAAGAGAACGTACCGAAGGGACAAAAGAAGTTATAGAAGAACTTGAGAATAAAACAGATGATCTCAAAAAAGAAATCGAGGAAGCAAAGGAAGCTCAAGATCAATTGAAGATTGCCGAAGGAATTGCTGATGATCAATCAAAGATTGCCGAAGAAGAAAAAGTTGATGTTGTTGAAGCAGCACAAGATTTAAATGAAACTATAGAAGAATTTAATTTAGAAGAATTCCATGAAAAACAAAAAGGAACTGGGTCGATTGATTCGGGGTTGACAAACTTTGAAATAGAGAAATTTATGAAAGATTACTATAAAGATGGATTCATTGGCGTGTATGCAATTGATCAGTTGAAGAAAATAAAAAAAGTCGGTGATAATTTCAGTTTTATTATGAACACTCAACCTATTAATGTCCCTATTGGCCATTGGATTGCTGTTAAAGTCGATAAAGATACGATTGAATACTATGATAGTTTTGCTGGTGATCCACCTGATGAATTAATCAAATGGTTAAAGAAGAAGTTAGCTTCAAATGTTTATCAACTTAAGATAAATAGAACCAAATTTCAAAAAACAAACACATCAAATTGTGGTTATTTTGCAATGGATTTCTTAGCAAAAAGATATGGTGGAGAAACATTCAAAGAAGCAACTGGTTTTAAAATATTTGAAGATTCAATAAATGGAGAGAAAGAAATTAAACAGTTAAAGAAATCAATTCAAGAGTTTGGATCTTTAAAGATTAAATAAATATTATTATTTTAAAAATATTATTTTTGTTATAATAAAAAATGGAAAATTCAGTTAGATTGTGCTTAGTTTGCAAACTTAAAAAACCATATCATTGTTTCGAAACTTTCAATTACAAATCGCATTTTGTTTGTGAATTGTGTGAAAAATATGAAATTTTAAAGGATGTAATAAAAACTAACCAACGTGGTCTTGAGATTCTTGAGAAGGAAATGAAAGACGAACAAGAAAAATACGAAGATAATTAATATTTAAAAATATTTTATTGTTATATATAATAAAGTGTTATCAAAAAAATGAAAATTTGTAATCAGTGTGGAATTGAAAAGGATTTATCAGAATATTATTGTGCTCGGGGTAAACCTGTTGCAAGATGTAAAGAATGCGTTTATAATTATATAAAAAACCAAAGAATACAAAATCGAATTCCTCGAGAAAATGATCCTGTTGGAGAAGGAGAGGAAGGGAAAAAATGGTGCAAGAAATGTTTGAAATGGATTGATTGTAATAATTTCTCTGTATGTGCGAGGAATACCAAGTCAAAATATTTTAGTTATTGTAAAGATTGCATGTCAAAAATAGTCAGAGAATGTCAAAAAAATAGGATTCGTAATTTGACTGCCGAAAAATGTTGAATAAAAAAAGATAATTATTTTTTTTCAATTTAAAATTTATTGTTATTAATATAAAAAATGTCGCATTCAATCAATGGCTATTATGATGCCGAATTTTCATTCTATAGTTTATACGATCCTTCTTCTAACATGTCTGAAAGTACAAAAAAATGGAGAGAGAGAAATTCAGTTAAAGATGAACACGGAAATCGATACTATTTTAGTTTAAAATTGAACCTTCAAGTTAAAAGCGATAGAATGGCTGAATTTGTGAATAAAAAAGTATTCAAATATTTGGGTAAGGAGACAAAAAAAGTTGAAGTTCATAAAGATGGAAAAACAACGGAAGAAGTTCGCAAGGTAAATTACGAAAAAAATAATGACTATGATTATCTTATAGGACTTGCTCTCACAGATGCCGAATTCGCGGATAAACACGGAGGTTCTACATTTGAGATGGATAACTATACAATGGGAGAATTGTATGAATTAATTATTATTACAAAAGCAGTTCCTTCTGTAAAGTATAAGGAAGGTAGAGATGACTTTAGAACGGAAAAAGACGAAACTGGAAATGAATGGGAAGAACAGGTTGATATTGATGAAATAGATGCGTTAAATTCATCACATTGGATATTTTTGCTTTGCATAGGATTAAATTTTTTGGCGTTTTTTTTTTTAGTTTTAAATTTTTTTGATTATAAAAAGTTTTAAATGTAAACAAAGTGAATTAGATAGTTGATGAATATGATGTT
>Ga0209960_1004738_pt1 | contig 10167 bp, 8 predicted proteins | sample ThiBiot_500_plan_2_FD_183947 | JGI IMG/M metagenome (GOLD analysis project Ga0209960, IMG submission 183947) | Wastewater bioreactor microbial communities from Cape Town, South Africa - Thiocy_expt_500_plan (SPAdes) | ecosystem: Engineered > Bioreactor > Thiocyanate-remediating >...
AATAGCTTAGAAAAAAAGAATCATTTCGAATTCGATCAGCTTCTTCAGGTTTAATAAAGGATCGTTCTGCCATTTACCACCAATCTGTAGCAAATATTCCACTTGATCCAACTCAAGATGGTAGTCCAGGAGGAAGTGAAAAAAGAAAAATAAGATTTTCTGAGAAAGATGAAGTCTATACACCTGAACAAAGAGAAACATTAAATGAAAATGATAATGAAAATGAAAATGACGGAGTTGTATTAAGGAATCGAAATACTGCTAGAAAACCTAGACAGGTATTTTTTTTAAATGATTCTCTCCTTTTTTTCTCTGGATTGTATTGACAAACAAACAAAACTTCTTTTATTAGCGATCTTGGAGTGAAGGAGCAAAAACTGCCTTTCGTCCTGATTGTAATTTTCTTTTTTTTTTTCCCTATGCCTTTTATTTATCATTTACCAAAGTAACCCTACTTTTCTTCAGCTGTACTTTCAGAAGATTTCTTTCGAAATTCAACAAGATCAAGTTTTTGTATTCCTCATCGTTTTATTCCACATATGGTTCTCACTCCAACCTCAAAAGGTTTCTTTTTTTTATTTTCAAATTTCTTAAACAAAACTACAAAATAACATTGGAATGATTTTTAATAGGATCCAAATGTATTCATTGTAAAAATAGTATTCGACTTCTAACTGGTCATGCTTCAAAATGTCAAGGTAAAAATGCTTCTTTTTCTATTTCTTTTTTGTTGTTGTTGTCATTCTAATTTATTCTTTTTTATTTTTTTTGCAAATAATAGATTGTAGTATAGTTGTACATAAAAGATGCCAACAATTTGTTCCACCAAATTGTGGAGTTCCAACTGAACTCTTTGATCTAAAAACTCAAGGTAAAAAAAAATATTTATTTATTTGATAATATACCCATTTTTCATCCTCTTTATATTCAAAAAAAAAAAAAAAAAAAAAAAAAAAGACCAAGTATTTGGTGTTGATATTGAAGTCCAAGCTAAACTAGAGGGAAGATTAATCCCAAGAATTGTAACAACATGTGTTAATGCAGTAGAAAAAAGAGGTTTAAATTTTGAAGGTATCTATAGAATATCAGGGACTACCTCACAAATAGAGAAATTAAGAAGTTTATTTCGTTATGGAAGGTAAATTATTTCTTTCTTTATTCATATTATTTTATTGTTTTATAATTTTAAATATCAAACTTTTTTCTCAACATTAAAATTCAATAATAAAAAGACCAAATCTTGATGATCCAGAATGGAAAGATATTTCTGTAGTAACTGCGATCTTAAAGCAATATTTTAGGGAATTGCCAGATCCATTATGCACATTTGATTTGTATCAATCTTTTGTAGATTCTGTAAAACTTGAAACTTTTAATGAACAATTATTTATTATTCGACATTTATTGGAATCATTACCTGCTGTTAATTATGCTACTATTAGATATGTGATTCATCATCTCAAAAGGTTTCTTTATTTTCTTTTTACTTTGTATTTTTCTTTATTTTTTTTTCTACTTTTTTTCATTTCTCCCCTTCATATTCAAAAAAACTAATAATTTGAAATAACAGAGTAAGTGAGAGAGAGGAAGAGAATAAAATGAAAACGCATAGTCTTGCGCTTTTATTTGGACCAACTTTCTTTCGATCTGGGAATGAATCTAAAGATTTTGTCGAAATGAATTTTCAAAGCAAACTTGTTAACTTTATGATTTTAAATGCAAATGAACTTTTCCCTTTAGCACAAAACTAATTTTGAAATAATAATAAAAGTAATCTAAATTATCAAACTATTTCTCTTGATTCTTGTTTCCAATTAATTACTTATTTTTACTTATTTCACATCTATTTATTTTTATTCAACATTTTTTAATAACTTTAAATTTTTCTGCAGCAATCTTAAGTTCATCAAGCTTATTTAAGAAAATAGCTGCTTCTTTTTGAGTTACTAATCCAAGTTCTCTTGCTTCAACATATCTCTTTCCTCCTTTCCCTGTAAAATTAAGTTCACTTCCTTCAAATTTTGTTAAACTTAAATATTGTTTGGATGGGTCTAAATCTTTTGGATTTTCGTGCATTCCAACCATGATATTTGCTTCAGCTCCATTATAAGGGTCTAAACAAAATGTTGGAAAGAATCCTCGAAGCTTTTTTTTTTTGAATTAAAGAATATAAAAAGTGAAAAAAGAAAAGAGAAAATTTGAAACAAAAAAAAATTACTAAAATCATCATTGGAATTACAAAAAGCCAAAGAAAAGCTGGAATGATCATATAAGATAAAGTAGAAATAACTAATCCAGGAGCAGTATTAAATGAGTAACATTCTCTTTTTTCTTGTTGAAATTTTTGATTTAATCCAAGGGAAAGTAAGTCAACTCCAAATTTAGATGATTGATATGGATGAGGTCTAATGTTATAATGATTAGTTTCATTTTAGGATTTGAATGATCTCTTATTTATGAAATTGAAGATACCCTTTCAAATGTTGAATATCATTTATATCAAAATATTCTTTTTTGGAAGAATGAGACCCACTCCAAATTATTCTTCCTCCATGTGAAAGTAAATCTTTAAGTTCATCTATCTAATAATTCATTTTATTGATTTATTTTTTTCTTTAAAGAAAGAAGAAGGAAAAAAGAAAGAAAAGAAAAGAAAAGAAAAGAAACCATAATATAATGTCCTAAAACATTTGATGCAAAAACTTCTCCATATCCATCTTTTGTTATTAAATTCATTGGTTGAACCAAAAGTCTTCCTGAGGTAATAAAAAAATTAGCAATTCCTTCATGAAATATATCATAAAAAACTGCTTTAAAATTTCTTCCAATAACAGGACAAACTCCTGCATTAGCATAAAACAAGTCAATTCTTTGATATCTATTTTATTTATTGATTTCTATTGATTGAAATTAATCTAAAACATTATAACATCTTAAGATATTGATTTAATATAATTTAATGATATTATAATTCAAATCAAAAAATTATCTATCTATCTATATAAAGTCAAAATCGAATAAATAAATAAATAAATAAAAATGAATAATGCATTACTTTTTTTTCAATTCCTCAGCAGCTTTAAACGATGAAGCAGGTGATGACAAATCTACTTGAAGTATCTCAACTCTTCCTAATGGAAATTTCTTCAAAATTGAATCCCTTGCAACCTCAGCTTTCTCTACATTTCTACAAGCGAGTATTACAACCATCTCGTCTTCCTCTCCTCCATTCAACTTCCCACTTCCACTCTTACGCTCCTTCTTTCTCTTCTCTCCAATTTCAACCAACCTCTCAGCAATCCCAAGTCCTAATCCACTGTTACTTCCTGTTACAATTGCAACAGTGGCATGATGTTGATGTTGGTGTTCTCCTTGTTCTTGTTGGCTTAATTGCTTCATCTCGTTCCTGATTTTTTTTTTTTTTTTTTTTTTTTTTTTTTTTTTGACTTGTTCCCTTTTTATTATAAATTTTATAAGTAAAAGGGAACAAATTGAAAAAAGTCAGCCCATTTTTTTTTTTTTTTTTTCCAGGCACCTATTGTTTGACTTCATCATTCTATCAATACCATTATAACATTGCAATAGAGAGATATTATTTCATATCAACGAAAGGTCTTTTAAACTATAAATTATGATGAAATAAGGATGAATCAATAGAATAAAAATTGGGGTTCAGATTGGAAGAAAAAAAATTGAAACTGCCAGTAGTTATTGCAAAGATTGATGATGAAGATGGTAATATCTGGATCTGAATGAATCAGTGTTGTTCTAATAAGATGCATTTTTGTAAAACATTGATCTTCTTTCTTTCAGCTCATGGATTGCTTGAATTTGAGTGTTGTGTTATTATTCTAGTAGTAGTGTATGATGCCTATTATTGAAAGGTAAGATTTTATTTAATAATATCTTCTTCTTCTTCTTCTTTATAATGTTGATATTTCTCTAAAAGATTCCTTGCTGTGCTGATGATCTCTTGCAATCAATAACGATTTTCAATGATTCAAGTTTCAATGTCGGCATGGTCTCAGCTTCGGCCCTGAAAAACAAAAGGTCAAAGCCGTAATCATTCTTATTTACAAAGTTTTGACTTTTCAACGACTCGACACTCACTAACATCTCATTGTTGGTAAATATGAGAAGCTATCTTTATCTTTTGGTGTTGATATTTCTGAGTGATGTTCATGCTGGATTGTGGATAACTCTTACTTCTGTCAGTAATAGCTGTAGTGGGTCGTTAGTTTCTGACTCTTACTTATGGGACACTCAAGACAAATCAAGTTTCATTCTAAACGCCGATAAATGCACTGGTTCTTATCCTTATGGTCAGTGTGGAGACAATATTCGACAATACTTTTGTACAGGATATGTTGATTCGATGCCTCTTGGAAGTTATTGCTTTTATCAAAATAGACAAAATTGTAATATTTAATATTATTTATTGCAATTCATTTGAAATCACTAAATTTGTTTCCTTTCAATATATAGCCCAAGCTTGTCCCTCTGGTTTTGTTGAAGGAACTCGAACTCAAACGGATGAACAAACCAATAATCAATCTGGTCCAAAGGAAAACAAAAACACTTTACCAAAAAAAGATCAAGGTGGGACTTACAACTCCGCAACAAAATGGTATTTTTGTTGTGGAAGCTGGACACCTTCCAATTCAATATCATTTGATTCAATTCGAACTCAATTACCTGATATTTTCATGTTGTTTCGAAAAGGTGGTTCTTGTCAAGTGATTGCTGGAACAACTTCTCAAGCAGGAAATGTTTTGTAAAATTTTTTTTGTTCTCATTATTATTTTCTTCATTATCTTCGTTATTCCACTTTTTTAAGTTGGGATGATGAAGATTCTATTTTTGGTGGAACAGAAAATGCTGTAAGTGGCACACTACCTGATGGAGTTTACACAGGAAATAATGATAACACTGAAATGAATTATTGTACGTATACATATTTTGGTAATATTTTAACGAGCTATTTTCCAATTTATTTTAAAAATCAAATTTAATAGTTCCCCTCCCACCAACCGATCTTCAATTAATTTCAAAAAGTTCGACATCTGTAAATATTTCATGGACACCAAGTGCTGGAGCTAATATTTATTACAAAATTGTGATATCACCAGCTGCTGTTTCTCCATCAACTAAATATACAACAACTACCAAAATGTTAAGCCCATTAACTCCTTCAACAACATATACCATTACTATTTATGGTGGAAAAAATCATCCAACAACAAGTGCTGAAACTTATGAAACTATTGGTAAGGCTTAATTAAAATCATTAAACAACTAAACAATAAAACAAAAAGGAAATTCAATTCAATTTACAACATGCTCAAGTGAATATACTGGCTTAAATTGCGACCGTATTTTTCTTTTTTCTTCTTCTTTTCTTTTTTCCTTCAATTGATTTTTTTTTTTTTTTTTCATATAGAACCCGTTTGCAACCCAATATGTGCTCATGGAAATTGTATTGCACCAAATCAATGTTCATGTGATCCAGGATGGGGAGGTTCAACATGTAATGAGTGTACAAATGGATATTACCCAAAAAATGGAAATTGTTTAGACTGTAATTGTAATAATCATGGAATTTGTTCAGATGGACCAACTGGAAATGGTTCATGTGTCTGTAATACAGGTTATACAACACCTAATAATTCAACTGATTATTGTATAACTTGTTTTTCTGGTTATGTCATGGAGGGTTCAAGTTGTGTTAAATGTTATGAAACTTGTGAAACTTGTGAATTCAATTCAACTTATTGTACTTCGTATACTTTCCTGAATTTTTCATCCTTTTGTATGTCATATTTCATCTCTTTTTTTCTTTTTTTTTTTTTTTTTTTTTTTTTTTTTTTTTTTTTTTTTTTTTTTTTTTTTTTTCTTTTCTTTTTCTTTTTATTTGTAGGTGTAAATCAGGATTCGTTCTTGAATTTAACAAATGTAGATCAACTTGCGAAGTTGGAAAATATTATAGCTATGTTTCTTCAGACTGCCAATGTATTTTTCTTTTTTTCTTTTCTTTTTTTGAAACAACCAAGAACAAAAAAAAAACAAATAATTCGATAGCATGTTCAACAAGTTGTGTTACATGTTTTGGTGGGAATGGTAATGAATGCCTTTCATGTCCAAATGATCTATTATTAGAGGCTGGATCTTGTGTAACAAATTGTTCTGTTGGAAATTATCCTGACGATGATAAAATTTGTCAAGGTTTCTTTGAATTTTTCTTTTTTTTAAAAAAAAGATAAATATCCAATACCCTTTTAACTATTAAATAGCATGTCAATATCCATGTTCAACATGCAATGGACCAGAAAATGGAAATTGTTTAACTTGTATTTCTCCATATATTCGAAAAGAAACTTTTTGTCTTACCGAGGCTCAATGTCTTCAAAATGGTTATATTGATTCTAATCGAGCTTGTCAAGGTATTTCTTTGATTTATGGCATAAATCAACAATAAAAACAAAACAAAAACAAATTTTAGAATGTGATGAAACATGTTCAAGATGCTATGGACCAAACAATGATCAATGCCTTGCCTGTCTAGATGGGACATTTTTATTGAATGGAAAATGTATTGATGATTGCCCAATAGGTTATTATGCAAATACTACTTCAAATAAATGTCAAGGTATTTTTATTATTATTGTTTTCTCCTTAATTAAATACAATTACGAAACAAAATAATAATTATAGCATGTAGTAGCCGATGCTCAGAATGCTTTGGAATAAACGAAAATGAATGTTCAAGTTGCAATTCTCCATTTTTATTGAATTTAACAACTTGTATTTCAACTTTAGAATGTTCAAATTTTGGATACAAAGATAATACTTTCTGTCGTCGTAATTTTTAATTTTTCGAATTCTTCTTATTTTCTTTTTTCTTTTCTTTTTTCTTTTCTTTCCAATTATTTGACTCCCTTCTAAATGAATAAAAAATAAAATTGAATAGCATGCGACTCTTCATGTTCAAAATGTAATGGACCATTATCAACAAATTGTGTGGCATGTCTTGGATCAAAATATTTATTCAATGGAAAATGTCTAAATGAATGTCCTACTGGTTATTTTATATCTGGAGGACAATGCCAATGTATTATATTATATTTTAAGTTTTATTCCTGATAATTTGATTGAAAAAATAAATTAAATGTAATTAGTATGCAGTTTCCCATGTTTAAATTGTGAAAATGAGAGCACAACCTGTTTGAATTGTATTGAGTCTTACTCTTTGAAAGGAATAAATTGTATTTCAGAGGGAGAATGTCATTTAAGTGGATATGTTTCAAATGGAGTATGTTATGGTTAATTTTACTATTTCTTTTTATTTTTGAGCAAAAACAAAGATAACAAAATGGAAATAGAATGCAATTCAAATTGTTCTACCTGTTTTGGTCCAACATCAAATGAATGCCTCTCTTGTTTACGACCAAAGGTATTATTAGAAGGAACATGTGATAACGAATGTCCTTCAAATTATTATTTCATTAACACCACTAATTCTTGTGAAAGTAAGGACTTTAAATAAATAAAAAACCAATTAAGTTAAAACCAAATTAAAATCAATTCAAAATTAGAGTGCGATATTAGTTGTTCAGGATGCTCAGGAGGAGGAATAAATGATTGTTTGAAATGTAGCCCAAATTTCTATACTCACAATGGGCAATGTTTAGCTGAATGTCCTGATGGTTATTATAATGATGCTTCTTTGGGTGAATGTGTTACTTGTCCCTATCTTTGTTTGACTTGTAGTTCAGGTAATTTTCTTTACCAAAACTTTCATTTTTCTCTTTTTTTTTTTTCTTTTCTTTTTGATAATGTTAATTTCCAGAATCAATTTGCATGTCATGTATCACAGATTATTCACTATTTGGAGGAGGATGTATTGATAAATGCCCTGATGAATATACTTCAAATAATGGCGTTTGTTCTGGTATTATTCATCTTTTCCATTTTGAAATAATAAAGCATTAATTGTAACAATAAATAGAGAAACAAAATCAAAGTCAAAGTCAAAACAAAGGTATGTTCATAATTTGAAAATTTTATGAAAAAAAAAAAAAAAAAAAAAAAAAATTGATTAAATCAAATCAAATTGCATTGAAATTAAATCAATAATTATAGTTGGACTAGGAGTTGGATTGACATTTGGATTATTATTTCTAATTTTACTTGTCTTGTTTATCCTTCTTTTTATTAGAAGACAAAAAAAGAAACAAGAAAATACAATTCAAGAAATTTCAATGGTATTTTTCTTATTCTTATTCCCTTCAATTTTTTTTCAAAATAAATAAACAATTAGGAAAAAAGAGATCGCCACTTTTCATTCATGGAGCAATGGGATAAATTCAAATCAAGAGCAGGTTTTCTTTTCTTTTTTTCTTTTTTTGTGTAATCACTCGAATTGGTCAAAACAATAATCAAGTTAAGAACGAGAATCAAAAATCAATTAATGTCTCTGGTCAGACAACATTGTTAAATACTGAAATTGGTATTTTCTTTCTCTTTTTTTTCTCTTTTTTTTCGAAAAGAAATTTAAATTCAAATTTAAAAAGTTTTTGAAAGCTTCCCTGCATTTTTAAAGTTAAATTTTGGATTAGACTTTCGAATTGAAAAAGAAATGGGAAAAGGAGGATCAGGAAGCTTATCAATATGCTGTATTTTAAATGAAGAAACGAAAGACATGTTCAAAACTGAATTTGCTGTTGTCAAAACTTTAAATTGTATCTTTTTTTTTCATCTTTCTTTTTCTTGAAAATTTTAATCTTTTTCCTTCCCTAAATAGTTACAAAAAAGAATGAAGATGAAAATGAAAATTTCTTGAATGAAATTGCAATTACTTGGTTTTTTTTTTTTTTTTCTGTGTGAGTGAAAATATTTCATGAAAAATCTCTTTTTTATTTTTTTTAAAAAAGGTCATTATCATTCCATCCAAACATTGTCCAATTAATTGGATATTGTGAAGAACCAAAATGTATTTTGACCAAACTTTATGAAAGAGATTTATTTTCACTTTTACATGATCAGAATGAAGGTTTGAATTTTATTTAAAATAGAATAAATTTAATTTCAAATAAATAAATAAATATAGAAATTGAACCAAGCAGAATGATACAATTATGTCTTTGTATTATAAAAGGAATTGAAAGAATTCATCAAATCGGAATTGCTCATCGAGATCTAAAAACCAAAAATGTACTTATTCATTAAATATTTCAGTTATAAATACCAAAAATAATCAATCAATAAATAATAGATATTAATTGAAAGAGGCCAAACAAATGACCAAAAAGATATTCGAGCAGTAATTTGTGATTTTGGATTATCTTTGACAAATCGTAATATCAAAGTTGCACGCCCTGGTTTCTTTTTATTTTTTTTTATTTTTTTTTATTTTTGGAATCTAAACTTTAATCAACTTAACAAAAAATAATAATAATAAGGACTATCCCCACAGTATGCAGCACCTGAAATTTTCAGCTCGGTTCGACTTCACAAGATACTTGATTTAAGAAGTTATCAAAACGGAGATATTTTTTCATTTGGAGTCATAATTTGGGAAATTATTACAAGACAAATTCCTTGGGCTAGTTCTTCGATTGAAGAAATTGAAATTGAAATTAAGTACTTTTTTTATTTCAAAAAAAGAAAGAAAGAAAAAATAAAAGAAAACTAATCGAAATAAATAAAAAAAGAAATGGAAAAAGATTAGAAATAGGAGAGTTGGAAGATTCACTTGAATTTTTGAAAGGAATGATTAACCAATGTTGGTTAGAAGATCCACAATTAAGGCCAAGACCTTTCTCAATTCTTCAAAAGTTTTCTGAACAATATTGTTGATAATTTGTGGATACTAGCTTTTGTAAAGTTCTTTACACATGTAATTTGTAAATATAACATTTTCATGGATTTTATTTTTCAAGTCAATCACGTTCAAATATTTTATGAAGATGTAAGCCAGATTGCAAAGTTCATTCAATAATTTTGAAGAGAGAATCAAAAGACAAACAATGAACAATTGCAATCAATACAAAAATGAATCATATTTCAAATATAAACCAATGAAACTTTTACAGAGTGGATTAATCAAATTAAATCAAAAGTCAAAATACTCTCAAATAAACTATTCAAAAAACGAAACTGGAGAATGAA
>Ga0209960_1004740_pt1 | contig 10166 bp, 14 predicted proteins | sample ThiBiot_500_plan_2_FD_183947 | JGI IMG/M metagenome (GOLD analysis project Ga0209960, IMG submission 183947) | Wastewater bioreactor microbial communities from Cape Town, South Africa - Thiocy_expt_500_plan (SPAdes) | ecosystem: Engineered > Bioreactor > Thiocyanate-remediating >...
TTTTAAAAAAAAAAAAAAAAAAAAAAAAAAAAAAAAAAGTCAAACCTTGATCAAAGAAAGCTAAAAACTTTTGATTACATTTTGTAATAAATTCATTTAAAGCTGAAAGATAGAAAAATTCCTCTCCAAAATGTTTATTTGTTGAGATTTGGTGAAGCATTTTTGAGACTTCGGCAAGATTTTTTCTTTGGAGTGGTGAAATTTGATTTTCAATGATTCCAAATGCTTCAGGAGCACTAGAATAAACGAATTTGAAAAAAAAAAAGAGAGAAAAAAAGGAAATGGACGAAAAAAAAAAATAATTACACAATTGCAGGATTCATATAACGGTAATAAACAACATTACCAACAATTCTTAAAATTCTTTCTTCATCATCTGGGAATTTGGCCTTTATTTTATCATTGTCATTATCAAGTTGTCAAAAAATCAATTGGAAAAAAAAAATACCATCAAATTTCCTTTGATTTCAGAGCAAATATAACGAAGACCATAAGGAAATTTAGCTAATGTAGACATAATTGCACTAACAAATTTTTCTGTGACTGCACGGAGATCTTTTAATCTTTTGACAAAAATCTTCATTACTTTATCATTTTCTAATGCTTGAGATCGAGAAACATCATAAGCTAGATGACTCTTTTCTCCAGTTTGTGACTCTTCATCCTTTATCATTCCTCTGTAAATCTAATATTTTTTTTATATAAAAAAAAATTTTTTTTTAAAAAAAAAGAATAAATCACAAGAGGAAATCATAAAATATGAAATCATACAGACAAAGGATCAACTTCAAGATCAAAATCAGATTCATCTAAGATACTTTGAATTAAGGGTTGTAGTGATTCTCTCAAGAATTGACTCTCTTTTGGTCCACGAATATATTGAAGAACAAGTTTAATAAAAGTTGGATTTCCTAAGAGTAATTCATGTGGATCAGTTACTTGATTAATTTCCATTGCAATTGTATCCTAAAATGAAAAACCATTTTGTTGTTTTCATATTATTATTATTTGAAAAAAGAAAGAAAAATGAAATCAAACCTTAAATAATTTGAGAAGGAGATATTCTTCACGTTCATTTTGTGCATAACCATATAATGTAAGAACAGTGGTTTCAATGAATTTTTGAACTTTTTCTTTCTTTTTTAATTGGAAAATCAACCCAGCAAGATATCTTGGTTCAGTTTGAAGTAAATAAAAAAGATTTTGGTAAAGCTATTTTTAAAAAAAATTATTTCGTCAGAAAAATGAAAAAAAAAAAAAAAAAAAAAAATGAAAATGAAATCAAATAAATTACTTCTAATTTCTTTCTTGTATCTTTCTCTAAAGTTTTAAGACCGTGATCAAAATTTTCTGATTCTCTTCTTTGCTTTTTGTTGTATTTCTTTGATGACTCAACTACATCATCCAAAGTAGTGCGGTTTTTAATCAAAAGAGCAATTTTGATATCCAAGACATTGATATTTTTTTCTCTCTCTGCATTATCACGAATTTGAACAACAACTTGATGTTTTAACTTTTCCAATTCTACAAATAAATTTTATGAATTAATAAAGGAAGTAATAAATCATGAGAAAAAAAAAAATTAAAATCATACCAATTTCTTCTTCAAAATCTTTATCGCTATCATCGAGTAAATGTAAGAAATTTTGAATTGTTTCAATAGGTGGATTGTCTTTTTCTAAATTTCATTTTTTTTTTTTTTTTTTTTTTTTTTTTGAAAAAGATAAAATCAAACTTAGAAAAAAATAAAATAAGTAAATAAATAAAAAAATACTTAAAGCTCTATAATGTTTTCCTGCAATTTTTGCACGCCAAACTGATTGAACTTTAATAATATCATCTTCATGTTGTTGATAATGATCTTTCATATCTTGAATCTTCTTTCTTTGAGCCCTTCCACGAGCAATAGCTTGAATTTTGACCCAAAAGTCTTCATTATCCTGAAGTAGTTTCGCACGTTCTTCATCACCTAATTTAATTTGTTCATTTGCTAAAGCTGAAGCTCTTTCAGTCAAAGCTGATTGAAGTTTTGTCCATAATTCTGCAATAACTTGTGGAGTTTGTTCTGATGGTACTTCAAACTCAGGATAGTCCTCTTCATCAATTATTTCGATAATGGATTGATGTTGGACATAGAGTCCATCTCTTTCTTGAGCTTTTGAAGAGATTTCATTCTTTTTAAAGTCTTCCTCTTGTCCAGCAAGTTTTGTACAAGCAGCAGCTGTATCTGGAAAGTTTCGACTATTGGTATTTTCAATTGTTTCATGAAGCCAAGCGACATGGATCTTTGATTTGTAGAGGTACTCATCTTGTTTACATCTCAAATTAAATACAGTGTTCAAAGCATATTCCCTTTCTTTTTCAGCAGTCTCTACTTTGTTCCAAGCGCCTTTTACTTCATTGATTCCCAAGTCATTCTTTGGTTCAAACTCTGGGTAACAGTGTTCATGGAGTAAAGAAGATATTTCTGAATAAGTATTAACTAATCCAGTATATTCTTTGAATCTATGATTAGTAAAAAATAATTTGATGATTAGTAAACTCAAAAAAAAAAAAAAAGAAAGAAAGAAAGAAAGAAAGAAAGAAAGAAAGAAAAGAAAAGGAAAGGTTGTTAGTACCTTGGAGGTTTTTCATCAGCTTGATATTCTTTGAGGTTTGAAATTAAAACTGTAAGTTGATTGACAGTATGTGTATCAAAATCTCTTTCATTGAACTCAGCTGTTTGTGCAATTGCCCATTTGATAAAAAAATCAGCTCCAACTATATTTTTTTTTAAAAAAAAAGAAAATGATTAAAAAAAACTTGAAAATTTATTCAGAAAAAAAAAAAAAATCAATACCTAAATATTCTTTCTTCATATCAATCATTTTGATTCTAAATAAAAGATCTTCTTCTCTTCTACTTTCACTATCTTCAAGTTCCATCCAAAGTCTTTCAAGTCCTTCACGAATATTTCTTGCACATACTGCTAGTGCTGGGTTTACTGGTTTGCATTTCTCTTCAAAAGAATTTAATAATTTTTTCCAACTTTGAGTCTTTTCCATTCTATACACATTTTTTTCATTATTGTTGTCATAAATATTAATAATAAATAAAAAGCAAAGAATTATAATTACTTACTTTTCAACTTTATCTGTTTCACGGAAAACTTTGATTTTCTCAAGGAGGACCATTAATTCACTTGGAGTTGCATTTTCATAGTTTCTCTTATTAAATTCAACAGTATTATTATTTAACCATTTGCAAATATTTTGAGAATCTTTTTCAAGATCAGCAAGTTCCATTCCTAAAATAAGAGACTCTTTTCTTTTCTCTTCAGCCATTTCCATTTTTTCCCATTTCTCTTGAAGTTTTTCAATTTCAAGCCATTCAGGTAATTCACTCTCAGATTTTGACATCTTCTTTAACTCTTGTAATTCTTTAGCTCTATTAAGAAATATTATTTATTTTAATAAATGTGATAAAATTAATTTGAAGAAAAAAGTAAAAGTACTTTGGAGGTTTTTCAACTTGTCTAAAATGTACCAAATCTCTTTGTAAATCTTCAATTTCTCTATGACTTGCATTTAAATAATCTTTGTCCTCTAACATTGCTGTACTCTCTTCTATCCATTGACTAAGATTTTGAGCTTTTGATTCATAAGTAGCTGGTTTTCCATCAAATTGTGAAGCAATATCTCCAAATTTTGGAAGTTGAAGATCTCCCAAGTTTTCAGAAGCGGCTGCTAATTCTTCATCTGATTTTTTTAAAAAAATAAAATGAAAATTTTAAAATCGAGTTCCAAACAAATGAAATGAAATGAAAATGAAACCAGTAAATTGATATCTTCTCTTCTTCATTTTAGGAGCTAATCCTAGTCTAGTTAAATAATGACTATAAAAAATAATTTCATATTAGTTTATTTGAATGAATAAGAAGTTGAAAAGAAGTAAGAATGCAACCTTAAAACATGAACTCCATAAATTACTTTTGGCATATTCTTTCGATCATATAAATCAGTAAGTTCAAAATTAAATGTCTAAAACATTGAATATTCAATAAGAAAAAGAAGAAGAGTTAAAGATGAAATAAAAATTAATATGCTTGTAATAATATAGATATATACCCTTGGGAATCCAACTTGAGTTGCTGCTCTAACATAAGCATTGTAATTATCAGAATGTCGAAGATTTAATGGTAATTCCTATTTTTTATGAAAGTTTATGAATATGAAAAGGTTTATTAATAAGATATAAAGTTAAAGTTACTCTCTTTTCATCATAGATTTTCTTAACAATATCTGGTGCATAAAACCTTGCAAGTTTGGCTAATATAACTCCATCTCTTAGTTGCTCTTCAAGTTGAACAATGGATGGGAGCTCTTCTCCAAGACATTCTTCAATCCATCTATTTTGTAATTATTAATAAGATTATAAAATTTATTAATGTAATTCATTTTTTTTTTTAAAAAAAAAATGCTTTTAAAAAAAATTCAATACTCTTTAGCTTCACCAACATATGTTAAATATTCTTGAGCTATTAATCTTCTTCGTTGAATATCTATCCAAAGCTCATTATTTCCTTTTTTTGTATCAGCAAGTTTTTGTGCATCTTTTGAAAACTTAGTATCTTTATTGAATCTTCCTACTGCAGCCATTCTATTCAAATTTCAATATCAAAAAGAAAAGCAAAAAGAAGGAAAAGAAGGAAAAGAAGAATGTTAAAACAAAGAGAATGAAACTTCTTTAAAAGAATGTAAACAACAACAAAAACAGAGAATATATATGAAAGAATTTTCTTAAATTGAATAAATAAAGAGAGTTCTATGAGTAATAACTTAAAATTAAAGAATGTGAAATCTTTTACCTTTCTGAAATTTTTTGGTTCTTCTAATAGTTCTGAATATGATTTGCTACTGATTTGAAATATTCACAAAATATAAAATATTAAAGTATAAAAAAAAAATAAATTTAAAAGATATGAAACAATATATACAATATGAAACAATCTTTGAAAAAAAAAAAAAAAAAAAAAAAAAAAAAAAAAAAAATAAAAAAAAAAAAAAAAAAAAAAAAAAAAAAAAACAAACTTTAAAAAAAAAAAAAAAAAACAATCAGTCACGAAAAAATTTAAACAAAAAAAACAAATTTAACAACAAAAAACTTTTAAAAAAACTTTTTTTTTTTTTCTTGTAAGTTTCTTTTCTTTCTTTTCTTTTTTTTTTTTGTTTTATATTATTGATTTTTTCATTTTTTGTTAAAGATATTTAAAAGATTTAAAAGAATGTTTCATACATTCAGAGGTCAGGTCGAATTGACCTCTAAACAAGTGAAATTTTAACGCCCATTCCATCGATTTTTACCCTGTTTAGGAAAAATAGGACAACTCCAAACTGGCGCAATTAATTGTTTTATTTTTATCTTTTATCTTCTTTTTTCTTCTTTCTTCTTCAACTTTAGACTTCTTCTAAAACCAACTTCTAATAATCATCAAAATAAAAAAAAACTTCTTTGATTTTTATTTTTTATTTTCTTTATTTTACTTATGTTAAATCTTGAAAATTTTCTTTTTTTTTTTTTTCCCGATTTTTCTTTTTTCTTTTTTTTTTTTTGGGTTCTGATGTTGAAGAGTTTGAAACCTCAAATTAAACCAATTCAATCTATCTTTGATTTTTTTTTTTTCTTACTTTTCAATAAAAAAAAGAGAGAAGAAACAAAAGAATGAAAAATAACTTCAGGATTCTCTCATTTCTTCAATGATTATTTTTTTTTGAAAAAATGAGAAATAATTCGAAGAAAATTCAAGTTTAATCAGAAGTTTCTTTACAAGATCAATCAATCAACCAAGGGAAAAAAAAAAAATGAATGATTCATTTGTGTTATTTTAATAATTCTTCTTTTATTATTCATTTAATTCTTTTTTTTTATTGACTTTGGAGCACTCAAAGTTTTTTTTTTTCTTCAAAGAAGTTTTACCAAAAAAATGAATTTCATTTCTAATTTTGACTTTATTTCAAAGTTTTTCTTAATTGCCCCTTTTATTGAGTTTCTAATCGAACATGTTCGGAGTTGAGAAAGAAGTAAAAAAAAGAAAGAAAAAGAAGGAGAACTTTACTTTAAGTTTGATTTATCTTCTTTCTTGTGCGATATCAATACAAAGTGCATTTTTTTGGGTCTTTTGTTTTAACTTCCAAGTATTTTTTTCAATGTCCAATTTTCGCAAGGCTTGAAAGTAAAGTAAAGTAGTTTGAAATCATTTTGATCTCATTAAACACAAAAATTTCAAAGATTTTTGTTCAGGATTCAGTTTTTGGACGAAAATCTAAGGATTCAATATTATTAGAATAATCCAAAGTTCCAAGAAAATAATCATTTCCAACAACTTTCTTGAACCTTCGAAAATTTTCCCCAAAATTCATTTTGCAACATAAACAAGAATTGGAGATGGAGGTTTGAGTTTCTATGTTAATGACATTTAAGTGACTTGAACAAATGACCAAATGATTTCTAAAGAAACAAAGTGATTCCCCTTTGAATAAATAGATTTTGTAATCTTGAATAATTTTGAGTTCAATTTCTCTAAAAACATTTGCTGATAAATAGATAACATGATCTTTAATTTGAATCTCAGTCACTTTGATTTGATCTAAGGTAATTGATTCAATTATTTCAGATTGAAGATAATCCCAAATAATTATTTTGGTATCTGATACAGAAATAACTTGATTGTTTCCAATAAATTGAAAATCAATGATCTAAGTTAATTTTGAATACTTTTATATTAATTAAAAAAATTTATGTAATTCAAAAAGAAGAAAGGAACCAACCTTTTCTTCGTGTTCATCAAATACAGACATAGGTTTTTGAAGCTTCCAATTATATACAATTAAGAATGTATCAATACTCCCAGTTATTAAATAATTATCCTTTCTTCGAATACATGTAATAGGTGCAAAATGACCCGTTAATTCACAGATTTCTATCATTGAGGTTTTTTCTAATTGAATTAATTTTACTTTCCTATTTATTTTTTCAAAAAAAGAAAAAGAGTTGAGTTGAGTTGAAATAATTTGAAAACTTTTCAAAGAAAAACATCAGGAACAAATTTACCTATCAAAAGAAGCAGTAGCTATCATATTTTCCTCTTCAAATAACTCAAAACAAGAAATTGAATAACCTAAATAGAATTCATTAATTGCTTTTTGATCAATCAAATCCCAGAACATCAGTTGCCCATTTATTGTACCAATTACTAAACAATTCCTTGAAAGTTTAATATCTCTAATGGAAATTAAATTTGAACTTTCAACTCTAAATGCTCGAAAATTTCCATTAATAAAGTTTCTTAAGGTCATTGTTTCATTTTTAAATACACTCTTTGGATCTTCTTCATTCATATAATCCATTTTAAAATTTCTTTGTAATTGATCTTTCCAAATTGATTGATCATTAGCAAGTTTGTTCAATGATTTACAAGCCTAATATTTAAATTCATTTATAATTCGAATTTAAAAAATCGAATTATAAATAAAAATATATCAATAAGTAAAGTAAATTACTTGTGAAATAGAACATAATTCAACTGATGTTAAATAGCTCAATACTTTCAAACTTAATTCATTCGGAAGCTGTTCTAAAAAATTGATTGGTTTTAAATTCCTCTTCTCCATTTCTTTTTCAATATAATACAAAGTTTTTGAACCCACTGAAGAAAAGATTTGTTCTATACTGTTCATTAAAGAAATATTTAGTAAAAAGAAAGAAAGAAAGATCTAGAGTTTGAAGAAAAGAAGACAAAATCAATTGCTGTTTGTTTGACAATCTCAAAAAGGACATCGCTAGTTTAGAGCCGTCTTCCTCCTCCATCTCTAATTTTTTTTTAATTTTAAAATGAATCTTCTTAACAATTCTGATTCAGATTCATTAATAATCAATTCATTAATCAATTTTTGAAACAACTTGAATGTAAGAAGAAGATATTTGGTATTTTTTTTTTTTTTTTTTTTTTTTTTTTTTTTTTTTTTTCATTTCATGAATTGAAGAATGTTATTCCTAGAATCTATAGTAATATTTAATTTGTTTCATATCTTGATCTTGTGACTCGAAAATGAATTGATCCTGCTTGAAGAGGAATATTATAATCTCTATTATTTGATTGAAATTTAGATTAGATTTTGGTTTTGAAAAAAAGAAAAAAGAAAAAGAAAAAAGAAAAAAGAAAAAAGAAAAAAGAAAAAAGAAAAAAGAAAAGAAAAAGAAAAAAGAAAAAACCTTGGTTGATTTAATTGTAAATTTTGAAGATCTACTATTGCATAACCTAGTAACTCATCTGCTAATGGTTTTTGATCTTTTATACAAATTTTTAATTTCCATCCTTTCTCAACATATTTTGTCTTGAAAGTTTCATTCCAAACTGGTGATTGACCTTTAACTGTTTTACTTGTCAAAACATGGGCATGAGCTGGAGGTAATCCAATATAAAATTCACAGTAAGGATTTGGGATCTCATCTTTAAGATCAACTTGAACAAAAGTTTTGAGGATTTTTGTCAAATTTTCAGCTTTAATTAATACAATTTCTAAAGTTTCAATACTTTCAACAAAAGTGTCTCTCGGAATTGATGATCCATGCTTAATTAAGTAATCCTTCTCTAAAACTCCCCTCCAATCTCTTTCAAGCATAATTTCTTTTCCTAGAGTACAACCAACAAGTTTAATGTAAAAATCCAATTCATGAGAAAAGAATGGTGTCAAGTAATTATTTGAAACCATTGATTCATTTAACCATCCAAGTCTTTGATATGTTTCTGCAAGTAATTCAGAACAAAAGAATGATTCTGTATCTGCTTTTGTATTTGTTCCAAAAAATGCTTTGACTAATTCAAAATCTTTAAGCTCATAAGGTCTCCCTCTCACTTCATTCATAAATTCTCTTAATAAAGCTAACATTTGATCTGTTCTCTCAGTTTTTAAAGGTCTCCAAACTGCATTTCCATAATACGTTTCTAATTTCTCCGAAAGACGAACAAGCTGAGGTCCATACTTACAATAACCATCATGAACATCAATACAATTAACTCCTATTGTTGATTCCCAAAGCAAAGGCTCATCAAACTCAGGTAATACTACAACCATTCCAAGATGTGAATAAACACTACTTGAGAAAGTCTTTGAAATCACACTAACAGGACTGAATCCAGTAAAGAAAATAATATCTCCTGTTTGCATTTTATGTTTCACATCCTTGAAAGAAATGAAATCTGAAGTTGGAGGTGAACGAAGACTCTTCATGGGTTGAAATGAAAGTATAGTATCTTTCATATCTTGAATGAATTCATTAGTATCTCGGTCTACATGAACAAACAGCTCATCTCTCTCTTGTTTGAGTTGGGTCAGCACTTTCTCCATTTCTTCAGTTTTCCACCTTTTTAATTATGTGTGATTATGAAAAAAGAGGAAAAGTGTCTATCAAAAATCATTTCAAACAAATAGGAACGCCCCTTTCACTTCCTCTCTCTCCTTTGTCATCAAGTATCACAATTAATTATTGGAATCAGCCCTTAACTAACGAAACTAACTCACAAATTTAATGTAAATTATTATTTAACCCTTGATTCAGTAAAATTACATATATTATTCTAATTTTTTTAAAAAATAGAGGTAATCAATCAATCAGTCAAACAAGAAAGTAATCAAGTTGGATCAATAAATCAATCAGTTATTGTTGTTGAAACTTTCTTGTGTAGGATTAACTCTCAATCATGGTTCATTTTTTATAATTTTTATCATTTGTGTTTTCTATTTCTTTCCAAATCTTGATTAATTCTTTTTTTTTTTTCTTTTTTTTTCAATTGTAATGTATTTTAAAGAGTCGAGAGTTGAAAATCAACAATCCAGATCCACCTTTGAAAATAATTTTTATTGGGGGCTCACAAACAGGTTCTTTGATTTTAGTTGACTTGATATTATTATTATTATCCATGTAAAAATAATAATAGAGTTGTGGTAAACATTAATAATTAAAAAAAAAAAAAATGGCGACGGAAAACAGAAAAATAAACAAAAAAAAAAATGGAGGAGAGAAGTTTTATTTTAAAGAGGATACAAATCCAACTTTATGTTTGTGAGATAAATGCAAACTGCAAATACTTTTGGATGGAGTTCCCTGGAATGTCTCCATGTTTTGTC
>Ga0209960_1004741_pt1 | contig 10164 bp, 17 predicted proteins | sample ThiBiot_500_plan_2_FD_183947 | JGI IMG/M metagenome (GOLD analysis project Ga0209960, IMG submission 183947) | Wastewater bioreactor microbial communities from Cape Town, South Africa - Thiocy_expt_500_plan (SPAdes) | ecosystem: Engineered > Bioreactor > Thiocyanate-remediating >...
TTTTTTTTAAAAAAAAAAAAAGTTTTTTTTTTTTTCATCAATCACTTATTGATTTATTGATTTCAACCCTCATTTGATACTGATTCACTTCAACATTTGTTTGCATTGATTCTATCTGAACCTTAATTACTAATTTACTAATTCTCTTCTTCAAAAAAAAAAAAAAAAAATCAAAAGGAAATCAGGAAAAAATAAGAAATCAAAGGGGAAAAAAAACCATGACATCTCGTAAGTTCCCTGTATTCTATGAACATCTTGAAGGAGGTCGAATTCATGGGATATCACCACCACCTGATGGATATGAAGGAGAGTATTCATCTCAAATCAAGGAAGTATACTCATTGTTTAAAACAATCCAATCGAAGACTTGGGAGACGGTATCAACAGCTGAGAATTATGAATGTCAGAAATTACAAGAAGGGAATGATCCATTGGCGACAACGAAAGGAATCACAAGATGTGTTGGATATCCACCTGAACATGTATTAGCAGTGATTATGACTTTTGGTGCTAGATCAATGTGGGATACGTTTTTTGAGAGTGGAAAATTGGTTGAAGTGGTGAATCGATCTTTTAATCTTGGATATGCTGCAATGAAAGGGATCTGGCCTGTTTCCTCAAGAGATACATGTGTTGTTTCATATATTGAAAGGAAAGAAAATGGACAAATTCTTCAATTTACAAAATCTGTAACCCATCCTCAATGTAAAGAAGAAAAAGGAAGAACAAGAGCCGAGGTTGACATTGCTGCTTGGATGTTGGAACCCTATGAAGAGAATGGAATTATTTCAACAAAGGTAAATAGTCAATATTTTATGTATTGTTTAATATAATCCCTAATCTTTAAAAAACTAGTTAACATATATTACAAGAGTTGATTTGAAAGGAATGATTCCTTATAGTGTATTAAAAGTCATTGCAACCCAAACACCATTATGTGTTACTCGAATTCGAGATTATTTATCTGAACATGGAGCTCCTCCAATTATTACTTACTTAGCTGGAAAGATACTTGCTTCACCAACATTTGATCATGTCTCATCTACTTTTGAAATGCCTTTCACTTTAAATTCAAATAATGATAAATTCTCAGAATTTTATATGAGCAAACAAAGATATCCAACAGGAGTTTTAGTTACAATTTCACCTAATAACATTTTTGATACCAAAATTTATTTTTCATCTGTAAAAGGACAAGAAGGTTGGCATGTTAGATTTATAGCAAACGGAAATCATGATGGCACTGTTCTATTTTATTTTATTTTATTTTATTTTATTTTAATTTTAATTTTATTTTCTTCTTCTCTTAAATAGAAAGTTGTATTTAAAGTTCAAAAAAATCCTCAATCTTCAATTTTATGTTCAATTAATGGATCAACTCAACCTCCAATTCCTTTTGAAGAAAGAGACATGTATTTTTAAATTCTTATTTTTTTTATCCATAATCAAGATATGTTTTATTGTTTTTTTAAAAAATAAAAAAATCAATTAAAGAACTTTAGAAACTGTAGAGTCTATTCAAGAAAATGATGTTGAAAAAATTGAAGAAAGTGAATCAGAAAGCAATCAACTTGAAGAAAATGAAGAAAATGAAGAAGCTCAAAATACAAATCCATTTTTAGTTGTTCCCAATGGACCTCCTTTGAATATGAAATCATCATTATCTGAAAATCAATATTCACAAGAAGCCAAAGAATTATTAGAATATACTAAAAAACTTTTTGCTGAAACTCCTCAAGATGGTTGGAAAGAGATTCCTACCTCTTCTGGTGCCTTTCAAATATTAAGAAAAGAAATTCCAAATCATCCAACAGTTTGAACTTTTTTTTTTTTTTGACTTCTTTTCTTATTTCTTATTTCTTGAATTTTTTTTAGGGTTTACTAAGAGGAGATATTACTATTCAAGGATATTCACCTGAAATGGTTTTAGCTACAATTCGAGATCGTAATTGTCGTGTTATTTGGGATAAAGAATTATTTGAAGATCATCGTTCACTTCAATTTCCAGGTTTATTTCCTTACTTTCTTCTCCAAATATTTGATTTCTGATTTTTGATTTCTGATTTGTTTTTGTTTTTTTTCCATAGGTTATAATGTTGCCATTGAATATGCAAAATCTAAAGCTCAAGTATTTCTTCTTTCACTTTCTTTATATTCCCTTCAATAAACTTTTTTTTTCGATAAAAAGTATGTAGTCTCTTCAAGAGATTTTGCATTGTTATCTACATGGACGAAAGAAAGTGATGGAACATTAATTTCTGTTGCAAAATCTATTGTAAGAAAAGATCTAGCTCCTCCAGTTTCAGGATGTGTAAGAGGAGAAATGACAGTAAGTGCATGGATTTTAACTCCGAAGTTAAACCCCTTAACCAATACTATTGATACAATTACAACATGTTTTTTTTTTCTTCTTTCTTTTCTTTTTTCTTTTTTAATATAATAAAACTATAAAAGATATTTCTGCAAATAATCCGAATGGTTTCGTTCCTTCAAGTTTACTTCAATTAGTTATGAAAGAAATTCCAAAGGGAGTTTTTCATGTTAGTAGATTCCTTGAAAAATTTGGACCACCTCCAGCACTTTTACATCTTGCTGGTAATTTCAAAGAATCTTCAGTTAATAATGAAACATCAGAATTCAAGTACATTTCTTGATTTTAATATCTTTTTTTTTTTTTCCTTCATTTTTTGAAATAATATAATTTAAAATTTAGCTTGTCTTATGAGAATGATCCATCAGCTGATTATCCATATACATCTATTTTAATAAGTGATCAAAGATATCCTAATGGTGCTTCAGTTTCAATTTCTCCTGCTAAATTTACTTGTTCCTTAGTTGAGGGTGTCTTAGTATTCCTTCCATCAAAAGATTTACCTAAAGGACAATCAATTCAAATCAAAATTTCAAAAAAGTAATTTTTATTTTATTTTATTTTATTTTTTCTGTTGTAATTCAATGATTTAACAAAAATCAATAGTTCCTCTGGACCAAAACAATGTAGTTTAAATGGAGAAGTAATCAACGAAATTGAAAAGAAAGTGAAATCAGGTATTTTATTTACTTTGAAAAGAAATATATCGTATTTTTTCAAGTAATGAAAATAATCATAAAATAAAAGCCAACACCAAAAAAGTTCAAACCGGGTCTTCTAAAAAAGCAGGAACTGTAGATCAAAATTCCATTTCAAAAAGCTTCTTTACTGAAACAATGGGAAAATTAAAACAACTTGGATCTCAAATTCAAGTCCTTAGTCGTGCTCTTGAAGTTCTTGAAAGAAATCATCGTAAAAATTCTTCTGAAAAATATGTGACTGTTCTAATATTTGTAGTTGGACTATTTTTGTTTTTAAAATCTTTTCGTGAATAGATTTTTTCTTTTTCTTTTTTTTGGAATAAATAAATAAATAAATAAAAATTTTGTCTATTTCACATTTTATTAAACAATTGATCTTTCACTCATTACTCCTCTAAAACCTTTTTCTTCCAAAGAATATCCAAAGTCTTCCATTTCAAAAATACATTCAATTTCTGCTTGAGATGAAACTTTTTTTTTTTTTTTTTTGAAAAAAATAAATAAATAAGTAATGAAAGTTAAAGTTAGAATATACCACTCACTGCAGGATAAAATGGACTTTTTAGTCTCGTGATTGTTAAAGGAACTATATAATTAATTACTTTACCATTGTGATAAAATTGAACAGTTTCTCCATCATAACTACAACCCTAAAGGTTTGTTTATTTTTCAAAAATTAATTTAATTATTTCATCCATTTGAAAAAATAAAGAAAAAGAAATTCTAACAAAAATATCTCCAATGTTATAATCAATAGGCAATTCTAATTCAATTTTGTCTTCTCCAATTGATATAATGTGATCATCAACATTTAAACACCATACATTTGGTTGACAAAACAATGCATTTCCAAAATTGATCCCTTTTCCAGCAAGTCCCAAACAAAATGCACCTTTCTTAATAATTTTAACTTCAAATTGACTTCTTTCTTGAAGAATTGGTGTATTTGCCAAAATACTTCCTTCACCTGAAACATTAAATGTTCCTCTTTGATTTGTAACATTCTCACCTTTTAACAAACGTTTTTTTTTGTTAATCCAATTTTCTGATTTTTTTTTTATCCAAAAAAAATTACCTCTCATTTTGTTACTTAGTAAAACACTTGTGATTTTAATATTCTCAGGTTTTGACTTTGTGCACCCCATTTCTGATTAATACAAATTGTAATTCAAATGCTCTAATTACTGTTCACTAAAATAAGTTTCTTGAATTAGTTCTTTCAAATTTCATGTATGAATTTTTATGAAAAAATACCTTATAAATTGAGATCAATGAATTCCTTCAGGTTCAGGTTCAAGTTCAAGCTCAGGTATTTGTTGTTGATATTGTCTCTACATTAAAAATAAATAACAATGTCAAACTATAAGAAATTTTCATTCGATTTCATCAACAATGGTAGATAATGTGCAAGCAATCAAAGGCTTGGCAAAAAAAAAATAATTCAATCAAAATGAAGAAGAAGCTTCATGAATTCAAATTATTGTTCAAAAAGTTATTCAATTCAAAGTTTGAATCGTAATGATGAAGTGATGTTAAAATAAATTGTCTCAAATTAAAAGTTCTATTGACTAAAATCCAATACGAATACGAACACTTCTTTTTAAAAATTCTCCATCTATAATAATTATTTCTCCAGTTATCCTAACTTATCATTTCCTCCACTTAACTCCTAATAAACAATCAATAAAATGAAATGAGTTACAATACATTTCCTTCTCAGCATTAATTTTCCTACCCACCACAAATCCATTGTTTATTGAATTACTAATTGAACTTTTCACTATGCTTGTCTAATTTTTTCCTCTAAACTCGATTTCATACTATTATTAAATTTTCAGTATTAGAATCATAATTTACAATTGTTGGACACTCTCACTTTACAAGAATAGTAATTCGTTTACAATTCAATAAGCAATGCAATCACAACATCAAGCAAGAGAAGGGCAAAGATTGCTTCTTCCTAATTTATTTAATATGATTCATATTTTATCAAAGCATTATGATTTTTAAATTCTAAAGTAAAATATAATTGTAAAATGTAATCAAATTGTAAATGTTCTTACTTGAATAATAGTTGTAGTTCAAACAAATTAGTTTAGGAGGTAATTGGTGCGCGAGAGTGAGGTGATGGGACGAGGAAGTGATGTCTTTGGTGTGGCTGTTGGACTCAAGCTGGTGACTCGCAATGCCTTCCCTTCTCTATGTAAGATTCTTATGTTTTTTAACTTTCCTTCATATTCTATTCTATACAACATATCAATACAATACATCAACTATGTTGGATTGCTGTTGTTGTATGTTTGTTAAAAATTGGAACAAAAAATTCGGCTTTAGTTTTGGTGAAAATTTTCATTGAGAATTAATGAAAATGCGAATGGAAATGATTATGAAATTGAGTTTGATTGAGTTGAATTCATTGCTTATGCTTGTAAATGTTGTTTGAAAAGCTTATTTGATTGTTTTTTTGTATTATGAAAGTATTTAGAATTGTAATTTTTGTAAAATTTATGAATCATTAATAATTGAATTGTGAAACAAATGCCAAAAATCTTCAATTCCAATTTCAAATTTCAATTTCTGATTGTAATTGCTTTCTCTAACATTTTAAAACTAATCAAATCAAAATTCTAGTTCGTTCTTCTTTGACACCCAAACCATTATCAACAATTATAGAAGAATTGAAACCAGTAGTTGAACAAACGAAACATTCCCTTGAAGATGAAAAATTAAGATCTCAAAACTTAAATGACATTCAAGATCTACCTCAATTAATTTCTCAAGATTCAATTACCACCACTACTACGATTGAACAACCCGCTAGTCTTCAACAATCTTCTACTAATAATATTGAACAATCAAATATTTCATCAACCATAGAAAAACCAAGACTTCAATCAATCCCAATTCAAAATGTGGATCAAACAAGGAATATGGTGAATATAAAACAGAATCAACAAATAGAAAAGGATGAAGTTAAACCATTTACAACACAAGAATTAGAAGACTTTCCACAAATTTTGGTTTTCTTTCTTTTCTTTTTTTTTAATTGCACATCTTCTTTCTATCAAATCTAAATTGATTTTTTAGCTTCATTCATCAGCAAAAGAAGTTGCAGTTCCTTCTTCAAAAGTTAGTCGACTTTTCCATTATGGTGGTTTAGTTGCTGGATTAGGATTTGGAGCAGCAGGAGAAGCATTTAAAAGAATGACAGGCTCTGTAGAAAAAAGTAAAGACTTTAATTTACTTTATCTTTTTATTTATTTATTGAAATAAACTTATTTTTCTATAAAATTCAGAAACCTCAAGTGTTTTTATCAGTGAAGCAAATGCAGAAAGATTAGTTAAAACACTTTCAAAAATGAGAGGTGCAGCATTAAAAATGGGTCAAATTCTATCAATGCAAGGTGAATATTTTTTGAAGCTTTACTTTCCCACCTTTTTTCTCTTTTCCCTTTAGTCTAATTGAATCATCAAAAAAATCTAGATAGCAGTGCAGTTCCTCGTCAAATTCAAGATATTTTAGAAAGAGTTAGATTAAGTGCAGATTATATGCCAAAAGAACAAAGAGAAGTAAATTTTAATATATTTTTGAGATAAAAAAAAAAAAAAGAAAAATTAATTTTTTTTTTTTTTGGATAATAATTATTAGGAAGTACTTAGAACTCAACTTGGAGATGACTGGAAAGAGAAATTCTTATTATTTGAAGAAAAACCAATGTCTGCAGCATCTATTGGTAAAATCTTTTTCCCCAATTCAAGATAATTTAATATTTTGATAAATAAATATAGGTCAAGTACATAGAGCAAAGTTACTTGATGGAACTGATGTTGTTGTTAAAATTCAATATCCTGGTGTTGCAGAGAGCATTTTAAATGATTTACAATATTTAAAATCTTTATTATTTTTTTCAAATTTTCTTCCAAAAGGAATGTATCTTGAAACAACAATTAAAGTTGCAGCAGTTGAACTTGCTTGGGAAACAGATTATCTTAGAGAAGGTAAATTTTGTTTTTTGTTTTTTTGAAAAAAAAAACTACCAATCAACCTCCAATTAATTAATTTCTTGTTTTTTTTTTTAGCTCATTATGCAACAAAATTTTATGAATTTCTCAAAGATGATCCAAGTATTCGTGTCCCATTCGTTGTTCCAGAATTAACTACAAATCGAGTTATTACATTAGAAATGTTACATGGAATGTCAATTGATAAATATACAACCTTACCACTTGAAATTAGAACTTCTATTGCACAAAGGATTTTAAAATTATGTTTAAAAGAAATTTTTGAATTTAGAACAATGCAAACTGATCCAAATTGGTCAAACTTTTTATTTAATCCAAAAACTGGAGAGGTTTTCTTTCTTTCTTTTTCTTCTTCTTTCTTTTCTTTCATTTTTTTAAAAAAAATTAAAATAAAATATGAAGATTGGTTTAATTGATTTTGGTGCTTCAAGAGAATTTTCCAAAGCTTTCACTGATAAATATCTTCGAATCTTACTTGCTGCTCAAAATCAAGATAAAGAAGAAATCTTAAAACAATCATATGAAATCGGTTTTTTAACTGGTGATGAAACTCAAGTAATAATTAATTATTATTCTTTTTTTTTCTTTTCTTTTTCTCAAACCGAATTTTTTTTTTAGGTCATGAAAGATGCACACGCAAAGGCTGTCTTAATATTAGGAGAAGTCTTTTCAAAAGATACTGAAATTGATTTTGCAACTCAAGATATTTCTGCAAGAGTTCAATCATTAATCCCAGTTATGTTAAATCATAGATTAAAACCCCCTCCAGAAGAAACATATTCATTACATAGAAAGATTTCAGGAGCTTTCTTGCTTTGTACGAAATTGAATGCCAAAATTAATTGTCGAAAAGTGTTTGATAGCATTATAGAAAATTATAAATTTGATGATTGATAACAATGTCTTTTTCTATTATTTATTCTACTTTAACAGACTTTACTTTGTAGTTCTTGATTGTAATTTAAATTTTTCTGGTTGGATAAGATGAGTTGTAATTGCTGTTGAAATTTTTTCTAATTCTTTATCAACTTGTTCTTTGTTTTCAAATTTTCCATGATGTTCAATATAGTATTTAATTTTTGGTTCTGTTCCACTGAAAAAAAAAAAATTATTATCTTTCGAAAAATATCAAAGAAATATCAGAAATATCAAACCTTGTTCTAATTGTTGCAACAGTCCCATTTTCAAATCTAAAAGTAATCATCAAATTTGATTGACTAAATGGAAGGATAGGCTAAATTTAAGATAGAGATGAGTATTTAATAAGACTACAAGAAAATGAAAATAAAATAAGTTTACTTTTTTGTCTTGAAATTCACTATCAAATCCAACTTGAAGATCTCTAACACTTGAAACTACAAAATCACCTACCTTGTCAGGATATTTTCTTTCCTGAAATAATAAATAACAATTAAAATAATATAATTTTTAGATCAAAATAGAATAGGAAAGAAAAAAGAAAAAAGAAAAAAAAAAGTACTCCTGAACTAGTTGTTCTCATTTCATCAAATATTTTTACTTTAGTTTCACTATCGTAGCAAATGAAATAAGAATTATCTGAAACAAAATATCCATATCTGTAAAATTGAAACGAAATAAATTGTGAGCAAATATGAAGGAGAAAAAAATAAAATACTTTTGATAAAGTTGATCAATTTGTTGAGACAATGTAATTCCTTTTCCATAAAGTTCATTAGTCATTTCAGCAAAAACTGCAAGAGTTGAAACTCCATCTTTGTCTTTTACATGAGGGTTCACCATAAAACCTATTCATTTTTTTTCTTCTTAATTTTAAATCCCAAAAAGAAAAGAAAAAAGAAAAAAGAACGAAGAAAAAAGAAAAAGAAAACCAATAGCTTCTTCATACGCAAATATAACTTGATATCCTTCTTTTTCTAAGTCAATTGCTTTATTTCCAATCCATTTAAATCCAGTCAAAGTTTCCTTTTTTTTTTTTCTGGTTTTTTTGGTGTATAAAAGGTTGAAAAATTTGAATACTTGAACGAAAACGCCTTCTTTCTTGCAAATATGATCAATCATTGTTGAAGAAACAGCAGATCTAAGCATTGCAAATTTGGAATTATTATTTCCCTTGGCTTTGCAAGTTTCGAACACATATGAAGCAAGTAAAGTTCCAATTTCATTTCCAGTAATAATTCTCCAACCATTTTTTGTCTTTTCTGTTGCGGAGAATCTATCAGCATCAGGATCATTTGCCAAAATAACTTGAGCTCCTTGTTCATCTATCAAAAAATAATGGAAAATAAAATAAGATATTGGAAATTCAAGAAATAAAAAGAAATGATTTTGAATTCGAACCTGCAGTTTTAATTGCTAAATCTAAAGAATCTTTTCCTTCTTCTGGATTAGGAAATTTGACTGTTGAAAAATTAGGATCAGGAACTTGTTGTTCTTTAACACTCACAAATGGAGATAAATTAAATTGTTTCATTGCTTTATATTATTGAATCAAAAGAAATATTTGAATTAATTTTCTTCTATTTTGATTTTTGTTAAAGAAAAAAAAAAAAAAATGAAGATGAAAAAAACCTTCAACTGCAAAGGGATAACCAACTCCATGCATAGCTGTATAAACAAATTTGACATTTGATTTTTTATTTTCCTCACTTTTTGTACATAAATCTTTGATACTCTTGAAATATTTTGTAACAACATCAAAAGATTTTATGGGATCAATACTGTTTTTTTTAAAAAGGTTTCAATCTTTAAAATAATCACAAAACCAAATTACCATAGTTCACTTGAATTGACAAGAGTTGCATCCCAAACTTTTGGTTCCAAATTTTTCATAATAGATGAAGAAATTTCTATATTTTTTTTTAATAAAAAATTGATGGATATACAAATATCTTTGAATTAAAGGAAATGAATGTATCTTTTGGAACCTTCATCAATAGGACTATTAATTTGGGCACCATTTTCCCAGTAAAGTTTATATCCATTGTCTTGTTTTGGATTATGTGATGCTGTTATCATGATTCCACAACCGGCTTGAACATTTAAAATTGTAAATGGCTATTTTTTATTTTTTTTTTTTTTTTTTTTTTT
>Ga0209960_1004742_pt1 | contig 10161 bp, 9 predicted proteins | sample ThiBiot_500_plan_2_FD_183947 | JGI IMG/M metagenome (GOLD analysis project Ga0209960, IMG submission 183947) | Wastewater bioreactor microbial communities from Cape Town, South Africa - Thiocy_expt_500_plan (SPAdes) | ecosystem: Engineered > Bioreactor > Thiocyanate-remediating >...
CGTACCCTGAGAGTCAAATATGAGCATGATGTTGTTCAAACAATTCAAAGCGCGACTCTGTGTCAATAAATATGACGTCAAAATTGGTTCCAAGCTCGGAGCGGATAACAACAAGCGTTCCAAATCTTTCGGCAAAGGTGCAGTTTTCATAATAACCTGAGACAAAATGGTCAGTATTGTCGTCTCAACAACAAAAAACCGCAATGAATATAACTCGAATGAATACGCACTTTGTTACAGACACCGCTGCTCATGATTAAATTCGGAATTTCCGGGTTGATCGAGCCTCCGAGGGACATATTGATATCGGCATTCATATTGTTATCATCGTAATTGTCGTCTAGCTCGATGAACTCGCCTAAGGCCTCGTCACCCGAATCCGTACACACGTTGGTCAAGATCTCCATGGACACGGTGAGCGCGTCAATTTCGTTCTTTTGGGTGTGGATCAAGACTTGAACTTCGCGCGACGGTCGCTCTAACGACACATCTTGCACTTGCTATATAAGGAAATTCTAATTAGATTTTTGTTCAAACGACAGAGAATACTGTAATATTATTATATAGCCTAAAATCATCACCGAATCAATTTTGAGCCAAAAAAAAAAAGGTCTCGCAAAAATTAATCCCCGACGTACCAAGCCCTTTAAATGCGGCTGAATGGTTTGAGTGATGGAAGTTTGGGGATCAAAATCGAGGCACACGTTGATGATAGGCATGGTCATCTTCAACAAGGAGGGGACGTGTTCGCTCGTGGATAAATTGAACAAAATGCTCGCGCACAACACGCGCAATAAGTTCGGGTTTTTGCCGTTAGCCATAGTCGCTTTCAACAAATTTACGGCGTCTTCGGTGAATTGGGATTTAATCGCGTCATTGGCATCGGTGATTACGTTGATGAGTTGGGCTATTTTTAGAAAAGAAAAGAATTAGTGGTGGAAATTCTTTGTGCGAATTTTTGGGTGGCATATATTATTACCTGTATTTAACATTAATTCGGTGTTATAAATATTTGGGCGTAAAAGATTGACTAAATTGGGAAGTACTTTGGTATTAGTGACAATTTCCGTTGCAGAATCCACATTTTCACTGAACGAAACATATTAGATATATCCATAAATGGAATTAACCCTGGTCGTACCATAGATTCCACAGCACAGAAACGAGTTGGATTAAATATTTCTCGTTCTTCTGTTTATCAGGAATGCCACCCTCCTACAAACCACGTTAATATAATATTTAATTTATTGTTTGTATAAGTGACCGGTCATTCGGAGTTGAAATATTTTCGATGCAAAGGCTAGCAATATATACAAAATTTGTAATAATTTCGGAAATAACTTGTACCACACCAACCGATTAACTGTATTATTCTTGTAATTTTCGCAAAATTAGTCATTTTACGTGGATCTCTTACCTTTAATAATGCCTTTGTTACCGGCATCAAACAATCGTTCGAAACAAGCAATTTACAAATATCAGTACCGCCTACAATACTGATATTCCTGTAATTAAAAAAGTTTTTAGTTTGGTTTTTTTTTATTTCGGAAAACTTGCGAAGTTTAACCGATCGTCCTTATCCACGGAAAAAATCGTTGAACCAATGTGTGCGTATCTTTTTCTTGGTAATTTGGATATTAATAAAATAGTATTATTTACCTAACACAGCCAGTGGCAGCAATACAAACGTGGTGGTCAGGATCGCAGATCCGCTGAATAACTTTGGGTAAAATGCCTGATAATAATAAATTTGTATTATTACGAATAATTCAATCTTTTCTAATGTGTTTACCTTTCTCTATAATAATTTTAATTACGGAACTATCCTCTACAACCATATTCGCCAAGCTACAACAAGCGATTTCTCTATCGTCAGAAATGTCGCTGTCGAGCTATAATTTTGAAAATAATTATCAATATTTTACTTAGTATGACATCTACACGGTATATTTCTTTAGAATGCCATGCTGGTCGGCGGATTTCAGTCAAAACGCATAAAACTAAATAAACTCACCTTATTTGTGATAGGGATAGAATGGCCATCCTTTAGTTCGTTTAGTGTGAGTTGAGGATTTTGGTTATTAGTATTAGTGGTAAGCGTTGAAGGTAGACCGATGGGTGACTGGCCAGCGTTACGGTTTTTAACCTTTTTCGTCTTGCCCATAATAATAAAATAATCCGAAGTTTTGGTGCTATTTACAAATACAAATGAATAGTGACCAAAAATTCCTTCCTCGGTTGGAGAATTTTCGTTCTAAAGAAAAAAACCCGCGTAAAAGGTATCTTGGCGTTGATTGGTCAGAGTAAAATAAATTTGATAAAAATCACAACCAATAGTTTTACTTCGATATTGCGGTGGGAGAGTGATGTTGTACAAAAGATAACACAGTGTTATAAATACAAAACCGATCCATGAATGCTGATTTGGGGATCAGTCAAATCCCATTATCTTCTTCATGGATTCGGTGAAGAAAATGTCCAGCGCTATTGCTTCGTTCTCGTCAAAAAACATGCCAATGCTTGTTGGGCCTTTCGGTTGCGCGTCTAAACTTTTTACATCGTTCTTCGTGCCTGTGCCACGTGCCTCACCTTCAAAAGGAATATCGTCGAACATCGGTGGCCCGTTTAAGTCTGCTTTAGGAGCAGCTTTTGTATTGACAGGCAAACCATTGCCTTCCTTGCGAGTTAACTGTGGAAGTATGAGTACCACAAAGATCTGCAGCTACGAACACTTACGGTAATTAAGAATGTGTTCCTCTCGCCTGCTTTCAGTTTAATTGTTTGAGTTGCCCTCTCTGTAGTGTGAAGTAAGTCCATTTCTTTGGATCTCATGCGCAAGACCTTTTGCAAAAGATCAGATCGCGAACTTTTTTTCGGTACCACAATAGTACCTTTAAAAAAGCAGGCATTTCAGAGACATTGACTTTAACCACAATCTTATTTTTGTAATCGAATTGCTCGCCTTTGGTGCGCGGGGGAAGTTTTTCGCCCTGCATTTTAGTTCAGCTGCGAGAGTAATACCAGCTTTGTTTAGCGTGTGGTTACCTTTTGTTTTGCTGCAGTTATAAAAACTGACTTTTTTGAGGGTGTATAGAGGAACTGAAACGCCGCACCTTTGTTAATGTCTTTGTTGGGTCTGTAAATTGCGTGGTACCCACTACCTCGCTCTATAAAATTTAAATTAATAATTTCAATATTGCTTACTTGATAATCGAATCAATATGAGCTCCAATAAATATTGTATAAATGAGAAAATTTAATTTGCACAAAGTCTAACCTCGAACTTGGTGCGGTGGCTCTTCATAATAGCCATTGTTATCATATGCGTCATCTTGATACGCATCGCTCGAATTTGCGCGTTGGTGTAAGGCGACTGGCCTCCCTTTTCTTACAAAAACAGATGCTGGCTTTTTAATTACTGCTTGAAGTGTTCTAGTAAACATCTATGATTTGTTGTGTACGATACAATTATCGCTTTCAGAGTGAATATTTTTCTTCGGAAAGAAAAGATTGCGCCATTTTGTGAATTCATTCGCAGGTTATGCAATAACGTTATTTATTATACACTAAGCGAACATTCGATATTGAGCATGCGGAAGCGATGGTACAACGCAGTTGGCTATTGAAATTGTCGTAAAGTAGTCACATCCCTTGCAATTTTCGGTAATGAGTGACCGCAAACAATCTTATTTTCGAGCTAATAGGAGGAATACTCGCCCTTTTTCCTTATTAACTGTCATTTCTCAATAGTGCTGTGTGCAGTTATCAGCTACGCGTGCTCAAGTCGTTAGTTGCTCAACGAAAGTTATTCGACCAACAATTGTTGAATGTTTTTTTCCATCTCTTTAGGACTGCTTTCACCTCTGAAACGTTCTACGGGAAATCCTTGTCTGTTAACCAAAAACTGGGAAAATCAACGTCAGTTTCTACGATAGATTAAATAATAAATATGGTGAGTGATATTATCATAAACGTTATTTTTAGTATAGTGTAGTAGTACCTTTTCGAAATTCCATTTGATCTCACCACCGGCAGTCTGTTCTTGCAGATATTTGAACAATGGATGAGCGTCTTTGCCAACGACATTAATCTAAAATAATTTTAGCAATTTTTTATTAACAGAGAAGCGCAGTGTCACTAATTGCCAATAAGACAATAATGAGTGCTTGACTTTGATACATGCAACGCAGGTCAGTAAAAATAATTACCTTAGAGAATATAGGGAAGTTAACATTGAACTTTGAGGTCAATTTTCCTTTAATTTCGGCATCAGTACCCGGTTCTTGTTGGCCAAATTGATTGCAAGGGAAAACTAACACAACTAAGCCTGTATTCGAAAAATGATATGATCACCTCATTCGCAATATTTTATTGAAGTAAACTTACCATCGTCTTTATATTTTTTGTACAACTCGACGAATTCAGCGTAGTGTGTCTTTGTGTATCGTCATTCAGATGCGACGTTTGAAATCAATAGAACCTGAGTTTGACGTATAAGCGAGAAAGCAAGTATAATTGTTATTTTAAATATTTTATATTATTTAAATTGATTCAAATAGCCAAAACGGTATTTTGTAGTACCTTATCGTGATATTGGTCCAAACTGACGACGTTCCCATCAATATCTTTTACAGAAAATTGATAAATTGAATTATCGTTACTATGCTTTGCAGGAGGTGGTGTATAGAATAAGTACCTAAAATTAATTATATGATTAATCGTTTCGTTAAAAATAAAAAATATTCTATCAGTGTCAAAATAACCAGAAAACTGCAACTCCAAAATAGAATAATTTAAGCTTAATTCCACGTTATCTTTTTGCACATTATTGGAAATTATCCTACCAAACTAGCACCCAAGAGCTAATAAAGAAAAGAACAAAAACGGATCTGTGCGGTTGTGCACTTGACCGAAACATTCCGTTATCAAAGATCGTTGTTCTCTTATTGCAAAAATATGTTGGCTAAATAAAAAAGGTGTTCGCATCTGGTTGTGAAAAAACAGAAAATTCGCTGGTGAACAGATTTTCTGTGTGGTTAGAGCCGTATCTGGCATATCCTATAGTTTTGAGATCAAAAGCGACTGACATTAAAAAGAAATAAACGTTCTTTTAAATTGAGAGAGCTATTATTCCCCAATTGAAGTTGAAAAGAATTGGAATCCAGTACAAGCGGTTTACAGTAGGATTCAAGGGAAATAACAAAAAATCTTGCCTCTTATTTGTGTGTCTTCACATCGAACTGTTATAGCATGTTGCTGCGAGCAGCTTATATATCATATTTTAAGCCAATTTCTAAGATGTTTGCATTGAAATATATCGATAGAATGAAGCCAGATCTTGGCTGAAAAAACTCCAAAGCCATATTTTGGTAAGAACTCTCTTTAGAATAGCTTCCTTTTTGGGAATAACTTTACATTTTTTATCCAACAAAAATTTTACAGTAGATTTTGTACAAAAGCCGAATTATTTAATACTAACTCTATATTAACGACGCACATGATGTGCTTATACCACCCATAAACCCTTTGATTCCGATATACTGGAAAAAAAATAGTTAATGGACAGATCGAACCAAAATTTAAGCAAACAAAGGGCATAGTAACTATCTATTTAATATTTTACCTGTATTTCAATTGGTTCGTGAGCTATTCGTGATCTAATCAGTTTGACGAGCACGTACTGGCCATACCGCGGGATGGGCAGATCGACCACAGTACACCACTGACTAGACTTGAATTTGTAATATAACATTGGTTCGTCGCGTCTAATGGGCTCATTACAACCTTCTTTGGCGTCGAGAAAATCGTTCCAGCGCTCTTCTGTAAAATCATCGTAGCGCGTCGTTGCATCAACGTCAATTGGTTCTACAGTAAAGTTAGCACCATGACACTTTTAATATGGTAATTCCATTTTAAGTATTATGGTAATATTTGTTAAATGGTTGTTTTTGAGGCAGATTCGAAATCCATAGAAAATTATTTTAGTTTAGGACTTACCGTCTGAGACAAATACCAAAAAATCGTGTAAGGGTGCTCCTTTACTGTAAAGTTATATTAATATTTGCTCTATTCACCGATATAGTTCAATTTCGATATTTTTTTTAAAGAAGTTCAATTTAAATTGAAAGTGTCTTTTGTTAAAATCGTGAGTATTACCTCGATGGATTTTCTGGCACTTTTATGATTATACTCGTAAAAACGCATGATCTGTCCTCCATTAATTTGAATAAAATATTAACATTTTTCTTCTGCACGGTGCTGTATATTGACTTATCACCTTTTAATATAAAGTTTATATCATTATTATTATTGTGAGTATTTGAATTATTATTGTTAATATTTGAAACCGTAGAAATTGAACCCGAGTCAGGATCTACAATCCCCATGGTTAATAGTTTCATAGGCGATGTATTATTAGTATATTCTTTTAATGAATCGTGAAGTTGTTGCATTTCTGGACTAATCAATGGTGCATGAGCATTTTGAATTGTTTGAATGCTGGATGCGATGGCTCTGCTTCGCCGGGATAAAGATGCAAGAAATGATTGTAATGATTCTCGCGACATCGGTTATGTGTTAAATATAATAACGTAGTCGCAAGATAAGGGCGCTGAAAATAGTTCCACAAAAATTCAAGACACTTTTTAGTAATTTTAATCTCATTTCTTTTTATCAATTAAACCCCACCATAAGACACCTAATTATGGCTTCTATTCAACCCTCATTCACTGGTAAAATTGAAGAGAAAGACGTGCCTCAAGTTAACCAAAACTTAAAGAACGCATTCGCTGCTGGGTAAGTTTCTGGTTTGGTCATATTCATTTAAATATTGTACATATTAATATTACGTTACTTTTGATCTATTTCTAAAAGTATTTTTTTGGGATCTGCAGTATTACCCGGCCTTATGAATGGCGCGTTCAACAATTGAAATCATTGCGCAAATTATTTATAAATCATCGCCGTGAGATTATCGACGCTGTGAGAAAAGATTTGGGCAAACAGATGGACATGGAAGTCATTTCTTCGGAGTATAACTTAGTTCTTGCTGAATTAGACGAAACTGTTGATCATTTAAAATCATGGATGAAGCCAGGTAATTAATTAGCATTATTTAGTTCCACAATGACCAATCAAATTTTTTTTTTTAAAGTAAAATTGCTTTCCGATCCGATACTTACCTCAACTATTATAGAAAGAGTTCAAACTAACATCGCGGCGCTTCCTGCTTCGTCGTGGATACACCCTGAACCTCGCGGCACCGTTCTGATAATGAGGTAAGATTTTGGATTCCGCGGCCCGCTCAACTCAATTTGAATACGCAAATTTGAAGATATCAACGTAGACCAAGCAAACCGATATTCATATCATGAAATCATGTTTATTTAAATTTATACAAACAGTGTTGCCGAATTTTCTAAATTTTCAATTAATAGCCTTAAATCTTTAATATTTAAATATACAGCCCATGGAACTACCCTGTCAACTTAGCAATTGTTCCAATGATCGGTGCCATAGCTGCAGGCAATACAGTGTTCGTCAAGTTTAGTCGCCACACCCAAACCACTGGAGAGACCTTTGCCAAACTATTGCCGCAGTATATGGATACGCGAGCTGTGGCCGTAGAGAACGAGGGCGGTGCGCGATTCATCACCAAGTTAATTGAGAGTCAGTGGGATTACATCTTCTTTACTGGATCCGTTTCCGTCGGCACTATTATCTATCAGGTACCTGGTATAAAATTATTATTAGTCATGTTATTACGATAGTAAATATCATCTTAAATTTAATCAAAAAAGCAGAAACGGGTTTTGCGATCCATTACGTAAAAATCAACTTTATTTATTGTTAAATTTACTATTAATCGTTAATTAATTTAATAATTCGAATTTCTTTAGGCTGCCGCAAAGTACTTGACGCCGTGCACGCTCGAGTTGGGCGGTAAAAATCCGTGCATTGTGGATGAGGACGCCAATATCGATTTGGCAGCAAAAAGAATTGTGTGGGGAAAGTTTTTCAACGCCGGTCAAACATGCATTACCGCGGACTATATCTTGGCGCACAAAAACATTCGAGACAAATTAGTCGATGCCTTACAAAAATACATCACGCAGTTTTACGGCGATGAACCTAAAAATAGCAAATCTCTGGCACGTGTCATTAGCAAAGATCACACGAAACGATTGGCTAATTTGTTTAAAATGGGAAAAGTTGTCATCGGCGGACAATCGGATATCGAGGTACGAGGAATTGCTAAAAAAAAAAAGGGAAGCGCTGTTCCGCTAAATATCCTTATTTAGACAAACTACATTGCTCCTACAGTGATCGTTGATCCCGACATCAACTCAGAATTAATGACCGATGAAATTTTTGGCCCCGTTTTACCAATTTTGGCAGTCAATGACGTTGAAGAGGCTCTTCAATTCATGTACGTAATTACCGTTATTAATTTTACACAAATATTTGCAAGTAACTTTATTGTACATTGAAATTAACCCGGGTGTTCCAAATTTTAATATTTTAAAGAAAAACACGGAGTTTCTTACGTGGAGTTTTTACTTAATACAGTAACAAGAGAGCGTTGCCACTAGCGCTGTACTACTTCTCGAACGACAAGAAGAAACAAGAGCAAGTCATGGCACGCTCAAGATCTGGCGCAGCAATGATGAACGATCTCTTGCTTCACTTTACCAATTCGCACCTCCCGTTTGGCGGTGTCGGCGCGAGTGGCATCGGCGCGTATCACGGCAAACTTACATTTGACACTTTTGTGCACAAACGCGCAGTAGTGCGTCAAACCACTAACGCGCTGTTGGATGTGCCATTGCGCTACCCGCCGTACTCCGATAAAGTCGTACGTGCTGCTGTTGCATTACTATATATAGTAACACTAACTTTTGAGTCTGCAGACGTGGCTCGTGGACAAGGTGACATCGGGCGTTATTGGCCGCACTTTGGCACCGATATTGAAGCTGTCCGCTGTTGTCGTATTCGTTGCTTTTTTTGTGCAAAAATTCTATTGGAAATAGTCGCTGAATTTTACGTGTACGGTAATTGGATTATTAAAATAAATAATGGTTTTATTTGGATCAGGAAAGACCTGTAGTATTAAGAGTTCGAAATGGGTAACTTAATCACTTGGTGGTTTAACCTTGTAGGGTTCTGTGAGAACAGATCAGATCGGGAACTAGGATTTTCTAATAAATAAATAACATTATGAGGTTGTGAGCATTGATTAGCGTTTTCATTAATAAAGCAAAACCGAAATACGCAACATGGCGGTACCGTTCAGTGAAAATTTCCTAATTTGAATTTATCGCGAGATACAAAACGAGCTCAAACAGTGTTCTTAACACTTCGTCTCCTATATACAATTTTAGTAATAATAATTGCAATAACAAACAAACACAATAAATACGCTATTTGTCATAATACTGTCTTAGAGTAGTACACTGTAGCAATCACGGGGTTAATCTCGATTTATTCCACCAATAGGGGCGCGGTATTGTGGGAATTTCGTTCAATATCTGAAATCGCACCTCGTTCTGGTATTAATTTTACGTTGGCTGTCCCAACCGACGAATCAGCAAAGATAGCAACAACAAAAAAAAAAGTTTCCAACAACCATTTTCTATTCTCTCTTCAATCAGTTTCAATGAAGTCCTTTAATATTTTCGTTGGTATAGTTTTCTTTGTTTGCTTTGCCTGTACAGCCTATTCTCAGGAGGTAAGCCAAAGTAACTCCTCAACCACCTGGCATCTAACGAATTCTGAAGGACGTTGTCCTATCCAGTATCCATACTTTTACTTCGCCTGCATTTATTTTCCCAATCTCCCTGAGTGATGATCTGCTCATACACAGAACCATCCAGGCTTTCTCACTTCGTAGACGCGGAGCTGATGGCTCCTATCCAATCGTAAATACGATAAACATTCAAGGTACCGAGCCTATTTCCAATGGCAAATGGGTAGGTGCATTGGATGGTGAAGGTTCCCTCACGATCGGAAGACTGGTCGACGATCAGCTCGTAGATGAAACAATGCTTCCTTACAATGTGGTTTCAGCTAAAATATTCCCAGACGACGCATTGGTCATCTTCGATGGTACTTCGCTTAATTTGACTACATTGCTGTTCAACAACGATTCAAATACTTGGGACA
>Ga0209960_1004744_pt1 | contig 10158 bp, 9 predicted proteins | sample ThiBiot_500_plan_2_FD_183947 | JGI IMG/M metagenome (GOLD analysis project Ga0209960, IMG submission 183947) | Wastewater bioreactor microbial communities from Cape Town, South Africa - Thiocy_expt_500_plan (SPAdes) | ecosystem: Engineered > Bioreactor > Thiocyanate-remediating >...
TCAATGCTTAATTCGTGAAATTTTGATGCTTGTGCTGGAGTCATTGGCTCATCATTGGTTGCAGATGCAGATGCTCCTCCACTTACTATCGGATTCATTAGAATATCTTTCAATTCTTTATATAATGGCATTGAGAGTTTCCCTTTTGTAGTATGTCCTGATTTGTTTTGTTCGCTACCATCACATTTGAACTTAATTAAATATTTTCCATGATCGGGTCTGTTCGGATAATATTGTTGATCGTCGTAAGAAAAACGAATTTCAAATTCGACCCTAGGATTACGAAGGGATGAATTCGTAAGCCATATTTCAATCGAACGTTCTACTTTCGTTCTCCATTGATCAGCCAAACCTTTCTGTCCTCGATTAACATCTGGATTCTGTGGAAATAAATTAAAGTCAACCATTTTCCCACCTAACAAACGAGCAATAATGTGACCACAATCATCACCTCGCATACCACGAGATCGAATTTCGGCAGCTAGTGCAGAATTCTTTGATGTATCTTCTCCTTTGCCAAGATGACGCGGATAAATCTCAGCTAATAACCAAATCGGCTTTTGTTTTTCTTTATCCAGTGACAATGGTGCAACTTTAGCATCAGTAATTGGTAAATGTTCGTCTTTCAAATTTTTAGGTTTATTAAAATTACTTAAACCTGTACGCAAATCATCGTTTGGCTGTCCATCACTAATATTATCATCAGAGTCTGTTTCGACTACAATGGTGAAACTACTCATTGCGAAATAACCTTGTAAAAGAATTATAATAACTATACAGTCAATACAGAAAAAAATTCAGCGAATAAATCAACTGATCGATAGAGTGCACTGGTTATTATACGTTTATAGGAATCAAAGAAGTTCGAGTTTACAGATTAAATTTCTTCCAATTGAATTTCAGTCATTGACGAATCTTTTGGTAACGTTGACGACGGAACTTGTCGTACTGATTTAACTTGGAAAAGAGCAAAAGGCATAATTAAAATTTCGCCTTCATTTGCATATTGAGAATAATTTTCAATATGTAAAGCAGTTCGGCGATGTTTTATTTTATAAACACACATAAGCCACGATTTAATTGGTGCTCCATTAGCAAGTTTTCGTGTTTTAGGCGTCTCCTGAGATTGAGCTTTTCGATATAAGAATAATTCTGCAAGTTTTCGATCGATCGAAGAAGAAACAAATGTTTTCGTCATTAAAATTGAATTCGGTTGATATTTAGCTAAATCATGATAACTAACTTCTAAAATTCGATAAGACAAACCAATAAAATTAAGTTTTTCTAATGCTGGATGATGTCTAAGCAAAGCAATGATATATTTTCGTTCATTGTGATATTTTCCTTCTCCTCCAGCGAGATCTTGATTGAGAATTTTATAAAAATCTGTTTCAGCTGTGTATGCTTTAACAATCCAAATTGGATCTAAATCATTTCTTGCATTTTTAAAAAATCGTTGAATATTTTCAATGCCTTGAAATTGTTTTAAACTTTGAATATAATTCTTTTCGATTTTCTCAAACATTTTCTCAATCGGAGTCGTGCCAGTAGCGTTGTCAAAAATTGATTTTATTTGGAATCTTTCTTGTTGAGCATTATCATGAGCTTCATCATCAATTAAATCCCATTCATAATTGCCGGTATTCGAAACAAGACGATTACTTTGTGAAATTCGAAAGAATAGTTCTTTGATTTTATCAGTTTTTGCTTCGTCAAATGGCAAACAATTGTGAATATTAAAAATAGCTCGATCAGCACCTTTCTTTAATAATAACTCAACAATGTCATAATTACCATAGAAACAAGCAGCATGTAAAGCCGTACTTCCGTTTGGTTCTACACGATCGATTTCATCTTGAGAAAGACTCTTTAGTAATTTTTCCACAGTCGCTAATTGATTATTTCGACATGCCAAATAGAATTGACTACATTCATCCGATTGTTTTTCAATTTTTGTGAGATTTTCTTCGATTTCATATTCTTGGTTACGACGCGTATTTGCATGCTGTTGTAGAGCATTCAGAGCACCTCCCATTTTCGATGAAAGAATAAAGAAAACGTGTGCGCGCTGTTACATTTACAAAATTGTTTTAACTGTAAACGAAAAAAAACGACTATAAACAATGGCTCAGATTCAGAGAAATTTGATTTCAAGGATCAATTGCGTTTTTAAACAGCTTTCTTTCTTCAATCCCCATTAAAAGTTGAGATTTGACCTTATAGTTTTTTTCTCATCAATACTATGTATGATTAATCAAAAATTGCCACTTCGAAAATTAATTGTGTCTCAAAATATTTCATAATAATCAAGGTTTCATTCGCGATGATTTTATCGTAGGGCAAGAAGACATTAAGGAAACTATAAAAGGAAGCTGTTACTTTAGTTTGACTGCATTTTTTTTTATAAATTATACTACACAAAATAGTTGATTTTTGGATTCAATGGATAATAATCGAAATGGTCATGTTACAGTTGCTCCAAGAGAAACGCGATTGCAACGATATACAAAAGTAATATTATTATATTAAAAAGAAATTACACACTAAAAATCTCAATAATATTAAGATAACACCGACGTCTCGTCATCATCAACAACAACCACAACAGTTGGAAGTATTGACCCGTTTATCGGATCATGAAACACTTAATCCATCAATAAAAAATCCATTGATACAACCATGGACTGTTTATCCATTTCCGTATGATAATACAACATTATCACAAGATCCACTTTCGAAGTAAGTGAATGCACACTTGAAGTAAATAACGCAATCTTAATTTCATAAAGTAGAAATATGGTCTATAACACTGGAGTCCAACATAAACCTGAGAAATCCTTACCAGTCGATTCGATTGGTAGTAAAACTGGTCATGGAAAAGGATTAACTATTGTTCTTGCAATGATGGGTTTATCTATTGCAGCAGCACTAGGAATGAGTGTTTATAGTCTTATTTTGATGAACACAACAACAGTAGTGACAACTACTACCACAAGTAAATAGTTGTTAATTCGAATTTGTCTGCAGATTTTTCTTCTCTTTAATAGCTACCAGTTATCTGTTTCGTTGGAATACGACCGGTATTACTGTTGCTGGTATTTCAGCAGGAATATCAGGCTCAGCCTCAAATCAATTAAATTCTCCTTATCATTTGGCACTAGATGCGATCGGTTCACTTTATATCTGTGATAGAAGCAATCATCGAATACAAAAATATCTAAAGGATGCCACAAGCGGGACAACAGTGGCTGGTATAAGTGGAGCATACGGGTCTTTACCAGTCAATCTATATTATCCTAGCAGTATTCTTCTCGACTCAAGTAATAATATTTATGTAGCTGATACATACAATAATCGAATTCAATTTTGGTCTCCCAGCGCACCTAATGGAACAACCATCACTACAGGTAATACATCATGAGTAATATAGATATTTCTTTCACACTATTTCGATATCTGACCTAAATAAAAATAACTCAATAATTTTTGTATTTATGTTTCAGGACTAAGTTCTCCTTGGGGTATGGGATATGATCCAAGTTCGAACACACTTTACATAGCAGAGTCTTCTGCTTATCGTATTCGTAGCTATAAAATAGATACTAAGGTATCTACCATTGTTGCTGGAGATGGTACCAATGGATATGGTCCTTCACAGTTATCATCGCCTCGAGCAGTTTATTTTGATGCATCATCAACTAGTCTAATAATTGCTAATACTGGTGCTCACACTATCGTTCGTTGGGTGTTAGGAGATAGTAGTTGGACGCTCATTGCTGGTACTATTGGATCATCTGGTAGTTTATCAACGCAACTCAACTCTCCTTATGGAGTAACACTTGATGCATTCAGCAATATATATGTAGCTGATATGAATAATAATCGGATACAACTTTTTTTGTCCGGTCAATCAACTGGCATAACCATTGCAGGTGTGTCTAGTGTTCAAGGCAACAATTCTACTTTGCTTAGAAATCCCTATGCGGTTGCACTCGACAGTAATCGTAATTTATATGTAGCCGATACCAACAATCATCGGATACAAAAATTTCAACGATATTAACTTTATAAAACTTTATTTTTCTTTGACATATTTCTTTAATCACGCATTATTTTATTTACAGTTTGAATTTTTTAGTTATCCGTATGTTGCAGAGAGGAATGTCATAAAAGCGTTTTTCATTTATTTTTATGGAGGTACTGATTTAATAAGATTTTTTTGTTGTTTAAGACACATTCGTAGGTCATCATCTTGCAGTGTTATTGATAAAACAGAAAAATGCAAAGATTTGCTTTATATTTTCATAGTAGAAATATTTCATATATATATTTTACATCATGTTTTTGGGAATAATTTTATGATTGAAATAGACTCAAAATAAAGAACACAAGAAATTTCATCGGTTCAAATCTTTGTTATTATAAACGCAATTGTAAACGACAGGAAGAAAAAAAAAGTATTTGAATCATTCAAGTCAGTTTTCGACATTTTTTTTGCTTTCTTTCTGTTCTATCGTCGGTGTTGTCAAGACATTCAACACCAGCACGCACATTTTTTATTATTTTCATTATACATTATGTCAAAATCAAACTAATGGGAAACTCAAATAACAGTCGATGCCGAGAACATACATCTCGTATTATTCAAAATTTTCAACTTATTTGGTTAGACGAAAGTATCAATGAAAATGATGATGACTTTCGCAACTCTATAAAAATATTACGACAAATCATAAACACTATTAAAACATTCATTGATGCAGATGAATGTATTAACTTTATTAACAAAATTCAAGACGAGACTGTCTTCGTGATCTGTTCAGGTGCATTCGGAGAAAGAATTGTACCAATTATTGATGACAAAAAACAAATTAATGCCATTTATATTCTCTGTCGAAATAAGACGACACAACATGAAAAATGGGCAAAAGAATGGTCGAAAGTCAAGGGTATCTACACGAACATCGAACCAATACGTCAAGCACTTAAACAAGCCACACGAGACAGCGATCACAATGCAGTTTCAATTAGTTTTGCTACAACTGACAACACACCTGCTAATGCTCTCAATAAGGACATTCTCGATTGTTCATTTATGTACACACAAATACTCAAGGAAATTCTACTTACTATCAATTTCAACCAAAGGCATATCACTGACTTTTTAAACTATTCTCGCATTCAATTTGCCGATAATTCGTTTGAACTTCGAAATGTAGATAACATTGAAAAAGAATATCGTGATCATCAGCCAATTTGGTGGTACACATGCGAGACTTTTCTCTATTCAATGCTCAATAGAGCTCTTCGTCTCATGGATACTGATATCATCATTCGAATGGGATTTTTTATTTGTGATTTACATAAGAATCTAGCTGATCATCATAGGGATCAATTCAGTGGTCATACGTCTTTAAATTCATTCATCGTTTATCGTGGTCAAAATTTATCTTTAACAGATTTCAATCAAATAAAACAAAATCAAGGCGGTTTATTAGCTTTTAATAATTTCTTATCAACAAGCAAAAATCGAAATGTATCCCTAGGATTCATAAATAGTAGTTCTGGTAAAAGTGATTTAGTTTCTGTACTGTTTGTGATGCATATCGATCCATCGATTCAAAGTACGCCATATGCTAATGTCGACAAAATTAGTGCTATTGGTGGTGAAGAAGAAATTCTTTTCTCAATGCATTCTGTGTTTCGTATTAGACAAATGAAACAACTTCCAGGTTCGACTTTAATTTGGGAAGTAGAACTATCGTTGACTGATGATAATGATCCCGAATTACGTCAACTAGCTGAACATATTCAAAAACAAATTTCTTCGAATCACAAAGCATGGCATCGTCTCGGTAAATTACTGATAAAATTAGCCAAATTCGACAAAGCAGAAGAATTATATGGAGTCCTATTAAAACAAACAAATGATCAAAATGAAATAGCACATATATTTCATCAATTGGGCTGGATTAATGATGATCAAGGAAAATATACCGAAGCACTTGAATATTATGAAAAATCATTGAAAATCTACAGAAAAACATTGCCAGCAAACCATCTCGAGTTAGCTACTTTACACAGCAATATCGGAAGTGTATGTCGCAACATGGGTGAATATTCAAAAGCACTTGAATACTATGAAAAAACTCTTTTTGACAATCATCCTTCGTTATCGAATTCGTATAATAATATTGGAAGTATATATGACAAGCTGGGCGATTATCCAAAAGCACTTGAATATTTTGAGAAATCACTAGAAATTATGGAAAAAACTCTACCTGCCAATCATCCCGAATTAGCTACTTTATATAATAACATTGGAAGCGTTTACGGATACATGGGTGAATATGCGAAAGCACTTGAATATTGTCAAAAATCACTTGAAATTCGAACAAAAATTCTTCCTGTCAATCATCCTGATTTGGCTGTTTCGTACAACAGTATCGGATGTTTATATAAAAGTGTGGGTGACTCTTCAAATGCACTTGCATATTTTGAAAAATCACTTGAAATCAAGCAGCAAACTCTACCACCAAATCATTCTTCATTGGCCACTTCGTATAACAACATCGGATTGATGTATAACCAAATGCATGAATATTCGAAAGCACTTGAATATTACGAAAAAGATCTTGAAATATCGAAACAAACTCTTCCTGCGAATCATTCCGACTTAGCCATTTCATATAACAACATCGCTTGGGTTTATAGAAATATCGGCGACTACAAAAAGGCACTCGATTACTTCGAACATTCGCTGAATATTCTACAACGTTCACTACCTACAAATCATCCACATATTTCAAGTTTAAAAGACAGTATCGAAACAATGAAAAAGAAACTATAACTATGTCAATTTGAAAATGTTTGTCACTGAAATAAATTCATTTTTATTTTCATTTCCCAACAGTCGCTAATTAATTATTTCGACATGCCAAATAGAATGGACTAGTGTGCACTCTGTTACATCTACAAAATTCTTTCAACTGCAAAGGAAAGAAAATGAATATAAACAATGATGCCAAGAATCAATTGCGCTTTTTAAACAGCTTCCTTTCTCGAATACTTATTAAAAGTTGAAATTTGACCTTATTATTTTTTTTGCCATCAATAGTGTGTATGATTAATCAAAAATTGCCACTTCGAAAATTAATTGTATCTCAAAATATTTCATAATAATCAAGGTTTCATTCCCGATAATTCGATCGTAGGAGAAGATAAAATTAACGCAACTATAAAGAGAAGGTACTACTTTAGTTTGATCACATTTTTTTCTGTAAATTATACTACACAAAAATAGTTGATTCTCGGATTCAATGGATAGTATTCGAAAAGGTCATGTTACAGTTGCTCCAAGAGAAACACGATTACAACGACATACAAACGTAATATTATTATATTAAAAAGAAATTACACACTAAAAATCTCAATAATATTAAAATAATGCCGACTTCTCATCATCATCAACAACCACAACAATCGGAAGTGTCGACCCGTTTATCGGATCATGAGACACTTAATCCATCAATAAAAAATCCATTGATACAATCATGGACTGTTTATCCATTTGCCTATGATAATACAGCATTATCACAAGATGCACTTTCGAAGTAAGTGAATGCATACTTGGAGTAAATAACGCAATCTTAATTTCATAAAGTAGAAATATGGTCTATAACACTGGAGTCCAACATAAACCTGAGAAATCCTTACCAGTCGATTCGATTGGTAGTAAAACTAGTCATGGAAAAGGATTAACTATTGTTCTTGGAATGATGGGTTTATCTATTGCAGCAGCACTAGGAATAAGTGTTTATAGTCTTATTTTGATGAACACAACAACAGTAGTGACAACTACTACAACAAGTAAATAATCGTTAATTCGAATTTATCCACAGATTTTTCTTCTCTTTAATAGCTACCAGTTATCTGTTTCGTTGGAATACGACCGGTATTACTGTTGCTGGTATTTCAGGAATAGCAGGCTCAGCCTCAAATCAATTAAATTCTCCTTATCATTTGACACTAGATGCGATCGGTTCACTTTATATCTGTGATACGAACAATCATCGAACACAAAAATATCTAAAGGATGGCACAAGCGGGACAACAGTGGCTGGTATAAGTGGAACATGCGGTACCTCTACAGCAGCCTATCTATGCAGTCCTAGCAGTATTCTTCTCGACTCAAGTAATAATATTTATGTAGTTGATACAAACTATGGTCGAATTCAATTTTGGCCTCCCAGCGCAACTGGTGGAGAAACCATTCTTTCAGGTAATACATCATGAGTGATATAGATATTTCTTTCACACTATTTCGATATCTGACCTAAATAAAAATAACTCAATAATTTTTGTATTTATGTTTCAGGACTAAGCTCTCCTTATGGTATGGCATATGACCAAAATTCGAACACACTTTATATAGCAGAGGTTAATGGTCATCGTATTCGTAGCTATAAAATAGATACTAAGGTATCTACCATTGTTGCTGGAGATGGTACCAATGGATATGGCCCTACACAGTTATCATCTCCTCGAGCAGTTTTTTTTGATGCATCATCAATTAGTCTAATAATTGCTAATACTGGTGCTCACACTATCGTTCGTTGGGTGTTAGGAGATAGTAGTTGGACGCTCATTGCTGGTACTACTGGATTGTCTGGTAGTTTATCAACACAATTCTTCAGTCCTTGTGGACTAACGCTCGATGCATTCAACAATATATATGTAGCTGATGCAGGTAATCATCGGATACAACTTTTCTTATCTGGTCAATCAACTGGCATAACCATTGCAGGTGTGTCTAGTGTTCAAGGCAGCAATTCTACTTTGCTCAAAGGTCCCTATGCGGTTGCACTCGACAGTAATCGTAATTTATATGTAGCCGATACCCTCAATCATCGGATACAAAAATTTCAACGATATTAACTTTATAAAACTTTATTTTTCTTTGACATATTCCTTTAATCACGCGTTATTTGTAATTTGAAATTTTGAATTATCTGTGTGTTACAGAGAATAATGCCATAAAAGCGTTTTTCTTATTATTTTTGTCGAGGTGCTGATTTTGTAAGATTTTTTTTTGTTGTTGCCTAAGACACATTAGTAGGTCATCATCTCGCACTATCATTAATAAAAGAGAAAAAGGCAAAGATTCCCTTTGCATTATATTTTTTTAAAATATACTTTCTTTCGATTCGAACAGGCTATTGCACCAAGACCAATAGGTAAAAGTGACTGGGATTCGCTATCATCAGCATCTCCGAACAATGATAATATAAATCAAGACAATCATCAGTCGAAGAATTCTCAGTTGAAATCATCAACAGTTGGAGAAAATGGTATAAAGATTGAAGAACAAACCAAGGGCAGACAAATGACGCGTCGCCATTGTCGATGGCAGCCACCAGCACTTGTTGTTGGATTAGCTTTGGGAGTATTATGTGCAGGCATTATGTTGGGAATAGTTTTGGGATTGAAATATACTCAAAATAAAGAACAAAACAAATCTTCTAGTATTTCTTATTAAATTTTCAAGAAGAACAATCGAAAAAATTTTTTTTCATTAGATGTGAATACGACAAATACGATCTCAACTACATGTAAGTGTGCAAACTTTCTTTTCTTTGATTGAACGATCCTAATAATCTTATCTTTGTAGATAGTACAACTGTTGCCACAACAATTGCAACAAGTATGAAATATATATAAGGAATTTTATCTGTTCAAATCTTTGTTATTTTCTAATTTATTCCAGCAGTAGCAACGGTCGCTATCACCAGTACAACTTCATCGATTTCGTCAACGATTAGTTCGACTTTAACATCTACGTGTAGGTGATCTGTCACTTTTCTTCATGGTTCATTAACTTTTTTAGTTTTAGTATCCACGACTACAATCACAACTCCTGGTAAGTTCCTAGCATATACGTCATATTTGATTATACAGTAATCGAAATATTTTCACTAAAAGCACCAATTCAAATTTGTTCGGACTATGTTCATCAACAAATATATGGTCGCATCCCAATTATATCCGTTACTTGTACAATTGGACTGCTACCACTACAAGTGCAACACTTGCATTCTACTTTCGTCATGATTTAACTGGTTGGACCTACAGTACAATTAGTAGTAGTTGTAGCTACAA
>Ga0209960_1004745_pt1 | contig 10158 bp, 9 predicted proteins | sample ThiBiot_500_plan_2_FD_183947 | JGI IMG/M metagenome (GOLD analysis project Ga0209960, IMG submission 183947) | Wastewater bioreactor microbial communities from Cape Town, South Africa - Thiocy_expt_500_plan (SPAdes) | ecosystem: Engineered > Bioreactor > Thiocyanate-remediating >...
TTGTAGCTACAACTACTACTAATTGTACTGTAGGTCCAACCAGTTAAATCATGACGAAAGTAGAATGCAAGTGTTGCACTTGTAGTGGTAGCAGTCCAATTGTACAAGTAACGGATATAATTGGGATACGACCATATATTTGTTGATGAACATAGTCCGAACAAATTTGAATTGGTGCTTTTAGTGAGAATATTTCGATTACTGTAAAATCAAATATGACGTATATGCTAGGAACTTACCAGGAGTTGTGATTGTAGTCGTGGACACTAAAACTAAAAAAGTTAATGAACCATGAAGAAAAGTGACAGATCACCTACACCTAGATATTAAAGTCGAACTAATCGTTGACGAAATCGATGAAGTTGTACTGGTGATAGCGACCGTTGCTACTGCTAGAACAAATTAAAAAATAACAAAGATTTGAACAGATAAAATTCCTTATATATATTTCATACTTGTTGCAATTGTTGTGGCAACAGTTGTACTATCTACAAAGATAAGATTATTAGGATTGTTCAATCAAAGAAAAGAAAGTTTGCACACTTACATGTAGTTGAGATCGTATTTGTCGTATTCACATCTAATGAAAAAAAAATTTTCGATTGTTCTTCTTGAAAATTTAATAAGAAATACTTGAATATTTGCTTTGTTCTTTATTTTGAGTGTATTTCAATCCTAAAATTATTCCCAACATCAAGCTTGCACATAATACTCCCAAAGCTAATCCAACAACAAGTGCTGGTGGCTGTCATCGACAATGGCGACGCGTCATTTGTCTGCCCTTGGTTTGTTCTTCAATCTTTATACCATTTTCTCCAACTGTTGATGATTTCAACTGAGAATTCTTCGACTGATGATTGTCTTGATTTATATTATCATTGTTCGGAGATGCTGATGATAGCGAATCCCAGTCACTTTTACCTATTGGTCTTGGTGCAATAGCCTGTTCGAATCGAAAGAAAGTATATTTTAAAAAAATATAATGCAAAGGGAATCTTTGCCTTTTTCTCTTTTATTAATGATAGTGCGAGATGATGACCTACTAATGTGTCTTAGGCAACAACAAAAAAAAATCTTACAAAATCAGCACCTCGACAAAAATAATAAGAAAAACGCTTTTATGGCATTATTCTCTGTAACACACAGATAATTCAAAATTTCAAATTACAAATAACGCGTGATTAAAGGAATATGTCAAAGAAAAATAAAGTTTTATAAAGTTAATATCGTTGAAATTTTTGTATCCGATGATTGAGGGTATCGGCTACATATAAATTACGATTACTGTCGAGTGCAACCGCATAGGGACCTTTGAGCAAAGTAGAATTGCTGCCTTGAACACTAGACACACCTGCAATGGTTATGCCAGTTGATTGACCAGACAAAAAAAGTTATATCCGATGATTACCTGCGTCCGCTACATATATATTGCTGAATGCATCGAGTGTTAGTCCACAAGGACTGAAGAATTGTGTTGATAAACTACCAGACAATCCAGTAGTACCAGCGATGAGCGTCCAACTACTATCTCCTAGCACCCAACGAACGATAGTGTGAGCACCAGTATTAGCAATTATTAGACTAGTTGATGATGAATCAAAATAAACTGCTCGAGGAGATGATAACTGTGTAGGGCCATATCCATTGGTACCATCTCCAGCAACAATGGTAGATACTGGTGTATCTGTTTTATAGCTACGAATACGATGACCATTAAACTCTGCTATATAAAGTGTATTCGAACTTGGATCATATCCCATACCCCAAGGAGAAGTTAATCCTGAAGAGCATAAATACAAAAATTATTGAGTTATTTTTATTTAGGTCAGATATCGAAATAGTGTGTAAGCAATATCTATATTACTCATGATGTATTACCTGAAAGGATGGTTGTTCCATTAGGTGCGTTGGGGGCCCAAAATTGAATTCGATTATTGCTTGTATCAGCTACATAAATATTATTACTTGAGTCGAGAAGAATACTGCTAGGAAAATGTAGATCGACTGGCAAAGACCCGTATGCTCCACTTTTTATACCAGCCACTGTTGTCCCGCTTGTGGCATCCTTTAGATATTTTTGTATTCGATGATTGTTCGTATCACAGATATAAAGTGAACCGATCGCATCTAGTGCCAAATGAGAAGGAGAGCTTAATTGATTTGAGGCTGAGCCTGGTATTCCTGAAATACCAGCAACAGTAATACCGGTCGTATTCCAACGAAACAGATAACTGGTAGCTATTAAAGAGAAGAAAAATCTGCAGACAAATTCGAATTAACAACTATTTACTTGTTGTAGTAGTTGTCACTACTGTTGTTGTGTTCATCAAAATAAGACTATAAACACTCATTCCTAGTGCTGCTGCAATAGATAAACCCATCATGGCAAGAACAATAGTTAATCCTTTTCCATGACCAGTTTTACTACCAATCGGATCGACTGGTAAGGATTTCTCAGGTTTATGTTGGACTCCAGTGTTATAGACCATATTTCTACTTCATGAAATTAAGATTGCGTTATTTATTCCAAGTGTGCATTCACTTACTTCGAAAGTGCATCTGGTGATAATGTTGTATTATCATACGCAAATGGATAAACAGTCCACGGTTGAATCAATGGATTTTTTATTGATGGATTAAGTGTTTCACGATCCGATAAACGGGTCGACACTTCCGATTGTTGTAGTTGTTGATGATGATGAGAAGTTGGCATTATCTTAATATTATTGAGATTTTTAGTGTGTAATTTCTTTTTAATATAATAATATTACCTTTGTATATCGTTGCAATCGTGTTTCTCTTGGAGCAACTGTAACATGACCTTTTCGAATACTATCCATTGAATCCAAAAATCAACTATTTTTTGTAGTATAATTTATAGAAAAAATGCGATCAAACTAAAGTAGTACCTTCTCTTTATAGTTGCGTTAATTTCATCTTCTCCTACGATCGAATTATCGGGAATGAAACCTTGATTATTATGAAATATTTTGAGATACAATTAATTTTCGAAGTGGCAATTTTTGATTAATCATACACACTATTGATGGCAAAAAAAATAATAAGGTCAAATTTCAACTTTTAATAAGTATTCGAGAAAGGAAGCTGTTTAAAAAGCGCAATTGATTCTTGGCATCATTGTTTATATTCATTTTCTTTCCTTTGCAGTTGAAAGAATTTTGTAGATGTAACAGAGTGCACACTAGTCCATTCTATTTGGCATGTCGAAATAATTAATTAGCGACTGTTGGGAAATGAAAATAAAAATGAATTTATTTCAGTGACAAACATTTTCAAATTGACATAGTTATAGTTTCTTTTTCATTGTTTCGATACTGTCTTTTAAACTTGAAATATGTGGATGATTTGTAGGTAGTGAACGTTGTAGAATATTCAGCGAATGTTCGAAGTAATCGAGTGCCTTTTTGTAGTCGCCGATATTTCTATAAACCCAAGCGATGTTGTTATATGAAATGGCTAAGTCGGAATGATTCGCAGGAAGAGTTTGTTTCGATATTTCAAGATCTTTTTCGTAATATTCAAGTGCTTTCGAATATTCATGCATTTGGTTATACATCAATCCGATGTTGTTATACGAAGTGGCCAATGAAGAATGATTTGGTGGTAGAGTTTGCTGCTTGATTTCAAGTGATTTTTCAAAATATGCAAGTGCATTTGAAGAGTCACCCACACTTTTATATAAACATCCGATACTGTTGTACGAAACAGCCAAATCAGGATGATTGACAGGAAGAATTTTTGTTCGAATTTCAAGTGATTTTTGACAATATTCAAGTGCTTTCGCATATTCACCCATGTATCCGTAAACGCTTCCAATGTTATTATATAAAGTAGCTAATTCGGGATGATTGGCAGGTAGAGTTTTTTCCATAATTTCTAGTGATTTCTCAAAATATTCAAGTGCTTTTGGATAATCGCCCAGCTTGTCATATATACTTCCAATATTATTATACGAATTCGATAACGAAGGATGATTGTCAAAAAGAGTTTTTTCATAGTATTCAAGTGCTTTTGAATATTCACCCATGTTGCGACATACACTTCCGATATTGCTGTGTAAAGTAGCTAACTCGAGATGGTTTGCTGGCAATGTTTTTCTGTAGATTTTCAATGATTTTTCATAATATTCAAGTGCTTCGGTATATTTTCCTTGATCATCATTAATCCAGCCCAATTGATGAAATATATGTGCTATTTCATTTTGATCATTTGTTTGTTTTAATAGGACTCCATATAATTCTTCTGCTTTGTCGAATTTGGCTAATTTTATCAGTAATTTACCGAGACGATGCCATGCTTTGTGATTCGAAGAAATTTGTTTTTGAATATGTTCAGCTAGTTGACGTAATTCGGGATCATTATCATCAGTCAACGATAGTTCTACTTCCCAAATTAAAGTCGAACCTGGAAGTTGTTTCATTTGTCTAATACGAAACACAGAATGCATTGAGAAAAGAATTTCTTCTTCACCACCAATAGCACTAATTTTGTCGACATTAGCATATGGCGTACTTTGAATCGATGGATCGATATGCATCACAAACAGTACAGAAACTAAATCACTTTTACCAGAACTACTATTTATGAATCCTAGGGATACATTTCGATTTTTGCTTGTTGATAAGAAATTATTAAAAGCTAATAAACCGCCTTGATTTTGTTTTATTTGATTGAAATCTGTTAAAGATAAATTTTGACCACGATAAACGATGAATGAATTTAAAGACGTATGACCACTGAATTGATCCCTATGATGATCAGCTAGATTCTTATGTAAATCACAAATAAAAAATCCCATTCGAATGATGATATCAGTATCCATGAGACGAAGAGCTCTATTGAGCATTGAATAGAGAAAAGTCTCGCATGTGTACCACCAAATTGGCTGATGATCACGATATTCTTTTTCAATGTTATCTACATTTCGAAGTTCAAACGAATTATCGGCAAATTGAATGCGAGAATAGTTTAAAAAGTCAGTGATATGCCTTTGGTTGAAATTGATAGTAAGTAGAATTTCCTTGAGTATTTGTGTGTACATAAATGAACAATCGAGAATGTCCTTATTGAGAGCATTAGCAGGTGTGTTGTCAGTTGTAGCAAAACTAATTGAAACTGCATTGTGATCGCTGTCTCGTGTGGCTTGTTTAAGTGCTTGACGTATTGGTTCGATGTTCGTGTAGATACCCTTGACTTTCGACCATTCTTTTGCCCATTTTTCATGTTGTGTCGTCTTATTTCGACAGAGAATATAAATGGCATTAATTTGTTTTTTGTCATCAATAATTGGTACAATTCTTTCTCCGAATGCACCTGAACAGATCACGAAGACAGTCTCGTCTTGAATTTTGTTAATAAAGTTAATACATTCATCTGCATCAATGAATGTTTTAATAGTGTTTATGATTTGTCGTAATATTTTTATAGAGTTGCGAAAGTCATCATCATTTTCATTGATACTTTCGTCTAACCAAATAAGTTGAAAATTTTGAATAATACGAGATGTATGTTCTCGGCATCGACTGTTATTTGAGTTTCCCATTAGTTTGATTTTGACATAATGTATAATGAAAATAATAAAAAATGTGCGTGCTGGTGTTGAATGTCTTGACAACACCGACGATAGAACAGAAAGAAAGCAAAAAAAATGTCGAAAACTGACTTGAATGATTCAAATACTTTTTTTTTCTTCCTGTCGTTTACAATTGCGTTTATAATAACAAAGATTTGAACCGATGAAATTTCTTGTGTTCTTTATTTTGAGTCTATTTCAATCATAAAATTATTCCCAAAAACATGATGTAAAATATATATATGAAATATTTCTACTATGAAAATATAAAGCAAATCTTTGCATTTTTCTGTTTTATCAATAACACTGCAAGATGATGACCTACGAATGTGTCTTAAACAACAAAAAAATCTTATTAAATCAGTACCTCCATAAAAATAAATGAAAAACGCTTTTATGACATTCCTCTCTGCAACATACGGATAACTAAAAAATTCAAACTGTAAATAAAATAATGCGTGATTAAAGAAATATGTCAAAGAAAAATAAAGTTTTATAAAGTTAATATCGTTGAAATTTTTGTATCCGATGATTGTTGGTATCGGCTACATATAAATTACGATTACTGTCGAGTGCAACCGCATAGGGATTTCTAAGCAAAGTAGAATTGTTGCCTTGAACACTAGACACACCTGCAATGGTTATGCCAGTTGATTGACCGGACAAAAAAAGTTGTATCCGATTATTATTCATATCAGCTACATATATATTGCTGAATGCATCAAGTGTTACTCCATAAGGAGAGTTGAGTTGCGTTGATAAACTACCAGATGATCCAATAGTACCAGCAATGAGCGTCCAACTACTATCTCCTAACACCCAACGAACGATAGTGTGAGCACCAGTATTAGCAATTATTAGACTAGTTGATGATGAATCAAAATAAACTGCTCGAGGCGATGATAACTGTGAAGGACCATATCCACCGGTACCATCTCCAGCAACAATGGTAGATACTGATGTATCTATTTTATAGCTACGAATACGATGACCATTAACCTCTGCTATGTAAAGTGTGTTCGAACTTGGATCATATCCCATACCCCAAGGAGAACTTAGTCCTGCAACATAAATACAAAAATTATTGAGTTATTTTTATTTAGATCAGATATCGAAATAGTGTGTAAGCAATATCTATATCACTCATGATGTATTACCTGAAAGAATGGTTGTTCCATTAGGTGCGCTGGGAGGCCAAAATTGAATTCGACCATAGTTTGTATCAGCTACATAAATATTATTACTTGAGTCGAGAAGAATACTGCTAGGATAGCATAGATAGGCTGCTAAAGAGCCGCATGTTCCACTTGGACCAGCCACTGTTGTCCCACTTGTGGCATCCTTTAGATATTTTTGTATTCGATGATTGCTTCTATCACAGATATAAAGTGAATCGATCGCATCTACTGCCAAATGATAAGGAGAGCTTAATTGATTTGAGGCTGAGCCTGGCATTCCTGAAATACCAGCAACAGTAATACCGGTCGTATTCCAACGAAACAGATAACTGGTAGCTATTAAAGAGAAGAAAAATCTGTGGATAAATTCGAATTAACAACTATTTACTTGTTGTAGTAGTTGTCACTACTGTTGTTGTGTTCATCAAAATAAGACTATAAACACTCATTCCTAGTGCTGCTGCAATAGATAAACCCATCATGGCAAGAACAATAGTTAATCCTTTTCCATGACCAGTTTTACTACCAATCGGATCGACTGGTAAGGATTTCTCAGGTTTATGTTGGACTCCAGTGTTATAGACCATATTTCTACTTCATGAAATTAAGATTGCGTTATTTATTCCAAGTGTGCATTCACTTACTTCGAAAGTGCATCTGGTGATAATGTTGTATTATCATACGCAAATGGATAAACAGTCCACGGTTGAATCAATGGATTTTTTATTGATGGATTAAGTGTTTCATGATCCGATAAACGGGTCAATACTTCCGACTGTTGTGGTTGTTGTTGATGATGACGAGACGTCGGTGTTATCTTAATATTATTGAGATTTTTAGTGTGTAATTTCTTTTTAATATAATAATATTACTTTTGTATATCGTTGCAATCGTGTTTCTCTTGGAGCAACTGTAACATGACCATTTCGATTATTATCCATTGAATCCAAAAATCAACTATTTTTGTGTAGTATAATTTATAAAAAAAAATGCAGTCAAACTAAAGTAACAGCTTCCTTTTATAGTTTCCTTAATGTCTTCTTGCCCTACGATAAAATCATCGCGAATGAAACCTTGATTATTATGAAATATTTTGAGACACAATTAATTTTCGAAGTGGCAATTTTTGATTAATCATACATAGTATTGATGAGAAAAAAACTATAAGGTCAAATCTCAACTTTTAATGGGGATTGAAGAAAGAAAGCTGTTTAAAAACGCAATTGATCCTTGAAATCAAATTTCTCTGAATCTGAGCCATTGTTTATAGTCGTTTTTTTTCGTTTACAGTTAAAACAATTTTGTAAATGTAACAGCGCGCACACGTTTTCTTTATTCTTTCATCGAAAATGGGAGGTGCTCTGAATGCTCTACAACAGCATGCAAATACGCGTCGTAACCAAGAATATGAAATCGAAGAAAATCTCACAAAAATTGAAAAACAATCGGATGAATGTAGTCAATTCTATTTGGCATGTCGAAATAATCAATTAGCGACTGTGGAAAAATTACTAAAGAGTCTTTCTCAAGATGAAATCGATCGTGTAGAACCAAACGGAAGTACGGCTTTACATGCTGCTTGTTTCTATGGTAATTATGACATTGTTGAGTTATTATTAAAGAAAGGTGCTGATCGAGCTATTTTTAATATTCACAATTGTTTGCCATTTGACGAAGCAAAAACTGATAAAATCAAAGAACTATTCTTTCGAATTTCACAAAGTAATCGTCTTGTTTCGAATACCGGCAATTATGAATGGGATTTAATTGATGATGAAGCTCATGATAATGCTCAACAAGAAAGATTCCAAATAAAATCAATTTTTGACAACGCTACTGGCACGACTCCGATTGAGAAAATGTTTGAGAAAATCGAAAAGAATTATATTCAAAGTTTAAAACAATTTCAAGGCATTGAAAATATTCAACGATTTTTTAAAAATGCAAGAAATGATTTAGATCCAATTTGGATTGTTAAAGCATACACAGCTGAAACAGATTTTTATAAAATTCTCAATCAAGATCTCGCTGGAGGAGAAGGAAAATATCACAATGAACGAAAATATATCATTGCTTTGCTTAGACATCATCCAGCATTAGAAAAACTTAATTTTATTGGTTTGTCTTATCGAATTTTAGAAGTTAGTTATCATGATTTAGCTAAATATCAACCGAATTCAATTTTAATGACGAAAACATTTGTTTCTTCTTCGATCGATCGAAAACTTGCAGAATTATTCTTATATCGAAAAGCTCAATCTCAGGAGACGCCTAAAACACGAAAACTTGCTAATGGAGCACCAATTAAATCGTGGCTTATGTGTGTTTATAAAATAAAACATCGCCGAACTGCTTTACATATTGAAAATTATTCTCAATATGCAAATGAAGGCGAAATTTTAATTATGCCTTTTGCTCTTTTCCAAGTTAAATCAGTACGACAAGTTCCGTCGTCAACGTTACCAAAAGATTCGTCAATGACTGAAATTCAATTGGAAGAAATTTAATCTGTAAACTCGAACTTCTTTGATTCCTATAAACGTATAATAACCAGTGCACTCTATCGATCAGTTGATTTATTCGCTGAATTTTTTTCTGTATTGACTGTATAGTTATTATAATTCTTTTACAAGGTTATTTCGCAATGAGTAATTTCACCGTTGAACTAGAAACAGACTCTGATAATAATATTATTGGTGGACAGCCAAACGATGATTTGCGTACAGGTTTAAATAATTTTAATAAACCTAAAAATTGGAAAGACGAATATTCACCAATTACTGATGCTAAAGTTGCACCATTGTCATTGTCACTGGATAAAGAAAAACAAAAGCCGATTTGGTTACTAGCTGAGATTTATCCGCGTCATCTTGGCGAAGGAGAACATACATCAGAGAATTCTGCACTAGCTGCCGAAATTCGATCTCGTGGTATACCAGGTGATGATTGTGGTCACATTATTGCTCGTTTGTTAGGTGGGAAAATGGTTGACTTTAATTTATTTCCACAGAATCCAGATGTTAATCGAGGACGGAAAGGTTTGACTGATCAATGGAGAACGAAAGTAGAACGTTCGATTGAAATATGGCTTACGAACTCATCCCTTCGTAATCCTAGGGTCGAATTTGAAATTCGTTTTTCTTACAACGATCAACAATATCCGAACAGACCCGATCATGGAAAATATTTAATTAAGTTCAAATGTGATGGTAGCGAACAAAACAAATCAGGACATACTACAAAAGGGAAACTCTCAATGGCATTATATAAAGAATTGAAAGATATTCTAATGAATCCGATAGTAAGTGGAGGAGCATCTGCATCTGCAACCAATGATGAGCCAATGACTCCAGCACAAGCATCAAAATTTCACGAATTAAGCATTGA
>Ga0209960_1004747_pt1 | contig 10156 bp, 14 predicted proteins | sample ThiBiot_500_plan_2_FD_183947 | JGI IMG/M metagenome (GOLD analysis project Ga0209960, IMG submission 183947) | Wastewater bioreactor microbial communities from Cape Town, South Africa - Thiocy_expt_500_plan (SPAdes) | ecosystem: Engineered > Bioreactor > Thiocyanate-remediating >...
TTTTTTTAGCGAATTCTTCGGCAATATTTTCAATTGGTAACGATCCTCCATTACTTTTTAAAATTTCCACGATGACGCTAGCGATCTGACGATTTGAAAGCAATTTTTTGGATGACCTCGCATTAGTTGCTTCTATAACTTCACTAGGAGACATGATAGTTTTTTGTGCATCATCAACTGTCGCTTCGTCTGCGGATTTCTGCACATTTTCTTGATTCTTGTCTTCCGACATTAAAGTACGCTCAATTTCACCTCCATCATTTTTTGAATTATTCTGCAATTTTTCGGCACTCTCCGAGCAAGACTGAGATTGAGCACTACCATAAAAAATTAAATATTTCATAAATCAAATATTATTTATAACATACAAGAAATTTGAAGAGGCAATCAATTTAATTATTTGATAATTTTCTTTTGTACATTGATTGCATAACTCGAAATTGCTTACTTGGACTCCATTCTTGCTTACTCAAAGAAGATACGTGATCGCTTATTTGTTATTGGTTAGGGTGATGATGTCGTGCCGTTCTTTTGTTCTTTAAAAATAAAATGTACAAATGTTCGTTTCCAAAAAACACTCACAAATGGTTCGTTTTTTAATGTATTTACATTATTTAAAGTAACAGCAAAGTACTTTAACATTAAGTCCAAATACAAATTGTGCCTCCCTTGCTGGCCGACCACACAGTCGTGCCCCAGAGTATCATCATTGTTATAGGCCCATCGTGCTTCTTCTCTAACACTGCAAACATTTCGTACGTCTATATCGGGTTAGTTTAGTTGATATTTGGCGCTACGAATGTAGTATTCGACTTACTGAAGCATTCCAAATGCGAATGACGCCATCATCGCCTGCAGACCAGATCCAATTGGATTGAATATTTACAAAGTCTTGCACGCCCATGAATGGAATGGGACCCATCGTTTTGATGCACGGGAACTCAGCTCGTTGATGTCGGCGCAGTTGTTTTGACTCGGTCTCGCGATGTTTGCGCGATATTTTGCGTACTGGGGTAACATCCCTGTCGTTGTTGTCATTGATCGGCAAGTGATTGGTGTTGTTGCCCTTGCGTTCTAGTGACGAACTGCTCTCTTCGTAGTGCTTGTCAACCAAAGCCAAACACGTTGAAATGCGTTTGGTTTCATCGTGCACCTCGATGATGGGTGTAGAGACCGATGCGATGGAGTACTTGCGACGATAATCTTTGAGTCCTTCAATGTCGAACACTTTGATGGTACTGTCTTGCAACGCAACCCACAGCTTCTTTCCACTCGCCAACTTTACACCAATCATGCAATTTATACCGCTAGGCATGACGATAGTGGAGACCATTGAATATCGAATTGGATCAATGCAATACAGGTAGTTCTCTATGGCCACCCATACGAAAAGGTTTGCGTACAGCATTGTTCTGACTTTGGTCGTTGATGGGACGTCTGTGTCGCCTTCGCGGAACAACTTTAATCGCTTCAGTAATCGTCGGCCCTACGTCAGTGTCAGAAAAGGGTCAAACAACCGTAGTATCAACTTACCTTCACGTCCCACACACAAATATTGCCTCGCGTATCGCCGGACCACACCTGGCCGCTAACCTCCACTAAGCACGTGAGACCAACAGTGCGAGTATTCTGAATGGAAGCTAGACGAATCATGTTGCCATCGAGGGTGGTTGGATTCTGCCACGCCTTCAATATCATGAGCCAGTCTTGGAAACTATCTTGGTGCGGTACTTGGAAGTAATATCGTGCTGGTTCAGGCGAGTCTAAGTAGAAACAGTTCTCGCCGTATGCAAAGGGATCTGCGACACCGTGGTTGTTGCCTTCCAACTCGAGCACATGCAATAACCTATCGGCTTCATTAACCAACAGTTGTTTGTCCTTGATCTGACAGATGCGCTGTTTCCAGGACTTGTCTTTGTTGGCACCTTCAATCTTAACGAACAGCATGGCAATTCTATTTTGTGATGTGACTAACAGATTGGTCTGCTGTTCGAGGGGTTGTACGGCCCAAACATTAATTTTGTCATCGTTCTGTCCACACGTCCACACACAAACACCCGTGTTGTGTGAAGTCAATTGCGTGTTAGATGCGTGACGCGTCAGTTGAGTCATAGAAGTTGGTGGAGCAACTGTGCCTTGCCCGATGGTAATCATGGCCGTAATTGGACTGTTGCGATGTACCTCATAATTGCGATCGACAAGTTCACCACTCAATGAGTTCCAAATTGACACTGAGCCGTCACTTCCGCCGGCCCATATCTGATTCTCTGGCACCGATAACAACTCTACAATCTCTACATCGGGATTAAACCATTTAAGTTTCTTAAAAAATCGGCCTTGAAGCTTAAGTGATGCAGGAGAAGGATCTTCAACAACAGGTTAGTATGTGTGAAGCAAATAGCAACAACTCTTACCATATTCGTTATCGTCAGTGTTATTATTATACTGCAAATTGGCTCGGGAGACACGCCTGCGAGCACTGTCATGCGTCGTTGAAAGAGTACGATGGATTTCTTCGGTGACGTATTCTGTATAAGCTTATTATTAGTCTTGATGACCTCACTAGATTGCCTCAAGAATACGTACCACTTTCCCAACGAGTACCGACATAATAAGTAGGAACCAGAGCGACATTACGAGAACATTTTTCCTTGACGAGCGTGATCAACAACTCCATAATGTCATTGAATGACGGCCGCATGGTTGGATCGTCTTCCCAACAGTCGCGTACTAATTTAGCCAGTTGCTCAGGGCATTCATGTGGGATGTCAGGTCGTTTCTTTTCTAACTTGACAGCGTCCTCAAGTTCAAACATAAAGTTAAAGCCCCAATCTTCAAATGGATGTTTGCGTGTTAGCAGCTCCCACAAGATGATGCCGTATGCGTAAATATCTGACTTCTCATTGAATTCCTCTTCGCGCGTTATTTCAGGAGCTAACCACGTTGGATTTTCAACAAGGCGATGGCGCATAGTCTCACGCAAGTAAGGAACAAACATGCGTGAACTGAGACCAAAGTCACCGACTTTGGCCATAACTGGCTTCATTGGGTCACTGTCAACCATCTAAAATGTGTTATTATTTATAACGTCAAGTCGCTCCAAATCAATTCATTCTTACCAAAATATTTGGTGATTTGAGATCACGATGAACGAATGGCGGCGTGGCAGAGTGCAAGTGCCGCATACCACAGGCGATGTCTAAAGCTATCTTGAGAATTCGCGGCATATCAAGGACCTGTGCTTTGTTGTGTATAAAAGAATAAAGATCACCGCACGGCAAGAACTCCATGACCAAACAAAATTGAGGCTGTAAACAGAATCCAATCAAATTGACGACATTCGGGTGCTTAATGCCGCTCATTATCCACACTTCACGTCTGAAATCGTTGAACACTTTCTCGCGCTCGCCTGGACCTTCTTCTTCGCGCTTCAATTGCTTCACGGCAACAATTTGTCCTTGCCATTCAGCTTTCTTAATATTGCCGTAAGTACCTGTGCCGATCTCAGCGCCAAGGTGTAATTCATCATAAGGAATTTTGAACCGCTCGTGGTCAGACAAGGTAATATCGGGTGCGAGCGTATCTAATCGCACAGGATGAATATTATGACACCGCAAAAACCTACAACAGGGTTAGCGTGTTAATATCTCCTACGCAGAACATACCAAACCCCAGCAGATGCCGCTCGTTCGCACTCAGACAGCTCGAACACTGTTGGTTCGAATGGTTCAGGATTGGAGTTTAATATCGTAGATCCAATGAGGTCCTGACTGCTCGTTTCGGAAACAGCAACGGAATGTCGTTTGCGTTCCTCGGATTTTCTTGGAAACTTTTTGTGTTTGCTCTTACTCTTCTTCTTTTCTTTTTCTTTGTGTTTATGCTTGCGATCAAATCTATGTAAAGTGGCTGCTTTCGATGAGTACTCTTCAAAGCTCGTTCTAAGCGACCGCGGTACGGTTGACACAGATTCGCTCTCGCTGTCACTCTCATGAGGGTTGTATAGACTTGCGAGTTCCTGAACGCAATGGGGGCATGTAATCTTTCGAGTTACATTAACCTGCCACCAGTTCGTGAGAACAATAAACCCTTCGATAGTTTCGACAAGATCTTTCAATACTGCGCCGGGGTTCTTTCCTCCGCGCACAGTGACTTGAATTCTGTTCTTTGTCGGGAACATTTCAAGCAAAAATAGCGTATCGTCTGCCGAGGCCACGAGTCCTTTGCGCCAATACTTGTGAATCTTATTCGCGTAGTATAACAAGCGCACCATGAGACGTGAAAAGAGAGCTTTGGGTAAGAACTCGAACTCGTAGATTCGGTCGTACTGCACTTGCGAGAGGTCGTATTTCCGCCACAGAACGTCAATATTTGGCCGTTCAATAGGCAGCAGACTAGGCACCAGACTGAACTCGAGATCTCCTGGTGCAAAGTGCACCTTTGCAGGAACTTCTAACGAGAAACTTGAGCTGCGCCCCTTCAAACTGGACTGATCTAAGCGGTATGCAATTTCAAACTTTTCCAGCAACTGTAGTAGCTGGGTGTGAATCTCCAGCGGATATTGCGGCGGTTTCCAAATGTGCTACAAACTGTAGTTAGCAATCACAAACTTTTACAGTTGCATGCACTTACTCGTAAGACAGAATGAGGCAAAATTCCATCTTTGATGTAGTTGTGTTTCGTAGTGATGATAGTGGCAAAGATGTTCGTCAAATATTTACAATCTAAGATTACTAGGTCGTTGAGGCCAAGTTTGGGGTCGTCAAACCACACAATTGAGCCCATGGCATGGAGTATTTCTGCACAGCGTTTAAGCTCATCGCCTTTTATATTACATAGAGAAGCCATCTGTGAGAAACCCCGCCAGTTTTTGTAAGGTGGGTTGCACACGCGTTTTTCTTCTCGAATTACATTCTCAAGTGCCAAGTATCTAGTACGCACCAATTTAGCTTCAAGTCAAAAAAAACTCTCGTAGTAGAAAAATCACTTACGTCTTGGGAATAGACTGGCCCATGATAGACATTTCCGAAATTGTAACCCGAATGGCATCTAACAGCGCGATCATACCGTCCGCATTGCTCCAAGCGCAGCTGACAGCGAAGGCGTGTTTAAGCATGGGGAAGCGGGGCTTGTATTTCTCTTTTAACTTCCTCAGAACATTCTCAACGTAACCCTCTTGCGAGCAAATAGGGTCGTCGAGATGAGTTCCAACAAGAATAATCGGTGCGTTAGGTGCGCGTGAGTGAATTGAGTTCAGCCAAAATGCCACACGACTGTCTTGTTCGTCCTTGGATAGGTCCCACACGAGCAAGAACACGGATTGATCCGAGAGAAAAAACTCGTGTGTCGTATAGTAAATCTCTTGGCCTGCAAAGTCCCAAGTTGAAACAGTGACCGGCCTCTTAATTTTTTTGCCTTCTTCGTCAAATGTAACTTCCAATGAACTGCAGCAATGATTAGCCCATAAATCTCGAGGCTAACATCCGCTTTAAATCTTACACATCAGAAATGTCGATACCATCAGTACTCAAGTACTTTCTAAGACCCTTTTTGTTGTGTAACATTGTGACTGGTTTCGACTTGACTTCTTTATTTTCTTCGCGAGGTTTCTTTGGCATTCTAACAAATAATTAATATTATTGATTCTCTTAATATGATAATGTGACGCTAACGACGTACTTCTTTCGGGCTTTCTTTGACAAAAGTTTCAACAAAGTTGTTTTGCCTACATTTTCTTGGCCAACGACCATCATTTTTACACGATAAATGTCTTCATAACCACTAATATTTAATTATTGTTAGTAAATTATTGTTATTCGAACTGAATACTTACCCTTGCAGATCTTTTAGATACCCCAAAATTATTTTAACAGGTTTATGTATGATATCTCTCGGTGGAGTTTTCAACGGATTGTTGTGAAATCTCAACGATTTGAGAGTGTCTTTCAACTGTCCTAGTGACGGAGGTAGCGCGACTAATCGATTGTTGCTCACATCAAGTTCTCGTAGTTCTTTTAAACGCGCAATTTCATCTGGAATTTCGGTAATTTGATTGTTGCTGATATTCAGCCGTTGCAAATTAGTCATCTTGAATAATGCTGGAGGGAAGCGCGTCAACCCTAAATGCTCTAAATTTTTTGTGCGTAACAATCCTTTTTTATCCTCTTGATCTATTTCTAATATAAACATTGTCGGACTGGTCACGAACCAATTTGTAATATCTTTGAGGTCTTCTGTGCTGATTCGAACTCCTGTTGAAGTACCATGTAAATTTTATACTCATAAATGACAACAATGTACTGTACCTTTTAGATTCAATGATACGAGGGTCTTATTCTTCTTCACAGCTTCCAAAAGTGTATGACTGCCACGCTCTTCAATGCGAGTACGTGCCAGACTCAGACCTGATATTATAACTGCTTCGTTTTTGAGCATATCAGCAAACTGAACTGCTTCCTTGTCACCGATCAACGCTACTTCGCTCAAATCAACTGAGTTCAGCGAATTACTTGTTGAAAGAAGACTACAAAAAATGTGAGTAGCGGAATAACGTGACTTGGCGGAAAAAAAAAAACACTTACTGTAATAACAAATCAAATGAATCTTGCGACATTGGATTGCTAGCGAGACTCAGTGAAGTGATAGTTTCATTTGTCTTCAATGCCTAATGATACCGTTATAATCTATTTCATATAAATTACCAAATTGTCCACATACATTAATCAACCGCATGCCCTCAATATTATTCCGTGCTAAAATGAGTTCTTCTAGTGCACACCGATTGTCCTTAGAGATGTGCAAGTCATTTGTGCTGTTTGCACTGTTGTGACTATTGTGACTGTTGTGACTGTGGTCGTCCTCTTCTTGAACCACGCGCCGCTTGCTACTCTTGCGCTTCTTATCGTGCTTGCGTTCATCGTGACTGTTTTGCAATGCGTTGTCATCGGGCATATTCGTTGGGGATTGCTGCTGACCTGCCTCCGAGTCCTCCAGCACTTGGATGCGACTAACGTTTTGTGCTCGCAATTTCAAGTTCTCCAACAGCTGCGCAAACTCTGCCTCGCCCTTGCGCCCTATTCCCGTACTGCTCAAGTCTAATTTTCTGTTGGTTTGATTCATTAGTAAATTGAATTGTACAAGTTTTGAAGATAAAAAAGCAAAACGTGTTGTTGGATTCCAAATTTGGAAAAATTTCCTGATTATGTTACTCAATTAACAAATTATTTGAATTCAATTTCCTTACTTTAGTGTTCCGTTCGTTGATAATGCCTTAATAATTGGCGCTAAGCAGTGACCAATTGGATTGACGCGCATGGACAGTGACTCGAGATAGGAGTTTGCTCGAATGGCAGACGCAACGGCATTCACACAGTCAGGCTCCAGCTCATTCTGCGACAAATCCAAATGTTTTAGTCGCACATTAGGTGACCTCAGCATGGCGAATAACTCCTCCGCGCCTTCACTCTTCAACTCATTGTTTGACAGATTGAGTTCGTGCAGCGTCGTGTTGGCTTGCAAAGCTGCACTAATTTTTTCGACCTGATTGAAATTAATATTTGGACCGTGGATTACATAAATAGAAATAAATTGGGACGTGAAACAAAAAGTGTGGCAAAAAAAAAAACTTTGTGTTGCCATTTGTGTATGTTGCACCAAAATTGAATCAAGATATTCCGTACGGATGTACAACGAGGTCAACTCAAGATATCAGATAGTTGTTAACGTACTTTGTTTGGACCGATCTGATCACCCGACAGATCTAGAGTTCGGAGTGTTCTGTTATATTTTAACGAGTCCAATAATGCATCCAATCCATCTTTCATGTCTAGAATGCAATTTTCAATTAAATACATTAAATTAATAATACACAGTGATTTTTGACCACAACTCGGGGAAGGATGTGAATGCAACACACAACCAACTACACTCGGACCAAAAATAATAATAATAAATTCTGTGTATCTCACGTACCAGGATTCTCGCTGATATTAAGCTCTGTAATTGCTTCATTCGTTCGTACCGCCTCCGCCAGGGCTTCGCAACCAGCGTGGCTTAGCTTGGTAGCACTCAAATTAACCTTTGTGATGTATTTGTTATCGCGCAGCACATGGGTCAGTTCTTTTGCGCCATCATCGCCAAAGCTAGGATTCCTGAAAATGACAGAGTGTCATTATGAAGGCAGAACAATTAACAATTAATTAGCGTCAATTTATAACTTGATGCCAATCCGTAATATTATTAGAGATATTAACCGTTAAAAGTGAAATTTTTTTTTTTTTAATATTGTAGATCTCGAGTCAAGGGCAGAAAATAGCAAAAGAGCTCATTTCTAATTTAAATGAGTTACATAATATGTGCACATCTCATATTAGCTTAAATAAACGACTCATGTCCACTCAAATTGAAAATCGCTGTAATTTCAATAAATGCAATTTAATCAAAATAATGAGTCAACTGGTGCTTACCTGCTCAAATCTAAGCTGGTTACGTTTGTATTATCTTTGAGTGCATGTGATATTTTCTGCTGCCAATTATCATTGCCTTGAAGAACGAAATCCATCCGAAAAGATAACTGATCGACTGAAGGATCATTCTTTTGGAGCTTGGCGAGATATAAATTGAACTCGTACACTTTATCTACTAGTTCTGTAAGCATTTTGCAAATTTTTTTACTGTCATTCAAGGCTGAAGTATAGAATGTTTTATTATTTCATTGTATGTAAATAATCTTCCAAAAGGGTTTAACTATTGATATTGATAATTTGTAACGCAATAAATTGATTTTTTTGTTTGTTCACGAAAACTGTGTTCACAAACCAAAGTGTGGTGTCCAAAAAATGGTTTCTAATTAAATACGCTCTTATTGTTTATGCTAATACAGACTGCCATAATTAACAGACAAACGATGAACCAAAACCAGGTTTCGACAAAAACTCAATATTTGTAAGGGGGGGTATTATAAACTTAAAAAAAAGGCAAATCCCCAGCTATTCCTTAACAAAAAGTGAAGGGTAACAAACGAAGCACTGAACATAACGTAAATCGTAACTTAACCTGCAAATCTGCTTCCAACCATTCACCGGCTATTTCTCGTTTGAATAGGAGTTAATAATCTTACTCAAGCGTACTCGATGATATCAAACTGATTTGCTTGTCATATAATGGGCTAAAAATATTCTTCTGTGAAGTACACCATTCAGAGAAATTGTCCGTGTCCAAAAATCTAAAAAAGCCTGGGTACTGTTATAAATTTGATTTATTTATTAGATTAATTGAGTGTAACAGCAAGCGAACCCGCTCTTTATTTGTCGCAGTTATCCACATCTAAAGACCGGCGTTGCCCAAGATGATGGTTTTGAAGAAAATCCTCGACGAATACCACACAGAACGTATGGATTCCATATTATTTAAGCCTGCCTTGACTCTTACTGTGTGGTTTGGCTCCTGGATTCTATTAATATGGTAAATATTTGCCTTGAATTTATGCTCTTATTCTTGATACTGAATTAAGTGTTAATACTTCGTTTATGAGTCTCCGTTAATAAATTTTGATTAAACCGAAATCAACAAGATCAAATTCGAAATTTGCACTAACGGCTTGCATTATAAAGGCTCTAATCAGAGGCCTATAAGCATTTTCGATGAAATCAAAATTATTAATAATATAACCGGGGTAGGGATTTATTCTCAATGTCATTTTTTTAAAGGTGGATCTCGCTGTTTGCTTTGCGCGCTGACGCCGTTATATCAGTATCTTATAGGTAATTACTGACATAATAAGTATCTACCATTATGTTTATATATATCTAACCCTCAAATAGAGTGGTATTCGCACCATTATTTATTTGGTTTATCTGTTTGTATTTCTTGGGCTTGATCCTGATGGGCTTGTACTGGAAAGATCACCGCAAGGATGATAAGAAAAAGTCTTGGATTGCACTGTTGGCATTTGTTGCAGTCAATAGTTTATGTTTTGGACTTGCTTGCACTTTCTTTGCCTTCAAACTTGATTTTCTAATGGACGGCTTAGCCACACGCAAGTTCTCTATTAATTAGTAATACTAGACCGCATCAATAATGTGCAATTATATTTAGTATTGGCACTGCCGATTTACATCAGTCACTTTGTGTGGATGATCGCAGGTGTTGCGCTAGTGGG
>Ga0209960_1004748_pt1 | contig 10154 bp, 11 predicted proteins | sample ThiBiot_500_plan_2_FD_183947 | JGI IMG/M metagenome (GOLD analysis project Ga0209960, IMG submission 183947) | Wastewater bioreactor microbial communities from Cape Town, South Africa - Thiocy_expt_500_plan (SPAdes) | ecosystem: Engineered > Bioreactor > Thiocyanate-remediating >...
AGAGTTTTCACAACAATTCCAACAACTGAAAGTTTCTCAAGAAATTCAACCACAATCTCAACAATGGTCTCAAAAACCATACCAACAATCTCCTCAATTATCACCTCAACAATCTCCCCAGCAATCCCCTCGACTCCAATACTCTCAATCTGAATTTCAACCTTCCCTTCATCAATCTTACCAATCACCACCTCAATCATATCAACAAGTTCAAGGTCCACCCAAACAACCAACTAATTATCAACAACCAAATCAAATTCCCCAACAACAACAATATCAACCACAATCTCAACATCAACCCCAACCCCAATCTCAACCTCCTCTTAAACAACCAACTAATTATCAACCAAATCAAAACCCCCAACATCATCAACCTCAATATCAACAACAGCAACAACCACTACAACAATTCAACCAACCAACCCAAGTACAACGCCCAATTCAATCAAATCAAAACCAAATTGATCAATTCAATTCACAACCACAACATTCAATTCACCAACCTCAGTATCAACAACAACAACAACAACAACGGCAATATGAACCACAACAACAAAAACCTCCAAATCAAATTCCCCAACAACATCAATATCAATCTCAACCACCAACTCAATCACAGAACCAATACCAGCACCAACAATATCAACCTCAATCACAATCACAATCACAACAACAGCAACCATATCAATCACAAAATCAACCATTACCTCAACAACAACATCGACCTCAAGCTCAACCCCAATATCAACAACATCAACAATCACAACAACAGCAACCTCAAAATCAACCACCTCAACAACACCAATACCAATCTCAACCACCACAAAATTACCAACAACAACAACAACAACCTCAAACTCAACATCAACCTCAATATCAACAACAACAACAACAAACTCAACAATATCAATCACAAAATCGACCCCAACCACAATCCCAACAATCCCAACAATCTCAATATCAACAACATCAACCACCACAATCTCAATTTCAACCTCAATCTCAGAATCAACCTCAACAATATCATCAACCATTACCAAATAATCAACAACCTAGAGTCGATCAATTTACCCATCCATCTCAATCATTTCAACAACCTCCACCCACTCAACAACAATTTCAATCTCCTCAATCAAATCAATACCATCCTAACCTCCCACAACAACAACAACAACAACAACCATATCAATCTCCCCCACAGCCTCCTCGAAATCAACTTCCACAGTTTCAACAATTGCCACCACAACAATTCCAGCCAGGACCACAAAATCAACAACAGCAACCACAACAATATCGGCCACAACCACAAGCTCAATCCCAATATCAAACTCAACCTCAATATCACCACCAACAACCCCAACAAAGCCAACAATTCTCACAACCTCTACCACAAAATCAACAAAATATTCAACAATTCCAGAACCCATATCCTCAAAATCAATTACCACAATCATTTTCTCAGCAAGCACAAAATCAGTCACCATATCATCATCAACAACAGCCTCAACAACCCCAGCAATTTTCTAATCAATATTCCCAACAATTTCCTAATTCGCATCAAATTTTACAACCAGAACAGAGAAGTTTTCAAGTTTGTTTTTCTTCTTCTCTTTTCTTTTTCTTTTATTCAATAACAATTTATTATTAGGGTTCCAATTCTCAACCATCGCTTCTTGATTAATTTAAAACAAAAATTCAAAAAAAAAAAAAAAAACACAAAATAAAGTTTGTATTAGATTTATTGATTTCAATTTTTTGTTGCTCTTTTAAGATTTGCTAAGCACAATACGACCTAAATAATTTAAAGAGGATTAGAAAGGTTTCAAAGACATAAAAATATGAAATAGATAAATGAAGATGAAATAAAGAAAAACCTGAGCCATATTTTGATTTTCAAATAAGTCGATTGTCATAAATACTTCACTTGATGGAAGATAAATTTTTGCAACATTTAAGAATCCTCCAATAGCTTCCATCTAATTATATTATATGATATTTATTATTTAATTAATTATTTATTTATTCTTTATATTGGTTGAAGTTAGGAAGCAAACAAACAAATCAACCAAAAAGAAAGTGAAAATGAAAAAGAAAATGAAAACAATCAACAAACAATAAATAAAAAAGAAATAAAATTTACTTGTTTAAAAGGCATAGTTGAAGCCTTTGGATAATTTACAGAACCTGGCTTAAGTTTATTAGCAATACTATTATTTATTTAGTTATAGAATTATAATTATTTTATTGAAATAAAGATGAAAATAAAAAAAACAAAAGGAAAAGAAAAAACAAACTCGGCCAAGATTTTTCCATCCTTTAAAGCTTTTTGGACATTATCTTTTCCTTTAGGAACAGTTTGTCCAGTTAACTTCCTAATGAAGTCAAGTGATTCTGCTTCAAGTTGAGTATTGTATGTTGTTGACATTGTTGTTTAATATTGTCAAAGTTCTAAAGGTTCTGTTTTATGAAGGAGAGGTGAGAGAAGGGCGGTTTATTTATTTTTTTTTTTTTTTAATTTTTTTTGAAATTTTTCATTGGTTCGAAATAAATAGATTTAAAAATAAATTGACTCGACTTCATTAATTAATTTGACTCATTTTTTTTTTTCCCCTGTCGATACATCAAAGATAACTGATATTATAATCTCATAGTATATTGAAGAATCAATCGAGAGACCACTGTATAAGAAAAAATAAAGTTTGAAGTCTTTTGGAATCTTTCTAAAAAAAAAAAAAAAAAAAAAAAAAAAGAATTTCTTTCAAATTGATTTATTGAACAATCATGAAAAGGACTAATTATACTCGAGAGTTTGAGGAGAAATATTTAAGGAGAGGCGTAAAGTTGACAGTTATTTAGGAGAAAATTGGGATTACAAAATCACACATCAAGATCGGTTTAAATTTCTTAGTGAGCTCAAAATTGTGTTCAACAACTCTGTTCAAGCTTTGATCGCATCTAATACTAATGATTTAAAAAACAGAGAACAAGAAGCTGATCGATTATAAATATTCGAAATTTTATGACTCCGCTCAACCTATCCTTCCAAGTCCGAAGTGAAGACTGTTTAGTAAAAGTTGAGATTGAGTCCGCCAAAAAAGATGAAAAAAAGATGACTTCAAAACTCTATTTGCTGCAGCTTTTGCAGAAGCTTTGCTAATAATTGTACTCTACTTAAGAACACCTTCTGTCTTCTTCAATAAGGCAAAGAAGATCGAAAACCAAAAACTAACAGGAGTCCAAATTCCAAAGAATATTTCTGGAAACTTTGTCGCTCCTTTTGAGAGATGTCTTTCTTTTATTGCTTTAAATGACTTCAGTGCAAGATCTAACTCTAAAGAAATCTTAGGTATGTTGAGTAATTTTGGTATTGATAATAAATATCTGATTAGCCAACAATATGACGGAGCAAGTGTTATGCCTGGCGAAAAAGGTGGAGTCCAAATCCCTAAAAACATTTCAGGAAAGGGTTTTATTGAACTTTAATAAAGTTTTCTTCTTGATATTTGATTTGATTCAAAATGCTAAACTCATTGGGGTTCAAATTCCTAAAAACATCAGTGGAAAGGACTTCATTTGGACTCTAATTATTGGGTTTTTCTTCTTGTGCTCAAAGGTTATATGGGAAAGCCAAACATAACTAGTTCTGATCTATGTTTCTGAGGATATAATGATTGAAAATCCAATTATAACCAAGCCAATATATTTGATTTCTCCCCAGAAATTTCCCCGAAGTAACATTACGAACTACAAAATGCTCATCACTAACTTTTGGAGCTATTGATAAATTGATTAGCTTAGTTTTGTTTGTCATGTTTGAATCAGAGTTGGAAAGAAAGTTCTTACAAACATCATTGTATTCCAATCCAAAGAAGAAGAAGGTCTCCTGTGCAGTTGATCACTAAATCACTGACTTCTTGAAATATGATAAACTCTAAATCAAAAACACGACAAAATAATCATAAACCTCAATCCACTTATTCCCTTTTAGATTTTCAACAAAAAAAAAATCTTTGATTTCTTCGATTTTTTTTTACTTGGCAGTCTTTTTAGAAAAAATCTTTGAATGCTTCTAATTGTTCTTCAACTTCTCATAATTCATCAACTCTAACTCAAATTCATAACTCAATAACTATAACTCAAGTCTCAATTTCTCATCAAAAATTTCAAATAATTTTTTTTCTTTTTGTTCTAATAATTTTGGGCAAAAAAAAACTGAAACAAAAAACAAAATAGCCATGGATAATAAAGGATACCAGGAACAACAACCACCCCCTTACAATTACGACCAACAACCTTACCCCAACCAAACTCCATACCCTAACCAATATCCTAATCAACCTCAATATCCTTCTCAATCATATCAAACTCATGTTGTGAATAATAACACAACTTCAACTTATGTAAGTTTTTTTTTCCATTTCTTTTGTTTTTATGACAATTTATTATTGATATTTCCTTTAACTATATTTATTGGGAAATACTAATAATAATAATTTTTTAGACTGCTACATCTCCTTTGTTACCAACTAATAATGTTGTTGTTGTTGAACAGAAGAAGAAGAAAATGTCATGGATTGGGTTCTGTTGCATTTGTATTTGCCTTATAGTCATATTTGGGAGTATTTTTGGTTCTTGGGCTGCTAAATGTTCAAACTATAATTATAGTCTTACTCTCGTAATCTTTCTCTTCTCTTCTCTTCTTTTTTATTTTTATTTTTGCTTTTTATTTTTATTTTTTATTTTATTTTTTATTTTTTATTTTTTATTTTCATTTATTTTCAAAAAAAAAAAAACAAAACAAAATGTTCATAGGCTCATAACACTAACCTTCTTTTAACTCCAAAAATCCATATTGAAACTTATGGTTCACTTTCACTTGATCCTCAAATAGGACTTTTTGGAATAAAATCAACAGAAGTCGTTCATGCTCCAGATCACACCACTGCCTTATACGTTCCAATGTATTATCGAGGAAGTAACTCTGAATTCACATTGCTTTATGGATATGATTTCTGGAATTGTTATTATTGTGATGTTCAAGCTTCCTTAGATATGACTCAAATATCTGTTAGCACCCTTATCCTTAAATCCCATAATCATGGAGATATTTCTGTTGGAGATTTTGGTCTTGCTGTTTTTAATGATGCTACAATTAAAGCAAATTCTGGGAAAATCTCTATTGGAAGACTCTATGTACCATCAGGAAATATTGAAGTTAGTACTAATAATGGTCCTATTATGATCAACGAATTGAATTTTAAATCTCTCTATATTCGTGGTTCTGATTCCTTTTTCCAATTTTCAACACTTACTGGACCATATGTGGATGTTAGAACAAGTAGAGCTAATATTGAATTCACAACAATTAATGCAGGAGATGTTCGTCTTCAAACTTTTGATGGTTTAATTTCTGGTGCAATTTCATTGGGAACATCAAATCCTTCACTTTGTAAATTAAATGTGAAATCAAGTAATGGAGCAATCACACTCAACAAAGTCGATTTTGTTAATCTTGGAATTGGATGTAGCGTTATTGTTGATTCCACTAATGCATTTGTTTCAGTCACTGTCTCTGGATTCAAAGGTTCATTTAGTTTAAGAACTTCAGTTGGAACTGCAACTGCTACAGGATTTGGTTGTACTGGTTCATCTTGTTCTGGTCAAGTTGGAGGTTCCAATCTTCATAATATTGACATCACTTCATCAAATGCTAATGTTGAACTCATTATTCAATAAAACTCTTTTTTTTGTTATTTTATTATTTATAATTTATTTATTTATTTCTTTGACCTTTTTTATTATTTATTATTTATAATTTCCCAATTCCAAGAGGTTTTCTTTTGAAATTGGTTGATTTATTTGACTTCAAACAAATAAGATTCAAACAAACACAAGCACCTAATCAATTTCCCGCCAAAAGACTGTTAAAAAAAAATAAAAAAATAGAAATCAAGCATTCAAGGTCTGTGATTGAAGCAAAGTAATAACAGATTGATTGTTTAATTTTTTGGATTGATTGTCTTTCGAGATTAAAGGTTCTTTCATTTTTAATTTTTTTTTTCATTTTAATTTCATTCATTTCTTCTTTCTTTTTTTATTTTTTTAAAAAAACCTGCTCAATCAAAAGCAAAGATCTTTTCGTGATTTCAATTTTTACAATAGATAGATAGATAGGTAGAATCAAAATAAAGGAATCCAAAGGTTTCAAACATTTGAAAACACGAGTTTTTCATGACTGATGAGGTACCTCTTCTAAAGATTCTTCTGGTGGGATATGGTGCTCAAGGAAAAACATCTTTACTTCGTAGGATTATTGAGAACAAATTTCAGGAGAACACTAAAGCAACGATTGGGGTTGATTTTGGTCTAAAAACTATTATATATGATGGCTCTCATTTGAAATTACAAATATGGGATACGGCAGGACAGGAAACATTTGGGTCAGTGACTCCCATTTACTTGTAAATTCATTTTTTTATTTTTATTTTTTTTTTGAATGAATCTTTAAAATATGAAATAAAATCCATAGTCAACATACACAAGGAGCGATGATAGTTTGTGATATAACAGATCAGCATTCATATGAGTCAATATCATTTTGGATCGAAGAAATTCAAAAATATGCACCAGAGGATACAAAAATGATAGTAGTTGGAAACAAAGCCGATTTAGATTCAGAAAGAAAACTTTCTAAAGTTGAAGCATCCACAAAAGTCAAACAATTTAATTTACCATATTTTGAAGTGAGTGCAAAAACAGGAGAAAATGTAAATGATACTTTGATGTACTTGGTGAGAGAGATAAGAGAGGAACAAATTAGAATAGAAAAAGTTTTTTTTTTTCTTGTGAAATGCTAATCTTCGGTCCAGATTTTATTTTTCAAACTAATTTCTGTTTTGTTATTAGGAGAATGTAGAAGGTTTGGATAAATCACTCCTTGATGCTTGTTCAAATGGGAATATTGAGGAAGTTAAACAATTACTTAACCATCCAAACATTAAGGTTAATTGTCAAGACAACTCTAAATCGAAAAAAACACCATTTTTTATTTCTTGTGAAAAAGGACACATTGAAATTGTGAAATTATTATTAAATGATCAAAGAATTAGTATAAATAAAGTAAATTATGAAGATCAATCACCTTTTTGGATTGCTTGTAAAAAAGGACATATTGAAGTTGTGAAATTATTATTAAATGATAAAAGAGTTGAGGTAAATCAAAAAAATAGTTATGGTCAAACACCTCTTTGGATTTCTTGTGAAAATGGACATATTGAAATTGTAAAATTATTATTAAATGAAGGAGGAATTGACATTAATAAAGCAGATAATCGTGGCCAAACACCATTTTCTATTTCTTGTGAAAATGAACACATGAAAATCGTGGAACTATTATTCGATAATGAGAGAATTGATGTCAATAAAGAAAATTATGGTGGACAAACACCTCTTTATATTGCTTGTAAAAAAGGATTTATTGAAATTGTGAGATTATTATTAGCGAGTCAAAGTGAAGTAGATATTAATAAGAAATCAAGTGATAACAAAACAGCTTTGGAAATATCAATAGAAACTTCTACTCAAAAGTTTGGGTTAGAAAATGATAAAACACCCCAAAAATATCAAAAGAGTTTCCCATTAATTGTGGAATTATTGGAATCATACCAAAAAAATTTAATTGAAACAAAAATAAAATTGAGAAAAGAATTGAACTTACCCCCATTACAAGGTAATCTTCTTTTCTTTTTCTTTTTCTCCTCATTTTAACAAAAATCTATCAAAAAAGGTGAGATACTTCTTTTCTTATGTGCAAGTATTGGAGATCTTCAAAATTTTATCCAAAGTTTTGAAAATGAAAAGATTGATATTAATTGGAAATCAAGACATTTTGAAGAAACATCATTTTTTGTTGCATGCAAAAATGGAAGAAAAGAAATTGTTAAATATATGTTAGCAAGTCAAAGAGAATTGAACATTTTATCAAAAAATAATAAAGGAATATCACCATTACAAATTTCAAAAATCAATTCAGAACGACAAAAAAAATTGGATCATGAACAAACTGAAAATGAAGTCAAACAAAGACAAACAAATTGTTTATCAATTTATAATTCACTTCAAGAATATCAATCCAATCCAAAAGAAATAAAAAGTCAATTCAGAAAAAAATTAAAATTAAAAGGTTTAAACTATAAATTTATTTATTTCAATGAAATCTACTTCAACAAAAAAAAAAAAAATAATAAAATAGAAATTGGAGAAATAGAAATGGATGAAATATTATGTAGAGAAGCATTTATTTGTGGAGATATCATCAAATTTAAGAAATATTTGAACTCAAACATCAATTTGGAAAAAAAATCTGATGGAACATCAATCACTGATTTAATTTCAAAATCTCTTAATTTTGAACTTCTTCAAGAATTACCAAAATCAATTGTACTTGATTTAAATTTCAATGATATTCAATTATCTAAAGAAAAAAGTGTCCAATTATCTCAATTTATTCAGAAGACTCAAAAATTGAGATCTTTAAGGTTTTTCTTTCTTTTTCTTTTCTTTTTTTATTTCAATTTATCTAATAAATAATAGAATTCAAAGATGTTCAATTTCAAAAGAAAATCTCTTATTAATTTTACAATCTCTTGTTATTAATTTACAAGTCAATGATTCTCTTCAAATAATTGAGTAATTTTTTTTTATTTTTCAATCTCCTATTTTTTTTTTTTTTTTTCTTTAGAAAACGAGAAAATAAAGTAAAATGAAAAATGAAAAATGAAATAGAGTTGATGATATGAAATTGGATAATTATGAAGGACTCGAAATTATTCCAATTGAAATTAAATCAAAAGGAACTCAAGAAATTGCAAAATATCTTTTAGATTTGGCAAAATCATCCCAATCAATTTATAGAACAAAATTAATGGTTGTTGGATTTGAAAATGTCGGGAAAACAACTTTATTGGATTGTTTGTTTTCTTTAGTTGATTCAATTCAAGTTCCAAATTTTTTTGGTATCAATTCAGAATATTATTTTATACTTGAAGGAAAATATTTAAAACAATATTATGAAGGAGAATTACATAAACAATATATTCTTGAAAATAAGGAATGGAATGTGACAAAAAAAATTCGAAAGAAATTATTTCAAGATAAAAAAGATTATGGAATTGAAATTGAAAGAATCAAAAATTTAAAGGAAATTGTTGAATTATATTTTGAAGATGAAGAAACAAGGAATTTATGGTTTGAAAAGATTTTAAGATTAATTGTAAATAAAGCAACTCATGGAATTGAAGTAAATACTCATATTTGGAAAGATTCAACACTCAATCAACATCAAAATAAAAATCTGGAAGCAAAACAAAATGAAAAAGAAAAAATGAAAGATCAAGATGAACATGTTGAATTTTCAACATGGGATTTTGCAGGACAAAATGATTATTATAATACTCATCATTATTTTTTATCAAATAGATCAATATTTTTGGTATTATATCGAATGGATCAAGGAAGTAAAGGATTAGAAAGTTTGGATTTTTGGTTGAAATCCCTTTCATTCCATTTAAATCAAAATTATTGTGACGATAATGGAAAACCATTTTATTCAATTATTATTGTTGGCACTTTTTTGGATTCAAAACTTGTTATAAATGATGAAAATTTAAAAGATACACGAAAAAGAAGAATTGAAGAAATGTATCAACAAAATGGATTGAAATCACCACCATTTTATTTTGAAGTGAGTTGTTCAACATTAGAAAATATTGAAGAATTAAGAGAAATTATATTTAATGTTTCATTAAGTCATTCATATATGGGTGAAAATATTCCAGTTGGATATTTGGCAATAGAAAAATCAATTTATGAATTAAGGAAATTGAAACAAGATCATCCAATAATTGAAATCCAAGAGTTAATTGATCATGTTCAATCACAATCACAAGTTTCATTTGAATTTGATATTGAATTTGTGAAAAGAGCATGTCGAAATTCGCCGATCGGTTGCCATTTTTCTGGGTGCGAAAAAAAAAAAAAATCCAGAAAAAAAAAATAAAAAAAAGTCGAAGACAAAGTTCCAAAAAAAAATTGTGAATTGTTTAATTGATAAGAATTTGAATGATTAATATTGAATTATGAATTATTCGAAAAAA
>Ga0209960_1004752_pt1 | contig 10146 bp, 7 predicted proteins | sample ThiBiot_500_plan_2_FD_183947 | JGI IMG/M metagenome (GOLD analysis project Ga0209960, IMG submission 183947) | Wastewater bioreactor microbial communities from Cape Town, South Africa - Thiocy_expt_500_plan (SPAdes) | ecosystem: Engineered > Bioreactor > Thiocyanate-remediating >...
ATAAATGACGTCGATTAAACAGCAAATAATGAGTTGATTTACTATAAATTTCAAAGCATTATTCTTTTTTCTGTTCATTATTTTAGTCGTATTGAATAAAATGATTTATTTTATCTTTATTCTTTTACATTGTATTGTTGGTCAACCCTTATTAAATCTATATTATACCGATGTAACGATTGAAAACAATGATATATTTCAACACAATTGTTTACGAGCAATTGACTATTATAGAAATAGAGGAGATCGTCATATGATCTCTTTTTGTTTGAGCGAAAATCCATCAGTATTTGATATTAAAGATGACATACGGATACCAAGATTTACATTTGTGCAATTATTAGAAGGAAATATTACTGCTGAACAATTGTTTTATTGGTCAACACCCATTGATACAATTGAAAAGTATCAAGATTATTTAAACACAAAGAATACAAGTTTACAAAATGAAACCTATTATAATTGTACTTTTGGAAGATTTGGTAATCGATGTCAATATGAGTTCAATATGCTTTCTGAATTTACAAACCTTTATAACAATATCGATAATTTCTATGAATCTCAAAATAATAATAAAATCGCAATGACTTGTTATAAACATTTAGAATGTAATCGTGATGGTTCAACAGTATGCTTAGATTGGCGAAGTATTTGTAATGGACAAATTGATTGTTTAAATGATGGCATCGATGAAGAAGATTGCTGGCAGTTAAAGGTCAAACAGTGCAAAGAAAATGAATATCTCTGTTTTACTGGTCAATGTATGTCAATACCACTTTCTGATATGGATTTATTTAGATCAGTCTGTTTTAACAAACCACTTCGGATAGTAAAAGTTCCTGGTGCTGTCTCTGATTGTGAAAAGTTTTACAGCTTGTTCAGGGACTGTGATAATAAGTTATGTTCAAAAAATTTCTTAACAGGATCGTGTCATCAAAGTCATGATAGTCAATTATTAATTACAATGTATTCGAATGAAAATGAATCTTTATTATCAAACAATTGTTCGTTGGCACTTCGATGTTTTATGGATTTTTTAAACTGTGAAAAATTTTGCCAAAGAAATCAATGCATACGAATTGTTGAAGATAATTGTCCGCAAAAGTTCTTCTATCCACAAATTCCAATTTTATTTGCAAATATTTACTTTGCTTATATGAAAAAAGATTTTATTCATTCGATGAATTCTTCAATGATTATGCCTTATCTATGTTATAATACAACTGATTATGATTATTTTTTTCATCAAAATCAAACGTTATTCATTAATAATATTCGTTGTGTTCATAGCGAAGAATTTTATTTACGCATAAATCAATCGAATCATTCATTAAAAACAAACTTAGATATTCTTCGTGATTTACATAAAACATTGAAAAGATATCATCTTAGTATGAATTATACAACAGAATTATGTAATCGATCGAATATGTATCAATGCATTGGCTCATCGAAATGTGTGGACATATTTCATATTCTGAATGGAATTTATGATTGTCCACAAATGGATGATGAAATCATTTTTCTAATTAAATCAACTTCTGCAATGAAATATATTGAAACAGCTCATTTTAAATGTCAATCAACTAATAAATATATTCCACAAGAATTCGTCAGCAATCAAAAGTGTGATTGTAATTCTGATTTAGGAAATTATTGTGAAGACGAAGATTTAGTTGTAGATTATATAAAAACAAATATTTTATTTCAACATATTTGTGATAGATTTCAAGAATTATCACCTATATTAATCGATGGAAATAGACATACAGATGAAACAGAATGTGAACAATGGGAATGTAACAATATCTATACACGTTGTAATGAAGAATGGAATTGTCTTCATGCTGAAGATGAAGCTGGTTGTGATCCAGATTTGTCTCTGCCAATATCCGCTGGTTGTCCATCGAAGTTTTATCGTTGTGTATCAGATCAAACCTATGAATTTATATGTTTACCTTTGGAAAAAATTAACGATGGTTCGATTGATTGTCTTCATGCTGAAGATGAAACTGATTGTGGTTCGTATTCGCTTACATCCATTGATTGCCCATCAAAGTTTTATCGTTGTGTATCACATCAAACCTATGAATTTATATGTTTACCTTTGGAAAAAATTAACGATGGTTCGATCGATTGTCTCAGTGCAACAGATGAAGAAAGTATACGTGATCGCAGGCTATACATGAATACTATTGATAAATCTATTTCTTTCTATTGTATAAATCAAAGTTCAAATTCGTTTATTTCGCGGAAGAAATTATGTGACGGTCATCATGATTGTGAACATGGAGATGATGAACACTTTTGTATTACAAATCGAACGAATCGTTATATTGAAATCTGTTTTTTTCTATGGCAAAACGTGTACACTGTGGAAAATTTTTTGTCCGAATACCAAGAACCTACAAGACGATGGGGCATCATACACTTTAAACCACTTTCAATTGATAGTGATAGAAAAACAAAAGAAATTGGATTTGAATCAAGATTATCTTCAAGTGAATCATCTTTAAAATCTGTCCGTCCATGTCATATGGGTATTCCTATAAATGTCAAATCAAATCAAAAGAATAACCTATTATCGACATTCGCATGTTTTTGTCCACCGTATTATTATGGTTCTCAATGTCAATATCAAAATCAACGAGTTAGTCTTATTCTTCACTTTCAAACATTATCGCATTCTGCAAAAATATTTTTTACGATTGTCATTTCATTAATTGATGATACCGATGAAAAACTTGTTCATTCATATGAATCTTTGACTTATTTATCAATTTATGAGTGTAAAAAATTCTTTAAACTAACTTTACATTATGCTACTCGACCAAAAAATCCTTCAAGACAATATTTTATTCGTGTTGATATTTATGAAAAATTAACATTATATCATCGAGGTAGTTTGTTATATCCAATTGAATTTTCATTTCTACCTGTTCATCGTCTTGGATTTTCTATTGAAATTCCATCGAACAATACAAAGATGGTGAATTGTAAGAATAAACAATGTCAACATGGTCGATGTATGAAATATTGGAATCAGCCAGATGATCTCACATTTTGTCAATGTGATCGAGGATGGAGAGGAAAATATTGTCAAATTCCATATGATTGTGATTGTTCATCGGATGCTCTATGTTTCGATGTTTTATCGAATAATCGATCGATATGTTTGTGTCCAAAAAATCGATTAGGTACTCGATGTTTAATTTCAACTACAATATGTGAAAGGAGTATTGAAACACCATGTTCTAATGGTGGTGAATGTATTGTTACGGAAGATTATAATGAATTGGTCGATCAATTTATTTGCGTTTGTGAACAAGGTTTTAGTGGACCAAGATGTGAATTCGTTGATAATAAACTGATTCTTTCATTTGATCAAAAGATTGATTTATCACAATCAGTTTTTATTCATTATATGTATAAAGAACTCAAGGAATTAGAAAGATCAACAACATTTAAAACAATTCCCATTCGACAAAATTTTTTATCAGTCAATAGTTCAAATAATTATCGCATGGCTTTTGTTGAACTTCTAAATGGAGATTATTATTTCGTAGATAATTCAGAATATGAGAGTATCAATCGATCTGTTGTTAATAAAACAATTCGACCATCTGATCGATGTCCGAATATTAAAGAACTATTTAATGAGACATTTGTTCGATGGAATTTGATTCGTCGAATAAAATATTATCATTTACCATGTCAAAATCAAACTATTAATCTTTCGTGTTTTCATGATGAAGTTCATTTTTGTTTATGTTACAATTTCCATGGTAAACGTTTGGCCAATTGTTTTCGATTTGAACATAATCGAACTTATGATTGTTTTGGTCGAAGTGAATGTGAAGGTAACAGTCGATGTCTTCAAGATCATGAAACATGTCCAACACAATCGATGTGCATATGTGACAATTGCTTTTTTGGACGAAAATGTCAACTTCGTACGGATCAATTTGGTCTTTCACTTGATGCTATTTTAGGTTATCAAATTTTACCAACAAATAGCTTTTCATTGCAACCGTCGATAATAAAAATAAGTTTAGCATTAACAATTGTATTAACGGTCGTTGGATTGACCAATGCTATTCTTTCTTTAATTACTTTTGCAAATAAACAAATACGTGAAGTTGGTTGTGGTTTATATCTGTTAGGAACATCAATTACAACATTACACATTACTATTTTATTTTCATTAAAATTTATTCTTCTTCTTCTAACACATATGGTAATTATTAGAAATGAATCATTCTTAAAAATCCAATGTTATTCATTAGATTTTCTTATTCGAATTTGCCTCTATTTGGAACAATGGTTGACAGCATGTGTCGCATGTGAACGTTCTATAACTGTCATTCAAGGTACTCAATTTGTTAAAAAGAAAAGTAAAAAAGTTGCTCGAAAGGTTATTTCGATACTTGTTATTGTTGTTACACTTAGTTTTATTCATGATCCTCTTTCTCGAACTTTGAGTTATGAAAATGATAAAGATTCGAATGGAAATCAACAAATTTGGTGTATTGTTCGTTATCGACCTGTCATCGAAATTTATAATTATATTATTCAAACAATTCATTTTACTGGACCATTTATAGTCAATTTAATATCGTCAATCATACTTATTATCAGAAAATCACATCAACATGCAACGATTGCCAAGAATCGTACGTTTAAGTTAATTTTACGAGGACAAATTAATGAACATAAAAATTTACTAATTGGACCGATTGTTTTAGTTATTCTGGCTCTGCCACGAATAATTTTAGTCTATACAACAAAATGTATGAGATCAGCAAATGATATTGTTTGGCTTTATCTTCTTGGATATTTTATTTCATTTATTCCATCGATGTTAACATTTTTAATATTTATTTTACCATCGAAATTTTATAAAGGCGAACTAAAGAAAACCGTTGTTAAATATCGAAAAATTGTTAGACAAAAATTGGGCTGGACTGATAATTGAAACGCTCACAATACTTTTCAACTTGTCAAATGAAACTTCATTAAGCTATGCTAAAACACATGCGCTTAATCATGGGTCATTGATTGATGCTTTATATTTTTCTAATCGAGAATTTCTAATAACCAATCTGTCATTTTATTTTAATTTTATTATTATCTAAGTTGTTATCAGCTAGTAAATAGTTCGAATAAAATTGATCTATTAACTGGAGAATCTATAGTAGAAGATGATTCGTAGCAATTTATTGTAAAAGAGAGAGAAAAAAGTTCAATTGATCTTTCGAACAACAAAAGCGAGCATTTGAAGTAGGTTTCCATATTGATCTATTTCTTCTATATTTGTATGTTCGACTTTCCATTGACCATTTGTTGCTTCGTTCCACATGTTTGCAAAACTTGAAGGTGAATGACACATCATTTTCGCGTCTGTCGTTCCTACAGGCAAATATCGTTCTTCAGGTATTACATAATCAGCTGGTTGAACTTTTTCCAAAAATTGATCATCAAAAATATCAGCGCCGATTGAAAAAAGTGATTGTCCTTCATTAATTTTTCATCTCGAAATAATTGATAACCTTGTTCTATAAAACGTGAATCTATGTCATATCCACGAAGCTGTTGAATAGGAACGCCATCAGAGATCCAAAGTCGAATATCGTGGCCGAAACAACACGCAAAATCAATGAGAGTTGCATCGATCGACAACTTCATTATAGATTGGATTTTTTCGAATCGATAAAGCGATAAAAAACCAAAGACCAATACATGGAAAATTAACAATATTCCAAGAATTTTCACGTATTTTAAGTAAATGATCGCCTAATTCTGTTTTTGAAATCGAAGCATATTTTTCGAAGAATGTTTGTAAATATGAATTAATAGGTGGTTCGTCTGTATATCTCACAGGATATCGATCTTTTCCTTTGGTAGACCACATTGTCATATCTATCTAAGCAGAGATATTATTCAGTACATTGATAATACCGTCGCCATGATGTACTCGCACACACACACATACACACCTCTGTGCATGTGTGAATCATAGTGTGATTCAAGGTTACTTCGGAGAAATAAATGATTGAGTATAATCACGTTGTTATTGTAATTTTATCATTCGTTTTTTAGTTTCAGTGATCTTTAGCAGCATTTCAGCACTAGGTTTTGTTAATACGGTGTTAAATTCGTTACATTCCATCGGCGAAAACCGACTAATTCTTTAGTATTAAGTTACTCAAAAAATGAAATCATGTTTCATATTTTTAATCTCATACGGTTTGTACTAGCAGATTTTATTTTATAATTTATAAAAACATAGTTCATTTGGTGTCCATGTTTGCACTACAAGCCATTTATTATTGAGTAATGCTATGGAATTTAAAAATTTCGTACTCCTATCATATCCACTTGTTTCTTGAAGTTGTCCGTTTGAATCGAATAAGAAAAAGATTTTATTTCTCGATAAAGTTGCCAGAAATTGTTGATTAGATAGTGCAAGAAGCCAACACCATGTATCTCTATCGGGATGAATATTAGTCTTTACAATCACTGTCATATCAATTGAATCACGTAATTCGAACCAATATTGATAATCATAACTACATTTTTCACGTAGAATCATTCCAAGACGACTACCATCAGTATTAAATCGTATCTTTTCAATCTGATGCTCTACGTTGCAAGATAATGGTGGTGTGAATGTTTTAATTGGAGTCCAATCTTTAGACAAATCGTAAATGATCATAGTTGATCCACTATCTTTGTACACTTCCGAAATAATAAACATTGTTTGAAAGCATGTACAAGTCCACATTATTAGATTGGATTTTATAATTTGTTTCAAATCATGCAGAGATGGGTCGAGTGAATATAGAGTGTAATCATTAGGTTTCATTGAAAGAATAAGAAATTGTTGTAAAAACGATGAGAAACATATGTCGGAAACTTTGAAGTTTCGTTCGATACTTTTCAATCTATTTCCTTCTTCATCAATTAATAAAAAATTCTTGTCAAGGCATAAAAGCAATGTATTATTAGTATCATTAACAGTCGTTGGGACGTTTGTTGAATCCAAAATGCTGATAGTCAAGCTCGGTGATTTCTGAAGAGCAATAGAGTATATTGATTTTGCATTGTTTGCAGCCATTTATTCTCTGAAAAGAAGAAACAAAGATTTTTTGTTAGAATTTGCCCTTTTTGTATTCTCTTATTCAATAGGAGGGTTTTCGAATTCCCAAGGACATTAGACTTGCAATATATTAACTAACAAAACACTCATTTCATATTATTCCCAGTGTGGGGAAAAATTTATGATTTTCGATCACCTCCTTTGCCTTGTCAACAGTAAGAGTCAACAAAGTTTCGTTCGTTTCTATGTTTTTTATTGAGTGCGTGTTAACGACAAATACAGTTAAATGTCTTGAGTCAAAAAAAAAGGTGAAAAGAAGTAAAAAAAAAAACTACCTTAACTTTTATATGTAGTTAAACAAACTGTCTCTTGAATAGAAGAATTCAACGTATGACTACATCGAAATACGAAGGGAAAAAAAATAATGTTCACATAGCGTCAATTTCTTTAATAGGCAATTTTAAACAATGGACTCTGCCAAGTTTCATAGTCTTTTGGATTGTTTCGATCTCCAAAAATTTTGAGCGCTCGATATAACAGTCGATAGCTTCCAGCTGGTACTTTGGCGCCAGTGCTTAGTTTTCCATCCCATTCGAATTCACGTATAGCGAAAATATTATTTCGAGGTGCTGAATATAGAGGAAAACCAGCGACACTACCAAGAATATTGACTCCAGCAACTTTGATTTGTACACCATTGCCAAGAACATCCAATCGTACGATAGATGAAGGCATATTCAGGGCAAAACCAAAAACAAGTGTCATTGTCCTGATACGAATGAGTTGATTTTGTGAGACATATCCGACGAAATCAGTATATTTGTCATAATATAGAAGATATGGTGGTGAGTAGTCGAAATCTGTTACGCTGATACTTTTCATTGAACATGCAACGCCAGCATAGGGAACGCTTAATTTCTCGCTATTGTTTCCATTGATCGCGATATAACCGGAGTACACTGGAACTCGTCGAGTTTCGAGTTTCTTTGGAGCAGTTAAAGCGACGGTAATTGTTGCTTTACCTTTACTTTTTACGATCACAGTTGCCGGAGTGATACGAACACTGGCATATTGTGCAGTGAGGTCAGGAGGAAACTGTTGAGGTGTATAGCTATAACTGTCGTATGTATAGGTGGTAAGAGCAGGTTTCTATATGTAGAAAATTTATGTAATTATGAATACGAACGAATGACTTACATGAGATAAGGTATATGAAATGGTGCGAGTACCGGTATTTGTTATTGTAAAACTTAGTGATTTCTTGAAATATGTGGTATCATTAAATGCTAAACTGCTTACACTGAGTTGCGTAACGGAGTTTACTGCAGCAACTGCATTTACTAAGCCAGTTCCTTGTTGAATGACAGGAGCTAAATACGGATAACTGAACCAACCATCGTTGAAAACAACAGGATTAGCAGTCGTGACAAGATTATTTCTGATCGTCAATGGATTCATTTTATTTTGAAAGCCCTTAGCATTTAGATATAATGCTACGACACCAGCAATATAGGGCGCTGCCATTGATGTTCCAGACATAACAGTATAGCCGCCTTTAGCAGAAGGATAAGTTGAAAAGATATTTCCACCAGGACCGGCGATTTCTGGTTTGACATGGAGATCATTTGTTGGATACCATGATGAAGTTTTACTGACTTTACCTCCTGTCTCAGTATTTGGCAAGTCTATGATGTCTGCTTTTGGATATGTGGGAAAGTAGAGTTTAATACTGAGACCTTTTTTAAGTGAAGTCAACCATAATGTTCCTTGTTTATTTGAAACTAAACCAGTAACTATGTTGTAAAAATATCCATCAAAACTGCTTGATGAATCTTTAGTTATGTAAAATATAACGTATTTTGCTCCGAATCGATTGAGATTATACAGTTGAGTGGTTATTCCGCATTTAACATCACGAACAAGAACAATCACCTTGGATAATGATGGTGTTTTCGATGGTAATGGCAAACATGCATCGACTCGATTGGGGATGTTTAACTCTATGGCATATAATGGATATCCAGAAATTTTGCTAGAAAATTGATAGTAGTCAATCAGATAGGAAAAACTTGTCTTTGCTCCGGCTTGAACCGTATATTGTCCTTGATATCCATCAGTCGGGATACCTACACTGTCAATTGATGCTACAGCAATAGCGCCTATTGCACTGGATCCTGATCCACCATAAAATGCACCTATTCAATCGATATTTCGTATCTTTACTATAAAATGTTTTTTAGTCTTACCATTTTCACCATCATTACCAGCAGAAATAATACAAGTAATACCTGATTTGACAATTCTACTGATGACTATTGCCCATGGTTCATCCGTCCATCCTGATGGACCACCTACTGAAGCCGTGATAATATGTGCTAGATAGACGAAGTGAATTATTATGCATTTGCATGAAAAAGAAATATAGAATATTTACCACCGGATTGTTTAGCAGCGCTAAACGCAGCAATCAGAATATCGTTAGCGGTCGTACCTTCACAACCAAAAACACGATACATACCTAATGTGGCGTCTGGAGCAACTCCGTAGAATAAAGGACCATTGGCGCCTATCGTACCACTTACATGAGTACCATGTCCCCCACAATCGAAAGGATAAGGATCAGGTTTTGGTGTATTCTCTCCATTATAATTATCTCCAACAAAGTCATGTCCAAATCGAAACTTGTATCGAGGACCGAAGCCTCCTCCCAATGCTGGATGCCTGCAAAATTCAATTTGTATGAAATAAAATTATAGTAGAAGATTCTCTTACAAATAGTCGACACCACTGTCTACAATGGCTATGACAACACCTTTGCCAGTATATCCTAACTCATGTAATTTGTCTACACCACCCATGATATTCGGAGTGAACATATCATTTTTGAGTCCTTGTGTATTTGTACTTGTACTTGTGAGCGTGAGTTTAGAGACATTGAATGCTTTATTTATACGCACAACAGGTCTAGGGTAAAGTCTGACAGGCCAGATATTTTCTATCAATCCCGTTGCCTTAATAGTAGATATGTTGTCTCTGTTGTCTAGATA
>Ga0209960_1004754_pt1 | contig 10135 bp, 12 predicted proteins | sample ThiBiot_500_plan_2_FD_183947 | JGI IMG/M metagenome (GOLD analysis project Ga0209960, IMG submission 183947) | Wastewater bioreactor microbial communities from Cape Town, South Africa - Thiocy_expt_500_plan (SPAdes) | ecosystem: Engineered > Bioreactor > Thiocyanate-remediating >...
AAAAAAAAAAAAAAAAAAAAAAAAAAAAAAAAAAATACCTCTTGTAACAATCTTGTTATTTCTTTTTTCATTTTCAATTCTCTTTTGTATTAATTCAACAACATCTCTTTTTCCATTTTGTCTTGCCCAATCAAGCCCAGTTTTTCCTTCATTATCTTTTTTCTTGATATCTATTTCTCTTTCAAAAGAGCTCTCCAAAAGATATTTCACAACTTTAATATGTCCACATTGACAAGCACTCATAAAAGGGGTTGTACCATAATTATTTGCTTTGTTTACATGAACTCTTTTGTCACTCAATAATAATTTCACCATTCCATCACGTCCATTATAACAAGCACTCCAAAAAGGTGTTGAACCATACATGTTTGCTTGATTGAAATCCACTCGACTATCATTTAATAATAATTTAACAGTAATAGTATGTCCTTCTCTACAAGCAACATAAAAAGGTGTAATTGAAAGTTCAGAATGGTTTTGCCAATTGATGTTGAAATGTGAGTTTTGATTAAGTAATCTTTTAACTTCTTCAACTTTTCCTTCGAAACAAGCTTGCCAGAACCTTTCTTCCATTTTTCTTTGCGTTTGTTCTTTTTTTTTCATTTCATGGTTGATATTCCACCAATCAGCTAATTCAAAGATAGGATGATTTCTTGAGAGTCTCTCATCCAAGTCCCTTGAAAGAGCAATTGTGACCAAGTATTGACAATTGATTTTATTATGGTTGAATTGAATTGACAATTGTTGAATCCTTTCTTCTCTTCTCTTCCCTCTTCTAACAAAACCTAATACTCTTTCTTTCTCTCTTCAACAAGTAAAAGTACTATTTTGCTGTCAATGTCATAACATGCATCATTTCATTAGATTGAACCTTTCTTCTTCTCTTCTTTTTATTCCTTTTGAAACAGAGTCCATCAATGTTGCTGATTCTATGACTTCATTGTTCAATCAATCAATCGTTCGTTATTGATCCTTTATTGACTTGACAATTGACAATTATTGAATCCTTTCTTCTTCTCTTCTCCTCTTTGCTACTCTCTCTTTTGATTTCTTCTCCTCTCTCTTCTTACAAAACCCATTACTCTCTTACACCTTCAACAAGTAAAAAAAGCAATTGTGGCCGAGTGGTTTAAGGCGTTAGACTTAAGATCTAATGGACGAAGTCCTCGTGGGTTCGAACCCCACCGATTGCAGTACTTTTTTTTTAATTTTTTTTTTCTTTTTCATTTTCAATTTCTTTCGACTTCAGATTCTTTGAGTGAATAAATCCTTCGAGTTAATTTTTTCTTTTTTGATTTTTATTTTCAAATTGATAACTTTTTTTAAAAAAAGTGTTTTGAAATAATTTCATTTTCAATTTTTTACTTCGTCCATTAGATCTTCGGTCTAACGCCTTAAACCACTCGGCCACAATTGCTTTTTTTACTTGTTGTTCTTTGAGGGTGGGGAACCAAGCAAACCCTTCGGGCTTGCTTGGATCTATTAAAATGAACAATTAATGGAAACAATTAAAAATTTCCTTTTGTTCTTTGTTCTTGAAAAAACTATCTTCAAGATTAGAAAGACCTTTCATTTTAAAATTGTAAGAGAAAAGTTATTGTTTTGGCGCAACAATTTTTCAAAAAAAAAATTTCAAAATATTTTAATATTTGCAACATTGAAGATAATCTGAATTAATTTCTTTCTTGAGAATTATTGTTTCCAGTTCACAGGTTTGGAAGTGAAAGTTGAAAACAACTTTTCCGCCATTTTTTTGATTTTTTTTTTTGGTTTTTTTTCCTTTTTTTTTTTTTTCTTTTTTTCTTTTTTCCTCTTTCTCTTGAACCTTGCATCCATCCATTTGGTTTGGTCTAGTTAATCATGCCCCCAAAGTTCGATCCTACAGCTATTATGACAAGTAATCCATCTTCCATTTCATTTCATTATATTCATATATTCATTTATTTTAAAATTTCAATAATAAAATCTCAAAATTTATTTATTTAATAGTCTACCTCCGTGTCACTGGAGGTGAGGTTCCCGGAGGTTCTTCTCTTGCCCCAAAGATCGGTCCTCTTGGTTTGGTAATTTTCTCTTTCAAATTTTATAGTTCTATTGTTATGATAAAAGAATAATTGGAATTGGAGTTTTGTAAAAAATATGGATTTCAAGAAAATGTGAAAGGAAAATGATATAGCACATATAATGTTAAGAGAGAATTTTCAAATATTTAACTCAAAATACAATTACTTCAAAAAGAACAACCAAACAAACAATCAAACATACAAAAAAAAGGATATAAAAAGAAAGAAAATTATTATTTGAAATGGAATTTTATTTGAATGTGGATTAACTGATGAATTTTTTTTTTTTGAAATTATTTTAGTCCCCAAAAAAAATTGGTGATGATATCGCAAAAGTCACTAAAGATTGGAAAGGATTGAGAGTTACAGTTTGTTTAACTGTTCAAAATCGTAATGCTGTTATCAGTGTTATTCCTAGTGCTTCCTCTTTAGTTGTCCAAGCTCTTAAAGAACCCCCTCGTGATCGTAAGAAGGTCAAAAATAGTATGATTCAATTCATTCATTTCATTCATTTTTCTTTTTTGCCTCATAGAGTTTTGAACATTCAAAATTCACAATATACAACATACACACAAAAAAAAAGAATTATTTCATTTATTTATTTTTTGTTTACTTTTTTTTTAGTTAAACACAATGGAAATATTGCTTTGGAAGAAATTATTAAAATTGCTCGTATTATGAGACCTCGTTCAATGGCTAAAGAATTTTCCGGAACTGTCAAAGAAATTCTTGGAACTGCTACTTCAGTTGGTTGCACTATTGAAGGACAAAACCCAAGAGATATCATTGCACAAATTAACGATGGAACCATTGAAATCCCTGTATAATTTTTTTCTTCTTCTCCTTTTTCTATTTTTTTTTTAAAAAAATAAAACAAAAAAAAAAAGTCAAATGTCAAAAAATTAATATAATTCTATCTAATAAAATAATAGGCACAATAAACTGAGATTCGCTGTCAATAATAATAAAACAAAATTCTTTCTTTCTTTATTTTTACAATTTTGAATTTTCACTAGAAAAACTAAACATGGTCTTATTGTGAATTATTAATTCATCATCAGCAAATACAAATGTATCCGCTCCAAATTTAAATGGTTGTCCTATTATCATATTCTCTATTTTTTGAAGAATTTAATTGTTTTGTTTCTTGATTGGTTATGATTTATGAAAAAATCTTTTTTCAAAAAACTAATTGAAATTTTTTTGTTTACCTTGTTCATCATTAAATGAAGGAAATTCATAAATCATTTCCCACCGATTTTCCGTATTATGTTGAACTGAACCATACACAAAGTCAAACGTTTTTAAATGATGATCTTGAAAAAAATGATTTTCAACCAGCCTCATTTTTTGAATTTCCTTTCCTCCCAAATGAAATGTCACACTTTATTATTATTATTTTTTAAAAAAAATGAAAGAAAGAGGAGAGAAAAAAAAAAAAAGGAAAAAAAATACATTAGTCACTTTCAAAACAAAAACAACAACAATAACAAAATATAAGAATAAAATTTTAATGAAAAAATTAAAAAACTTTTACGTTACTCCTACAGTTCCTAAACGCAAAAAATCTATTCCTAAATCATAATAAAATACATTTGATTGTGAGATATGCCCTTGAGTAGGTGGCTTTTTCGGAGATTCAAAAAATATGGTTCCCGTCCTTAAATTTCGGAACTGAATCTGTAAAAACTCCAACTGATATTCACTATTTGAATACTCATTGCATAAAAAACCTTTAGATTTTTTTTAAAAAAAAGAATTAAACTAAATGTTTAAATGTCTAAAAGAATTAAAAGTCAATAGGAAAGAAGAAAAAAAAAGTATTGCTCAAAGAAAAAAAAAGTCAAGAACGGTTACAAAAAAAAAAAATTTTTTTTCTTTCATTTCTTTGGATCAAATTTTCACTATCAAATAATGATCCTTTTCAAAAAAAATTTTTGATCACTTTACATTTTAACTCTTGATAAATAGAAAACTTAATATGAAAAAGTTGAATAAGTTGTTGCCAAACCTTTAGTTGGGAGACCAAACCGTGATACATCCTTTGGAGTGAATTCCGACATTTTTTTGGTTTTGGAAATGAAAAAAAGAAAAAAGAAAAAGGAAAAAAAAAAAAAAAGTCAAAAACACGTGACACTTTTTTGTTGCCTTTGGAATCGATTTGTTTCAAGTTTTGTTTTGATGGGAATCTTTTGAAAAAAACCCAAAATTTATAACACAAAGATCAAACAATTCAATAATTCAAATAACATACAATAATTCAAATCACAATCACATACACACAAAACAATATTAGTCAACAAAAGTTTTTTTTTTAAAAAAAAACCATCAAAACTTGAAACGATTTCAAATCGAAGATGTTTGACCCTATCAAAAAAAAAAAAAACTTTGAAGATAGTTCTAATAATAATGTTGGATGATGATGTTGAAGGTGGAATGTTTTTTTCTCTTTTTTTTCCAATCTGAAACGTTGACTAATGTCAATAATGAAAAGTTTTTTTTTTGGTTCAAAAGCTTTTGTCATTCAAATTTCGATGATTGAAAAAAAAAGAAAAGGTGATGCTGTTGAGAATCCTTTGGTAATCCTGTCATTCCAACATCAACCTTTTCAATTATTTACAATTGTGAAACAATAGAATACCTTTCTATAAAAAAACTTTTGTTTCAATTGAGAAACTTGGAATTAACTGCAAAGTCAACGCAATGACCCTCGATCTAAAAAGTTTGGAATCTAAAATCATTCATTCATTAATTCTTCCATGAACTCTTCAATTCATAAACTCAATTAATTAATTCACAAAGTTTGAACTCAACAATTGAGAATCGAGTCAAAATTTCAATTTATCAGCTAAATAAACTTCAATTAAAGCAATTTAATTAAAAATAAAAGAATGAAAAGTCATTCAGATTGAGAAACTTTCATTAAATTGAATCAAAAATTAGAAGCATGAGTAAAAGTAAAATTTATGATAAAGAACTTCAATAAGACTATTGAAGGTCAAAGATTCGAATTCTTTCAAAGTAAAAAAAAAAGAAATTCTTTCAAAGCTATCTTTGACCTTCAACATCTTTATCGAAGTTCTTTCAAAGAAACGCAAATAAAGTGAATTTATGAAAGAGGGTTAATAAATTCACTTTCTTTATACTATATTTCATCAACTTTTATGATAAGATTATTGAAAGTCAAAGACGACTTTGAGGATAGTATAACTTTTAGAAAGAACTTTTCGAAATTTTCCTTTTGAAAGAAAAAAAAAAAAAAAATTTTTCCTCCAACCAAAAATTGGTTTTCGTCCCACTACTTTTTTATCAGGGCGCTCACTGCTTTTTTTTTTTTTTTTTCCTTTCTCCAGCTTAACTAATCAATTCATCCATCCATCCAACTCTTATAACAAAAATGGGACTCTTATCTAAAGGAACTCCTCTCTCTTGGAAAGACACAAAGGAACAAGCTGAGTATATTCGAAGAGCTGGGATCGAACAACTTATTAATGTTTATAGAAGTACACAGGATAGAAAGAGAGACGGATTGCTATGGGGAGACGAGGTTCGAAAGAAAGATATCTTACTTTTAAACAATACTTTAACTTTAACTTTAACTTTTACTTTTAATTTTCTAATTTTCTTTAAATTTTGAAATTAATTTTTTTTTTTTTTTTTTTTTTTTGTATAGATCGAGTATATAGTTGTAACTAATGTATTGAATGAACAAACTGGTAAATATGAAACAAAATTAAGTTTAAAAGGACTTGATATTGTTAATGATTTTATGGAGGAAGAACTACCAAGGTTGATTTTCTTCTTTCTTTTCTCAATCTGAATTTGAATTTGAATTAATTTTCATTATCTCTTTCATAGCGGTAATACTTGCTTATGGAGACCAGAATTTGCCAAATATATGCTTGAAGGTAAGATTTCTCTTTATTAAAATCAAAGTTAAAGATTTTATTTCAATTCATTTTTCTTTTCTTTTTTGGTATAAAAAGGAACACCAGGAGAGCCATATGGATCTTTAATGTCTGATTTTATTTCTGTTGAAGATAATATGAATTTAAGGTTTTATTCATTGTTTCTTCTTTTCCTTCTTTATTATGATTCGATTACAATGTTTAATTGTAAATTTAGGAGAAAAATTGTTCTTGAGAAATTAAGTGAAAATGAAAAACTTATAAGTCTTCCTAATTTCCCACTTCTTGGAGTTGAAAATTGCTTTGTTCCTGCTGTTAGTCTTGCTGATACAGAAGCATCTCATTCCATTTTTATCTCTGATATGGCTATTAATTCACATCCACGATTTGCGTATTAAATCTTTTAAATCCTTTTATCTTTAGTTTTTTTTTTTAAAAAAAAAACACACTTCCCTTAATCTTTATTCCTCGTAATTAAAGAACACTAGCACGAAATATTCGTGAAAGAAGAGGAGAAAAAGTTGCTATTAATGTTCCAATTTTTCAAGATGAAAATACTCCTAAACCATTCAATGAAACTCTTCCAGAATCAAGATATGGTGAACCAAGTGGTACCTATTTATCTCTCTTTTATTTATTTATCTCTTTTCGTTTTTTTTTCATATTAATAAACTATTCAAATGATATTATCAAGCATCATTACCTGATCATATCTACATGGATTGTATGTGTTTTGGTATGGGATGTTCTTGTCTTCAAGTAACTTTTCAAGCTTGTAATATTGATGAAGCAAGAACTTTATATGATCAATTAGTTCCAATGGCTCCAATCATGGTTTTTTTTTCTCTTATTATTTGTTTATTTATTTATTTTTTCAAAAAAAATCTGAGATTTTTTCTTTTTCTTTATTTTTTTTTTTTCATTAGATGAGTTTAAGTGCAGGAAGTCCTATTTTTAGAGGTTATTTAGCTGATACTGATGTAAGGTGGAGTGTCATTTCTGCAGCTGTTGATGATAGAACAAAAGGAGAACGTGGATTAGAAGTAAAAATTTAATTAATTATTGAATTGAATTGAATTCAATCAAACAAATTTCAACAATATTAATCACCTTTATTTTATTTAGCCATTAGCTGAAGGCGAAATTTTAATTGCAAAATCTCGTTATGATTCAGTGGATAGATATATTTCAAATGATCCTCGTCTTCTCCCAGAATTTAATGATTTACCAGAATGTTATAATAAAAGTGTTTATGATCAACTTTTAAAGGAAGGTTTTGATCCAAATTTGTCACAACACTTTGCTCACTTATTTATTCGTGATCCATTGGTTTTATATAAAGAATTGTTAGTTCAAGATAATACTCACTCAACTGATCATTTTGAAGTAATATTTTGATCCATTATTTTCATTTTCTCTTTCTTTCTTTTTTTAAAAAAATTAAAATTAAAATTAAAATTTTAAATTAAAATAATTAGAATATTCAATCAACAAATTGGCAAACAGTTAGATTCAAACCACCCCCACCAATGCAAACTTCAATTGGATGGAGAGTAGAATTTAGATCAATGGAAGTTCAGATTACTGATTTTGAAAATGCTGCCTTTGTTGTATTTATTGCATTATGGACAAGAACAATATTATCTTGTGATGTCAACTTATATATGCCCATGTCAAAGGTTTTTTATTTTCTTTTCATTTTTTTTTTCAATTTCAAAAATAAATAAAGGTTGATGAAAATATGAAAACTGCACATAAAAGAAATTCAGTCTTAAATGATAAATTTTATTTTAGAAAAAATAGTAATTTCTTTTGCTTTTCTTTTGTCTAAAGTTTTTTAGAGGATTTAATATCAAATTAAATATATAAATAGTTTCAAATCAAACTTCAGACAACAGTTATATTCTTATGACATTAAATGAAATTATGAATGGAAAGGTTATTAATTTTCTCTTTTTTTTTTTACCTTTCGACAAAAGATTGTTACAAATCTTTTATAACAAATAGGAAGGTGAATTCATTGGGTTAATTCCTTTAATTCTTCAATTCCTTGATACATGGTCTTTACATTATGAAACAAAATGTCGAATTCAAGAATACCTTAAATTAATTTCTATGAGAGCTTCAGGTGAGTTTTAATTTCTTTTTCATTCTTTTTTTTTTTTTAAGCTGGAAAAATAACTCTTTTTTTTAAAAAAACTAGGTCAAGTTCTGACTCCTGCAACTTGGATTAGAAATTTTGTTCAAAATCATCCAGATTACAAGAAAGATTCTAAAGTTTCTTTCTTTCTTTCTTTTTTTTTTTTTTTATCATTTATTTTGAACCAATTTAATTTTAATTTTATTATTTAGGTTTCTGATATAATTAATCACGATTTAATCAATCTTTGTCATGAAATTTCTTCAGGAAAAGTAAGCTGTCCAGAGCTTGTTGGAAGTCAAAAAAAAAGATCAGAATAAGTTTCATTGAAATAAGGATGATTTTTATTTTACAAATTTTTAATGTATCGAAATATATATTCTCGAAAACTGAAAGGTCTTTTTTTTTTTTAAGTTTCTCCATAATCATTTGCTTCTTTAATTTTAGGTCTTCCTTTTTTATTCACAACCTCTTCATCAAGTTTCCTCTTTTTCTTCTTTAAACTATCTTCATTATCAGATAAAGCTTGTTCTTGAATATCTAAACTCTATTAATTGATTTATTTTTATTTATTTTTATTTTCATTTTTGTTTGGAAAAAAGAAATTCAAAATCAAAAAGATAAATAATACCTTTTGATATGTTGAAGAAGAAAGGGAAAATAATCGATCTCCTTCTTTAAACCTTGTTTTTTTCTTTTCCATTCCTCCTGTTGGTCTTAAATTTAAATAACCTTCAAATCCACGAATTACATTTCCTTGATTACAAGTATCTTCCAAATAACTTCCCTCAAAAGCATAGATCTGTCTCTCAATATTTGTAATTTGTTCATCAACAAGAGCTTTTCTACCTAATAATTCTTCTAATTCTTGACGAGGGAGTGCAAGTGTCGTTGATGGGGACTAATTTGATAATATTAAGTTAAAAGAAGATAGATATGTGTTGGGAAAGAAGAAGAAGAAAAAGTCAATCCATCAATTAATTGTTGAAGAAGAAAAGAATCACGATTTGCCGCCAAATTAATTAATTGACAAAACAAAAAAGAAAAAAAATGAGAAATGGAAATGAAAATAAAGAAAAAAAAGTTATCAAATTATCAAAAGAAGTAGAATTTATGAAAATAAAAATTGAATCAAAATAATTTATTTGATTGTTTTAATGTATTGTTCTCTTTGTTTTCTTGATTATAAAAGAGAAAAGTAATAGTAAAAATTAATGAAATCAAGAAAAAAAAGAAAACCTCCAACTGTTCCGGCATGTTTTTTTATGTTTTTTTTTTTCCTTTTATTTTCCCGGGCTTTTTGTAAAATGCTTGCTTTGATTTGTTTTTTGAGCGATGAAATTAAAATTCAAGTTAGAAGAATGATCCATATTTCGATTGTAAGGAGAATTGAAGAGGAAAATTGCATTTTTTTTGAAAAACAAGTATCTCGAAACTCAAAAAAACATTCTAAAAAGATGACTTTGATGCTCTCGAGCCACAATTCAATTACAAGAATTGGGAATCCAAAGTTCCGTTCGAATAAGCTGTTTCATTGTTTGTTTCATTGTTAAAGAATGGTCTTTCATTTTTCTTTCCTTTTTCTTCATCAATTCCTTTCAATCATTGGTCAAGGAAAAAAAAACATGTTTGGGAACTGAAGTTTAAGATTAAAGATAGGTACCAAAAAAAAGAAAAAAGAAAAAGAAAAAAAAAAATTCAAAAGGCAAAATTGAGCCAATTGTTGGGTTTATCAGTGTTCAAAATTGGAAATATGATCTTCTTTTTGCTGTTTTGTAACAGAAGGAGGAGGTTTGAAAAGAACAAAAACAACAAAACAAAAAGAAAAAAAAACATGGGTGGTCAAAAAAAAAAACATGAACAAAAGAAAAAAAGCATGACACAAAGAAACTCGACCACAAACTTCACGAAAAAAAAAACATGGAGGCAATGTGAACAACCCCTTGTTTCACGCTTTTTCTCTTTTTCTCAAAAATGATTGGTTGTTGGACTTGAAAAAGAAAAAAAAAAAAAAAAAAAAAAAT
>Ga0209960_1004757_pt1 | contig 10126 bp, 15 predicted proteins | sample ThiBiot_500_plan_2_FD_183947 | JGI IMG/M metagenome (GOLD analysis project Ga0209960, IMG submission 183947) | Wastewater bioreactor microbial communities from Cape Town, South Africa - Thiocy_expt_500_plan (SPAdes) | ecosystem: Engineered > Bioreactor > Thiocyanate-remediating >...
AAAAAAAAAAAAAAAAAAAAAAAATTGCTAATTTGTTCTTCTACAAACTCCTATTTTTTTCAATTTGACTTATTCATATTTCTCAATTTCTAAACTTGTTTTTATATTTTTTTGTCCCTCTCAACTTTAGTTCAATATCCAATTCATTAATTTTGTTTATACATTATTTCTTTAGTATTATTTTGTCATTTTGTTTTGTTCGCATTTTCACTTTCGTCAACCCAATTTTTTTTTTCCCAAACTTTTTTTTTTTTGTAAAGACGGCAACAACGTGGGAAGAGAAGTGTGTTAAAGGAAAAGACGGGACTCAAGAAAGCTTTCTCTCTCTCTCAAATAGAAAAAGGTTGAATCCTATCTCTTTTAGATATGAAACAAAATCATGCTAAGAGTTCTTCAATTCCGTATATTAAACGCATTTCGCCACCTTCACCTCCAAGGTCGCCACCTGAGATAGACACAGAGACTTCACCTCTTTCACTTTCTCCTTCCCCTTCATTCTCACCTTCTTCTCCAATTCCTTTTACACAAAGGGGAACTTCATTCTCACCTTCTTCCCACCCATATCCCATTTCACACAGGAAAAAAGTAATTTCAAAGAGCTATGGTAAAGAATTTTTTTTTTTTCTTTCCTCGTGTGTTAACCTCAAATATGAACTAATGTACTTTTTTTTTTTTCAAATTTAATAGATAAACACTCTAATTTCAAGGATTTATTTGATGAACAGAAAGTACTTTCTGAAGCCTCAGTTCGTTTTTCTTTCTTTTTTTTTCCTTTTTTCCTTTTTTTCTTTTTTGAAAGGTTGAAGAGGGTAACTTGGATGTGAACTAATTTTCTTTTTCTTTTTTTTTAAAAAAAAAGGACTATGTAAAGAGAAGAGGTAGAAGAAATGGACTTGCTTCAATTAATTCAAATAATAATGATTTTAGCTTAAGTAAATCATTTGAAGGATATGAATTTCAAAACTCAAAGCTTTTAAAGTCTGATTATCCAAATGCTTTTCAAGATTGTGAAAGACAATTTCGAAGTATTTCTCTAACTCTTGGACATAATATTGGTGATTTTGAAATTTCTTCCTCAACCCCTCCTTCCTCACTTCAAAATAAGAGTCTTATTTTCAATGTAGAAAATGGAGTTGAAGATAGGGCGTCATGAAGTTCATGGAGTTCAAGAATTTGGATGACCAAAATTTTAACTATCGTATTTTTAAGTTTTTGACCCTTAACCCTTTTATTTTTAAGTTGTTTTCTCTCTCTCTCCATTTTTGTTTCTTATATTTTTTGAATCATATTGCAAATAATTATGTATATCAAAATAGATGTATTTATCATAATTTCCTTTTCACTTTTCAAATAAATAGAATATAATTGTTATTCTTTCCTTTTTTTTAAAATTCACTTTCAAAAAAAATCAAATCAAAAAGAGCTGTTATGAAACCAATGAAAGCAAAAAAAAACATTGATTGAGTTCAATTTTGATTCTCAGGGGGAATAAATCAAACCAAGAAAAAAGAAAGAAAAGAAAATGAAGAAAAAGAAAAAGAAAAAGAAAAGAAGAAGACTCAACAAAAAAATAGAATAGAATAAAGTCAAGTAAAAAGATATTAAAAGTCTTTCAAAGAAGTAAATCAAGAGGATTCAAGTAAAGACTCTTGAAATAACACCAAAAACAGTGCCAATGACTTTGGAATTTGCGCGTGGTTTTGAATTCATGAATCACTTTTCGTTTTTATTTTTGGGCTGGGCTATTTAAGGAAAATTAAAAGTGATGAAATCAATATAAATAACCTGACTCATTCCATTCCAAAACTTAAAACAATTATAATTATTCAATATTTAGAAACCCTGTTTAATTTCCACACACAATACATATTCACAACTATTATTATTCTATTTGTTATTTTCTTTTATTATAATTGATTTCGCTTTGCAATTAGTGGCACAAAATAGGTTTGTAAAAAAAAGTAATTTTTTATTTTTCTTTTTCTTTTTGCATTCTTTTCTTTCAATTTTTTTGAAATTTTCCACAGTTTTACCCTTTTTGTTCTTTTGATGGTTCATTTGCTTCAATTTGAAATTTGAAATTTGTTTTTGGTTTATTTCATTTCATTTTGAATTTATATAATTTGATCAATAACCTTTTTTGAAATGAGATTCATTTAGATGTTTTAGTTTTTTTTTTTGAATAATTTTTTTTTTTTTTTATGACTTGGAACAAAATTTCTTATTGAAATGCCAAGAAAGTTTGGACAAGTTTTTATTATTTATTTATTATTGAATTAAAAATTCTTATTACTTATTATTTATTATCCTCTTTATTTCTTTTTAAATTTTGGATGAATGAATTATTTATTGATTGAAGAAAGTTATAGATCAATCCTTTCAAATAAAAAAGAAAATCAAAACAAAAAACAAAAAAAAAAATTTTTTTTTTCTTTTAAATTTGTCACTCCTTTGTTGTAAAATCATTTGAGTATTTTATATTTTATCATTTTAAATTTTCTTATTTTTATTTTATGAAGTAAATTCAGTAACTTATGACTGTAAAACAATTATTTATAACCTCAATGAATTTTATTTTCGAATTTTAGATTATTTCATTTTATTTAAAATTTCGAATTGTAACAGGGGTGTTTTTCTCCTCTTTCTGTTATAATTTAAACAAACCATAATAAAGTTATTAACAAAACTTTTAAAAAAATAAATGAATAAAATAAAATATGAAATAATATAAATAATATAATATAAAATTTCAATTTTTCGAAGTTTTTTTTGGTTATTGAAAAAATTTAATAAAATTCAATAAATAAATTAGGTTTTAAACTCATAAAATGGTTAATTTACCTTTACCAGAAAATCTTGCAACAGAATGCAAGAAAGCTGCAAGAACACTTCGTTCTTTTAGAATGCCTGAAATGAATGAAGGTCCAGATAAAATTATTCCTGTAGACATTATTGAAAAAGCAAAAGTAATTTTTTCACCAATTTATATTTTATTCAATTTTTTTCTTTCTTTTCTGAAAATTTTAAATTCTTTAATAATACAAAATAGGGACTAGTCGTATTGACGGTAGTAAAGGCAGGTTTTCTTTTTAGTGGAAGAGTTGGTTTTGGTTTGGTTGTTGCAAGACTATCGAACGGATGTACAATTTTCTCAAATTCTAAATGAAACTGAAAATTAATTATTATTTTTTCAAAAAAAAAAAAAAAAATTAAAGCTTGGTCAGCTCCATCAGCTATTGGAACTGGATCATTTGGAGCTGGATTACAAATTGGTGCAGAACTAACTGATTTCATTATTATTTTAAATAACGATAGAGCTGTTGATGTATTTATTTATTTGCTTATTGATTTATTTATTTTTTATTCTTTATTCTTCCCCTTCATCTGAATTTGTTTGTTTATTTATTTATTTGTTTGTTTTAGGCCTTTATGGGAGGAGGTAATGTTGCTTTAGGAGGAAACATTTCAGTAGCAGCAGGACCATTGGGTAGAAATGCTGAGGGTTCTGCAATGGCCACAATTGCTGCTGTTTATTCATACTCAAAAACAAAAGGTAATAATCAATAACAAAAAAAAAAATTAATTATTCATAAAATAGTAAGTAATATTGAATAATATTTAAATGTCAATAAATAAAAGGAATTTTTGCTGGTATTTCTTTGGAAGGAACAGTATTCATTGAAAGAGCAGACACAAATGAGAAATTTTATGGAAAGAAAATAAAAGCAAGAGAAATTTTATCAGGAATGGTTCCCCCTCCTCCAGAAGCTCAAGTACTTTATGATGCAATCTACCTTCGTGAATCAGCTTCACATGAAGAAGGAGAAATTAAGAGAACCTCATCTGTCAGAAACTCTACAACAACAGGTCGTCCAGTTCCATCACCACCACCAAGTTCTAATCATCCAAAGGCAAAGGCTTTATATGAGTTTGTTCCTCAACAACCTGGTGATTTAGGTTTCAAAGTTGGTGACATCATTGAAATCACAGAACAGACTCAATCACAAAATGATTGGTGGAAAGGAAGATTAAATGGAAACACTGGTTCTTTCCCTGCTAATTATGTTCAAATGCTTTAGTATACTTATTCGTTTTCTTGCTTGCTTGTTTTAATTAATGTCATCACAATAAAATCAAAATAAAAAACTATGTTTTTTTTTTTTTTTTTTCAAAAAAGAGAAATGAATTTCCAAATTTTGAAATGGATAAGTAGTTATAAAACTCAAGAAAAAAAGAGTAAAACATTTGAAACAAATGGTTTATTCACTAATTATATCTACAAAAACTTGTTTTTTTTTTTTTTTTTCAACAAAATAAAATAAAATATAAATAAATGTTCAACGACTTTCAGTTGTAAAACTTTCTCCACATCCACAAGTCTCTTTAACATTTGGATTTTTGAAAACAAAACCAGAATTTAATCTTCCTTCAACGAAATCCATTTCTGTACCAATAATTGACATTAATGCTTTTGGAGCTATCAGAAGTTTGACACCTTTTTTTTTGTATTTATTTATTTATTGATTGGTTAGTTAATGAAATTGAATTAAAGAAATCAGTAAAATTAAATAAGGAAATCAAATTGAATAACTACAAAAATTAAAAAGAAAAAAAACAAGAAAAAAAAAATTTTTTTTTTTTTTGCCAAAAAAAACAAAAACAATATATATTTTTCTTTTATAAAAAAATAAAAAATGAACAAATAATAAAAAATTATTACCATCTTGATCAACTTCCAAATCCATTTTTTCTTTTTGTTTGGCATAATCTAAAACGAATGCAAATCCATTACAACCTTTTGATTTCATGTCAATTCTAAGACCAAGATGATCAGGTTTATCCTCTTGGAACGTCTTTAGTTTGTTTACAGCAGTGGGTGTCTTAATTATTTAAAAAATAAAGAAAGAGAAAAAAATATTAATTTTTTTAAAATCAAAAGAGAAAAATCAAATAAAAAATCAATTGATTAAGAAACTTTGGGTAAAAAAAAGAAGAGAATTTGAAATTTTTCCCAAGAAAAAATCAAATAAAAACTCGAAATTAAATAAAAATTAAATAAATAAAAATTTTTTTACCATCACAACAAGAGCTTTTCTTGGAGCAAGAGTTCTTGCAGCTTTTTTGATCGTTACACTAAGTGCGGACATTTTGGGTTTTGGTTGGTGTTATTGTTTGATTATAATATGAAAAAGGTTGATGATAATAATAGTGTTGAATCAGATGAAAGTGGGACCGAGTAATAAGAAATTGTTGAAGGAAAAAAAGAAAAAAAAAATGGTGGAAAAAAATGAAAATGAGGATCAACTAAATTTGTTCACAAAAAAACTAATGACAAACAACAAAATAAAATAAAATATGTTAGAAAAATAAAATAATGATTGCTCTATAATAATTATAAAAGAGATATGAAGAAACTAAAACGTGTTTTTTTATGGGGTTGAAATAGGGTTGAATATTAATAATAAAAGGGTTGAAGAAGAAGGCGACAGAAAGTTGGAGAATGAGATAGAAATAAAATAAAAAGAAAAAAGAAAAAAGGAAAAAAATTATCAAAAGGAAAATCCACGATTTTGATTTGTGGAACGTGTTTTGGGTTTGAAAGAGGAAAAAATCGGACTGGAAGAAAAGATGAAGATAAAAAAGAAAAAAAAATGGCGGAAAAAAAATGGTGGAAGCAGAAAAAAAAAAAAATGACAGAGAACTTTTTGGTTGATTGACTTGCTGATTTTGAGCTGAATTTCAGGAAGTTTTAAAGATTGCTGTAGTTCTGATTATTTTCTTGCTTTGATTTCATTTCGAATTTCAAAAAGAGTTTCATATCATATCAAGATTACAGTTGAACCCTCATGTTTTTTGGAAAAAAAAAGTTTATTTTCTTTTTTTCCATTTCTTTTTTCCCTGCAATCTGAAATGAACATCAAATAAACTTCCTCATTCATCAATGAGTGAATCAAGAAGAAAGATTTATGATTGAAATTACCAAATTGAATCTCTTTGACAAAGGTGTTCTTTGATAAAGTTATTCTCAACTATCTCTAAACTCATTTTTTGTTCTTTCTTTACTTTCTCAACAAAAAAAATTTGGGAAAGCCGAAAAAAAGAAAAAAAAAAGTTTTGCATGAAAGTATGATTCATTGATTCATAACAATTTCAAATTCGTCTTCCAAATTGAACAACTCCAACTCTCAATCTTTGAGTTTGATACTTAATTTTTTAGCAATTCAATTTCAGTTTGTTCCAAAGTTATTGAAAATCAAAATAATTTTGATTGACCCAAATTTTCCTTCACTTTGTTCCATAATTAATTTTCCTGCCAGATTTCTGTTCATTCTTTCACTAGCCATTCATTCTGCTTCTGCTTCTTTAAAGATTCCTCAAATACAAAAACCTCTGATTCTATAACATCAACGTGAATTCATTCAGCTCATACATTTTAACCTATAAACTTTTTTTTTTTTGACCAACAATACTAAAAAATTAAAATTAAAATTAGGAATTAGAAATAGACAATGGATAGCGAGACAGGGAGCGAGGACTCAAGGTATTGGACTGACTGGTTCTTAAACTTGAGTGGGAATGATTTTTATTGTGAGGTTGATCAAGAATATATTTTAGATAGATTCAATTTAACTGGGTTAACAGCTGCTGAATACTTTCAAGAGGCTTTTGAATTAATTACCGATAATTTAGGTTTTTTTTTTTTCTTGTTCATTTGAATTTTCATTATGCATTTTGAATTGAAGTTATTATGAACCAAAAGGGAAGATAAAACAATAATAATTAATTATATAGCAGAAAATGAGTTTGATACTGATGCACGCTTTCAAATTGAAAAGGCGGCAAGAGAGTTATATGGTTTAATACATGCAAGGTTCTTATTAACTTCAAGAGGAGCTCAAAAAATGGTAATTCTTTCCTCTTTTTCTTAATTCTTTGGTCCTCATTCATTTTCTATTCAATTCTATTCTCCATTCTATTCTATTCTATCATTTTCTCTTTTTTTTTCTTCTTTTGCTTCAAAATTAAATTGTAAATTGAAATTGAATGAATAGGGAGAAAAGTTTAAAAGAGGTGACTTTGGTCGTTGTCCTCGAGCTTTGTGTAATAATACTCATGTCCTTCCTATTGGTTTAACAGATATTCCAAAAACTAAAACAGTTAAAGTTTATTGCCCAAAATGTCAAGACGTATATTATCCAAGATCAAATAGATATGTGAGTTCTTTTATTTGTTTCATTTTCAAATTCGAAAACTAAAAAAAAGAAAAAGTTGAATTCAAAGTAAATAAAAAAAATAAAATAAAAATCAAAAAAAAAAATTAGGCAAGTATAGATGGAGCACACTTTGGAACATCTTTTCCTCATATTTTATTTCAAGTTTATCCAAAATTACTTCCATCTAAATCAATTGAAAAGTTTACACCAAGAATTTATGGCTTTAAAATTCATCCCTCAGCTGAATTATATGAAAAAAATTCACAGAAAAATAAGACTCAAAATACTCAAATAATACAAGCAAAACAATCTTCGAGATCATAGATTTATTTTTTTTTCCTTTTTTTAAAAATTTGGGATGTCGATACATTGTAAATAAATAATTTCTTTTTTTTTACTATCAAAATGAAGTTCTCTTTTGTTTTTGTTTTAAATTCGGACAGCAAAAGTAATTCTTTCCAATAACCAATAACCACAAAGAGGGTTTAATGCATGTCCATTTACTAAAGGTTGAGGGATCATTTCTTCACTAACAAAGAAATGGAAAGTAGTTTTAATCATTCCTAAATCATATTGTTTCTCTAATTTAAATCTTCCACCCACTTTTTGATTTCCTATTTTTTTTTTTAAAAAAAATGGAAAATGAATGATTTAGTTAAATGGATTTATTTTCAAAAAAAAAAAAAAAAAAACCTTCAGAAGATTTAACAACTTCTGCTAATGAAACATCAACTGAAGCTAAGCAAAACATTGGAGAATCTTCATAAGATCTATCTCGAGAATAATAATGGAAAGAATAAATATGTTCAAAAGAACTTCTTTTTTCTATTTTTCTTTCATTTTCATTTGGTACTCCAAGAATAGCAAAACCTGAATTCAAATAAAGAAAAAAACCATTGTCAAAAAGCTTAGGATAAGTATAGAAAGAAGAGAGGAGAAAAAAAAAAAAAAACCTTGGAGGGGAATCTCTTGTTCAATAAAATAATGTGAATCTTCCATATTTAAATGTTGTTCTGAAGGAAAAAATGGGCCAAAAACTAATACATTTTCTTCTTTGGGGACAATTTCTAATCTAAACCAATAATTCTATGGAAAAAGTAATTATTATTTAGATATTTTTCAAGGACAACCAAAAAAGAAAAGAAAAAGAAAACGAAAAAGAAGAAAATGAAATAAACTTGAAGAGTTTTGGTTGTGAATACTGGAAGAGAAATTTCTTTATGAAGACGAGCATTCGTTAAATTAATTTGAATTAAAAAACTTTTAATAGATGGAACATATTTATCTATTTTTTTAAAAAAAAGATTAGATGATTAATTGGTTGATTTGAATTTTCTTTTGATGGACAAAAAATGAAACAAACCTCCAATTAATTGAGGTTCAATAACTGTTTTAATTTCATGACTATTACAGTAATCAGTTTGAGTAAATGAAGTTTCTGTTTTTATTTATTTGATTTAATTTATTATTTTATAAAGGTTGGAAATAATTCTTGAAATAATAAAAAAAAAAAAAAACCTTTCTCAGTTTTTGATTCTATGAATTCTCTTGTTTCTTGAATCAAATCCTTTTGACTTAAAGCCACATTAAATAAATAATCATACCTAAGTAATGAGAATTTTTTTTTTTTAAAAAAAAATGAATTCTCAGAAAAGAAGAAAAAAAAAAAAGGTTAAAAACCTAAGTTCATTGTGTCTCCGTAAATAATAAAAGAATGAAATAGTTTTTGGATTTTGATGATCTCCATCTGAAGGTAAAACAACATATCCAATATCCTCAATTACATGTTTTAAATAATGTTCATCTTGTGTTTCAACAATTTCTATTTGATCCGGAATTATATCAATTGAATCAATTTCTTCTCCATATTTATTTTTTACAACCAAAACTCCTTTAAACATAAACTCTTTATAATTTGTTGAGTCCAAAAGATTTTGTTGATGAACATTTTTCCTTTTAATACTTGATTCTCTTCTAATATTAAGGACCATTAACTTATTATTATCACTTTTTTTTTTTGAAAACTTACCTTGATTGTTTATAATGGTCAATTTGAGATTCTAGTTCTTGAACTTTTTCTTGGAGAGATGCTATCATTTCTCCACTATTTTGTCGACTTTTTGTTGTTTTTTAAAAAAAAGAAAATATTAGATAATTAATTAAAAATGAATAAATATATAGAATGAATAAATATCAACATCATATGCTTATCTATTTGATTTTAATTGTTTTAAATTAGTCAATTATTATTAAGATAGATTAATTTTTATAAAAAACAATTAAAATTAAATTAAAATATACCTTCATTTTTATCAAACTATAATCATACGAATAATGAGAAGAAAAAAAAAGAAGAAGAGATTAATTAATTGAAATATTGTTAAAAATTTAAATTTTCAAAAAGAGATTAATTATTGAAAAAATACCTCTTGACTTTTATTAAACATCTTTGCAATCTTCCACTTCTTCTTCTTTTTTGCTCCCATTGTCTCGCCTTTCTCATGTTTATCAACTTTCTCATTTTTCTCCAACTCTAATATATTCCCAGAGAACGAGCGAGGACGATTTAATGGATCAAGATAGTTTTTTGACATCGTTCCAGTTATAAAACTATTAATAACAGTTCTAAAAAAACAACTAATACTAATAGATAATTGAATAGTTTTTTTTTTTTCCTTTGTAATTTCAACTGTCCAAACCTTTTTTTGTTTCCTATCTTTTTTTTAAAAAAATGAAATTAATGAATAAAAATTTCAAAACTAATGTAGTTATAAAATGTTTAATGTTTTAAACATTGATGATTGAATATGATTTCAATTATTGAAGGAAAAAATAAAGTTCAATTAATTAATCATCGAATTTTAAAAAAAAAAAAAAAAAAAAAAATTTTTTTTTCTTTTTCTTTTTTTTTT
>Ga0209960_1004759_pt1 | contig 10115 bp, 8 predicted proteins | sample ThiBiot_500_plan_2_FD_183947 | JGI IMG/M metagenome (GOLD analysis project Ga0209960, IMG submission 183947) | Wastewater bioreactor microbial communities from Cape Town, South Africa - Thiocy_expt_500_plan (SPAdes) | ecosystem: Engineered > Bioreactor > Thiocyanate-remediating >...
AAAACAAAAAAAAAAAAAAAAAAAAAAAAAAAAAACCAAATTCGAAAAAACCAAATTTGAAAAAATAAAATAAAATAAAAATTACTTTGAAAGTTGTGGGAAATGTAAATGCCAAAGAGCAATAAGTTCTTCCATTGTATATGGTTTTAATGTAAGGAATCCAAGTTTTAAAGCTGTTTGAGATTGAGATTTTGATTTTAATAAACGAATCATATGCATTCTTGTATTCATGTTTTTAACGACATCATAAATTTGTTGAACAAGATCATCAAGTTTATTCTCTGAAATTGCTAAATCACAAAGCCAATTTGACATTTCATTTAACTAAAATTTTTTTTTTAAAAAAAAAAAGAAAAAGAAAAAAAAAAGTTAGAAAAATTGAAAAAAAAAAAAAGGAATAAATAAAAATGGAAAAAAAAATAAAGTAAAATAAAGTGAATAATAATAAAAATCAAAATTACTTTAGAAGTATCTCTAAGAGAAATACAATAAACAGCTAAATTGAATGCAGAATCAAGATCAATTGGTCTTGCAACTTGAGCAATAGCTGCAACTTCAGATGCAGAAATTAATCTTTTTGCTGCTTCAACTGCATCTTTTGGTTGTCCCAATTTCATTAATAAACGTGCAACATGATGATGAAGACTTAATGCTTTTGCTAAATTTAAAGCTTTTTGTAAATGTTTTCCTGCTTCCAAAACAATCAATCTTTCTAAAGATAATCTCATTGGTTCCTTAAATTCAGCTCTTCCTTCACCTTGTAAAACAGTTTGAATTTTTGGATCTTGCCATCCAAGTTTAGCTGCCCATCTTGCTGCATTTAAAATACTCTCTTCTTCTGCAGATTTATTCCAAGAACGAAGTTTCTCTGCCCAACTATCTCTTTCTTCACTTGATAAAACTGTTTCTCCTTCAACTGATTCACCAAAGAAAATTTGAATCCATGATTTTCCAATTTGTTCTTCAACACTTGAATAATTTTCAACATTTGATTCCTCAAAATGTGAAGATCTTTCAAGGAATTCCTCTGTAATTGCTTGAAGAATTTCTAAAGCAGGTCTAACATTTCCAGCTTCAGCTTTCTCTTTTGCATTAGCAATTTCATTTGTTAATGGACCTTCCTCAACACGATAAACATCATTTCCTTTTCTAGATGCTGGAGTTTTCTTGAATGCATCTCTAATCTTTGCTCTAATAGCTCTAATAATTGAGGCATCAACTGAAGCTCCACCTGCACCAGATGCTCCTGGCCTTCCACCTCCAGGGAACATTCCAAAATCAAATTGTGCTCCAGCTGCAGCTCCTAAACTTGTCAATTCTTGTAAAGCACGAAGTTGACTAATTTGTTGGAGTTGTTGTTTAATTTGTTGTTCAGAAAGTTTTGTTCTTGATTGACGAATATGGTCAATGTTTTTACGGATCTCATTAGCAGTCTCTGGATTTCTTAATAATCTTGTAAGAACAAGTTGAGCTTCTTCTTTTAAGAGATCTCCAATAAGAAAGTCGATATCATTTTCATCTAATTATAATATGAAAGAAAAAAAAGTTTGAAAAAAATTATTATTATTATTTTATTATTATGAGAAAGAAAGAAAAAAATAATTATGCTTATTTACCAAACTTCAATTTTTTGGCTTGTTGGTCTTCCTCTCCAGCTTTACGTTTCTCAGCCATCTTAAAAATAAAAATAAAAAATCAAATCAGTTAAATAATTATGCAAATCAAATTATCAAAAAAATTTTAAAGATTTCAATTTTTTTTAAAAAGATGTTAAAGATTTTTAAAGATTTTTAAAGATTTTTTAAAGATTTTGGTTTGAAATTCAAGGGGGTTCGAAAAAAAAAAAAACTTGAATAAATTAAAAAACTATTATGAAACAAAGAAATTGTATTGTATTATAAAATTGTAAAGAAATAAAAATAAAAAAGAGAAAAGAGGAAAAAAAAATAAAAATAAAGTTTGAGGTGCTTTTATAAAACTTTAAAACGATGAGGGATCTTATGAATGGGAGTAATAAGAGAATCTTGAAGGAATCAGAACTGAAATCAATAATCAATCATTAATTAATAATTATAAGAATGAACTTCCCCCAAAAAACAAAAATCAAGATCGAAACCTGATCAGCCATTTTTTTTTTCTGATTTTTTTGCGCAACTTTTTCGCAACTTTTTGACTTTTTGCTTTTCTTTTCAGCAACTCTACAAGATTTTCAATAAGTAAATTTAGTTTTTGGTTTGATGTTTTGGTTTTTGGTTCTTTTTGAACTCCTAAACTAAACTTCTTTGAAAATCTAAAATCTCAAAAATGGAAGAATCCTTGAGTGATTGAGTCTTCCAAGGTTTCCCCCCTTCCAATTGGCTAAGATTTCAATGCCACGTTATCACGAAGATTTCATCCCCAGAATACTTCTTCATCCAAATTTCAAGCACTAATCCTGCTTCGCTTGATCATTCAAAAAATCATGATTCAACACCATTTGATTATGTCATTTTTGATTTTCTGTTTCATCCCTGTGGCCATGTTTTTTATTTTTTTTGATCAGAAAAAAATGGCGGAGTCGAACCAATTTTTTTCCGCTCTTTGTTTTTTTTCCAAAAAATCAACAGAAAAACATGATTCGGTTCAAAAAAAAGAAGGAAGTTGCAGATCTATGTGATTTAGAACAAAAGACAACTTTTTACAAATAATTTTTTAAAAAATTTTTTGACTTTGTGGTTCTCACTTTTTTATGAAAACTTCAGACCTTGGGTTGTTGAATAAAAGAAATGAGAAAGAGTGAGGAAAACATGGTTGATCAGAAGAATCAAGGAAGAAAGACAGAAATCGCATGAGTCGATCAAAGAAAAAGGCATTTATTCGTGATAACGTGGCATTGAAATCTTAGCCAATTGGAAGGGGGGAAACCTTGGAAGACTCAATCACTCAAGGATTCTTCCAATGTAGAAAAAAAATGAATGATAGAAATTTTGATTTAGAATGTAAGTTAATTTGAAATTATTTATTTATTTTTTTTTTCGGCCAATTAGAGATTTTAGCCTCCAGGAGAACATCAAACCAAAAATCTTGGAAAGTCTTTGAGTTTGATCAACGAAAAATGTTTTAATTCTTAATTAAGAAAAACCTGAGTTATGTGTTCTCTTACTTTGATGATCAAAAGTTTTTGAAAAGGATTTATTATTTGAAGTTGAATCTAATTAAACATAGTAAATTGCTTTGAAATTCAATAAATAGAAGAAAACTCGAAAGAAAATCAAGTCAATAAAAGAAATAAAAACCTTGCTTCTTCTTGTTCTGATTTTGAAATGGATTCCTTCGTTGTCCTTCATCTTTTATAAATATGAATATTTATGAGTCAAGATAAAGAAAATATAGACCTTTATTTCTCCAGTTTGAACTCTCTGCTCCACTCATTTATTGAAACGAAAAGGCCAACTCCAATTTTTTTTTTTTTTTTTTTGAAATCAAGATAAAAATAATAGTCGATTCAATGATGTTATATTTATTGTTGTTTGGTGCTAAAATAGATTTACAAAGGAAAAGATTCAAGACTGAAAGTTTTAATTACAATCTGAAGATTGATTTTGATATTTGACAAACATTTTTGATAACAATCGAGTTGGATTATTGGAAGACTAAATGCAATGACTCCATTCTTTTTAATTGGAATATACAATATAACAAGGATAAGTCTGTGAGTCATCTTTGACAACTAATTCATCAACAGTCCATTCTTCATTTAATTCTTCAACTTTAGTTATTGGATAAGCTGTCCCTGTTGATTTTCCATTCACTATATATATATATATAAACATGAAATTTAGTTCTTCGGTTTTTTTTAAAAAATGGAATCAAAGAAACAAAGTTTACCAAGAGTAAAATGAGAATCATAACCAGAATTTATCGTTTTTCCAAAATAACCTTTCTCATTTACTTTTCGTTTGTAAATATCCATTCCATTTGGATCTTTTTGTTCTTGTTTCTCCATCATCACCTGTCCTTCTTCATTTGCAACAAATGGATGTTCAACAACCGGGAACGGATTACCAACAATCATAAATCCAATCACAAATACTTTTACATCTCCTATTGAATCTACTTTACAATATTTCTTTGCATATTTCTCTTTGGATGTAGTATAGACTCCTTTTGTTGTAGTTGTTTAGTTTTAAGTTTTTAAAGATTAAAAATAAAAATATACCTCTTGAAAAATATCCAAGATCGTTATCACTTGCTGGAACTGCGCTAAATCCATCGTCGCCTTCAGATTTTTATTTATTTATTTATCTATTTTTTTGAAAATAGTGCAAATAAAAAAGAACAAATTCGATGAGCAGCATCTTCACTTGTTCCTTGAATCATTGGAATTACAAATGCCTATATTTTAGTTGAGAATTCACAAAGGAAAAAAAAGAAAGAAAAGAAATATAAACTTACATTATTTCCATAATTCCAACCAAGTTGTTTAAATTTTGATATGTAGTCTCCTAAATATCGAATCATCGATTTTCTAAGTTCAATATCATTTCCTTCATACCAGTTTTCATTCTTATATCGATTCGGATTACTTTTACAATTTTTAAATATTTGTTCACAGCGTCCTTTAAATATTTTTTTCAAAATCATGTTCTCATTTCCAATAACTTTTTCAACTTTTGATAGATCAAATCCAAGAATTTCTAAAATCTTTTTCAATCCTTCAAATAATTCTTCGTCAATTATTTCTGAGTTTTCATAAATTGTTTTTATTTCATTTTCTTGGTGTTGACTTTGGTAGGTAAATCTCCAATAATCATTTCCTGATTAATTTTATAATATTTTTATTATTTATTGTAAATTGATCATGAAAAAAAAAAAGAGAGAGCGCAAAGAAAATGAAGTACCAAAATTATCTTGCAGATCCAAAGAATCAAGTAAACCAGTTTTGAATAATAATTCCTCACCATAAATTGGAAAATGAGTAATTGGACATATTAATTTTCTATCTTTTAAATCCAATTTACAATCTTCAAGCATATCATCCAAATTAACGAATCCTTTTGAAAAATGAGGAGATCTAACACATTCTTTCCATCCCACTCCTCGATAATTTCCACTCACAATTTTAACCTCATCATAAATATATTTCATCATTTCTAAACATTCTTTCCTTTCTTTTCCTCTAATTCTAATTTCAAATAAATTTTCTAACATTTTAACTTCTAATAAACATAAAATATTATTACTCTCATCACCATTTTTCAATAATACTCCCCTTCTCCAAATTATATTATCAACAATTTTATTATGGAATCTAACCAATAATCTAGAAACCATTTCACTTGGAACTTGATTAAATGAAAATATCCTTTCAATTTCAATTTCTCCTCTTGGGATTGTTGTTGGCCATTTCTTTTCTAATTTGCCTTTAATTGTCTTCATCTCATATTCCATCCTTGCGAGTCTTTGATTTTCATTTTGAATCAGATCTCTCTTCTTTATTACTTTTTCTTTTTCTTGATTTGGTGATGAATTTTCTAATTCTTCCAATTCTTTCATTAATCCCAAAATTCTGACTTTTGTTTCGTTTATCATATCTTGATCTGGTAATAAATTTGGAATAACAATTTTCTTTTCATTTTCATTTTCATTTCCTGTTTCATTTCCTGTTTCATTTTGTTGATCTGTTAAAATAAAACAAACTTCAAATTTTTCCAATAACAAATAAGTTTCAATAAAATCTATGGGTCTATTCCAAATATTACTTAATTGAGAATAATCAATAATTCCATTTAATCTCATTTTTCTTGATGATTCATCTGCTTTGAATAAATCTCCTAATACTTTCTTTGTTAAATATTGTGGATCCAAAACAACAATATTTGATAATTCAATCGGTTGATCAAAATAAATACAAATTCCCCATTCATGCAATAATTTCAATGCTCTTTTCACAAATTCAATATCAAATCCAAATTCAAATGTTGATTGTGATTGTGATTGGATGTGATGAACTAAATCTTGAATCTTCATAATTGGGTGATCCCGATTCAATTTTCTTAATTCATAAATTGATTTTTCAATTGTTAAATATCCAACTGGAACATTTTCTCCCATATATGAATGACTTAATGAATTATTAAATATATTCTCTCTTAATTTTTCGATATTTTCCAATGTTGAACAACTAACTTCAAAGTAAAATGGTGGTGATTTCAATCCACTCTTATCATATATCTCTTCAATTCTTCTTCTTCGGTTTTCTTTTGGAGTTGGTGATTTCAATCCATTTTTATCATATATTTCCATTACATTGGCTTGTCTTAAATTTTCATTGCTACTTTGATCATCTTCGATTGAATCCAAAAATGTTCCAACAATAATGATTGAATAAAATGGTTTTCCATTTTCATCACAATAGTTTTGATTTAAATTAACTGAAAGTGATTTCAACCAAAAATCCAAACTTTCTAATCCTTTAATTCCTTGATCTATTCTATATAATACTAAAAATGTTGATCTATTTGATAAAAAATAATGATGGGTATTGTAATAATCATGTTGTCCTGCAAAATCCCAGGTTGAAAACTCAACATAATCATCTTTACTTTTCATTTCTTCCTTTTCATCTTTATCTTTTCTTTCCTTTTCATTTCTATTTTGTTTTGCCTCCAGGTTCTCTTTCTTTTCTTCATTTTCTTTTTCATTTTTATTTTTGTTTCCATTTTGTTTTGTTTCCAGATCTTTGTTTTGAAGTGGATTAAGTGCTGAAGATTTCCATATATCATCTTTATCATCTCGCTTTTCTTTATCTTCATTTTTATTTATATTTATATTTATATTTTGCTTTGCTTCTAGCTCTTTGTTTTGATGTTGATTGAGTGTTGAAGATTTCCAAACATAAGTATTTATCTCAATTCCATGAGTTGCTTTGTTTAAAACTAATTTTGAGATTCTTTCAAACCATAAATCCCTCCTTTCTTCATTTTCAAAATGTAATACAATTTTTTCTTTTGGCTCTTTGATTTTCTCAAGAATAATTGATTGCATTGACAATTTCTTGATTGCTTTATTTAAAAGTCGTCTAGATATCTTTTCAAACCATAAATCTCTTGCTTCTCCATCTTCAAAATATAATTCTGCATTTTCATTTAATATTTTTTCAATTTCCTCATATTTAATTCCCTCTTGAAATGTGTTCTTTCGGGTCATTTTTGATTTTGTAATTCTTTCAATTTCATAATCATTTTGTTTTCTCACATTCCATTCCTTATTTTCAAGAATATATTGTTTATAAGATTTTCCTTGATAGTATTGCTTTAAACATTTTCCATCAAGGGAAAAGGAATACAAGTAGTTGAAACCAAAAAAATAAGGAGACTCGATTTCATCAAATAAAGGAAATAAACAATCCAATAAAGTTGTTTTCCCGATATTCTCATAACCAACAACCATTAATTTTGTTCTATAAATTGATTGTGATGATTTTGCCAAATCTAAAATATATTTTGCTATTTCTTGAGTTCCTTTGGATTTAATTTCAATTGGAATCGTTTCCAATCCTTCATATTTATCAAATTTCATATCATCAACTCTATTTTCATTTTTTATTTTTCCGTTTCTGAAATTCATCTAAACACAAAAAGAAATAAAAAAAAATAAAAGAAAATAAATTACTCCAATATTTGAAGAGAATCATTGACTTGTAAATTGATAACAAGAGATCGAAATATTAATAAAAGATTTTCTTTTGAAATTGAACATCTTTGGATTCTATTCATTGATTTTCGAAATTGAACATGTTTAAATGAAAAAGAAAAAAAAAAAAAAAAAAAAAAAAAAAAAAAAAAAAAAAAAAAAAAAAAAAAAAAAAGAAGAAGAAAAGAAAAAGAAAGAAAGAAAGAAAACCTTAAAGATCTCAATTTTTGAGTCTCCTTAATGATTTGAGATAATTTTTCTAAATTTTCTTGAGATAATGGAATATCATTAAAATTTAAATCAAATACGATTGATTTTGGCAAATCTTGAAGAAGTTCAAAATCCAAAGTTCGTGAAATGAGTTCAATCATTGATTTTCCATGTGATCTCTTTTCCAAATCAAACTTTTTCAATGTGTCCTTTTTGGCAAGCAATCATAAAAGGTGTTACACCCTCCTTATTTGCTTTATTGATATTTGCTCTTTCATCATTTAGTAATAATTTTGCAATTTCAATATGTCCATTTTGACATGCAATATAAAAAGCGGTAATTCCATCTATCACCTCTTCATCTACGTTCATTTTTGGATCATTTAATAATAATTTCACAACTTCGATGTGACCATTTTGACAAGCAAAATAAAAAGGTGTCCAAACTCCAGTAATAGTTGATGGATGATTTCTCTCAACTTTATTATTCTCTAATAATAATCTCACAACCTCAATATGTCCATTACCGCAAGCAATGAAAAAGGGTGTTGCACCATCTTTCATTGTTTTATTTATCTCAATAACATCTTCTTTGGGATAATTTAATAATAATTTCACAATTTCAACATGTCCGTTATGACAAGCAATATAAAATGGTGTTGCCCCATTATTTATTGCTTGATTGATATTAATCTCAATCCTTTCATCGTTTAATAATGATTCCACAACTTCGATATGACCATTATAACAAGCAAGAAAAAAAGGTGTTACCCCATCATTCTTGGCTTTATTTATCTCACTTCTTCTATCATTAAGTAATAATTTCACAACCCTCGCACGTCCATATTGACAGGCAATAAAAAAAGGTGTATGACCATCCTCCAGTGATTTATTTAAAATTGATTCATCAATTCCTTCAGCACTTAGTAATAATTGCACAACATCAAAATGTCCAAATTGACAAGCAATATAATAAGGTGTTACATCATTGACATTTGCTTTCCTGATCTCAATTCTCTTATCATTTAATAATAATTTCACTATTTCTATTTTTCCTTCTCGACAAGCTACATAGAATGATGTCCAACCATAATTAATTGATTTATTGAAATCAATTCTTTCATCGTATAATAATAATTCCACAACTTCGATATGTCCTTTTTCACAAGCAAGAAAGAAAGGTGTTTTCCTCATGTTAGAATCATCTTGGCAGTTAAGGTCAATATTTTGTTCTTGAAGTAACTGTTCCACTTCTCCTACGTTTCCATTTTTACAAGCATCAAGAAGTTGGTTCTCGTTCTCACCTCTCGGGGTATTTTCAAGTAATGGCTTAGAAGTGAGGAAGGGATTCCATAATCTTCTTGCTTGTGACATTGAAGAAGTTAAGTTCAGTCTAATTTAGTTGAGGGTGAAATGAAATAGATTCGATGGATAAATTGAAGAAAACAAAAATAAATAAAAAAAAACAAAAAAATAAAATCATTTAATGTTTTGGACTTTCGCCATGTTTTTTTTTTTTTTTGAAAGTCAATGAAAAGTATGAATCATGTTTTTTTCAACCTTTTTTTTCTCCAGGTTCTGGTTCTCATCTCATAAGTGTTTGAAGCAATGTTAAGGTCTTTGACTCATTCAGAAAACTCCTCAAGTTTGGATATGCCAAACTATTAAATGAAACATTTTTTTTAGAATTCATCAAAACAGAAACCAGAAACAAAAAATTTGAGAAACAGAAAAAAAAAAAAAGTGATTGCGGTTTTTCTTTTTCTTTTTCTTTTTGAAAATATTTCTTGGATTTAGATTTCTTTTTACACTTTATGAATGAACAAGGTTCTTATCTTTCGTTTGATTTCAAATAATTTCTTGATTGTGTCTTTCTTTCTTTCTTTCTTTTAGATCTTTGACTCAAAGTTTGGGATTTATAAAAAGAAAAAGTGAAAAGCTGATGTCATTTTCAATCAAAAAAATTAAAAAAATCATGGCGGATGTGTCCGTATTTTTCGTTTTCGCAACATCTTTTCCTCTATCTTTTTTCATTATTCATTATTCTTCAATAATTATAATATTTCTCTTTCTATTATATTTTTCACAATCATTTTCTCAATGATTCTTTATTTTTTAATTCTCACTTCTTAAATTCTGATTGATTTTTTTTTTTGTGAAATAATTTTTGTGAAAAAGTTTTTTTTAAGAATTTCGTTTTTAGTTTTTTTTTTTTTTTTTTTTTTTTATTT
>Ga0209960_1004760_pt1 | contig 10114 bp, 17 predicted proteins | sample ThiBiot_500_plan_2_FD_183947 | JGI IMG/M metagenome (GOLD analysis project Ga0209960, IMG submission 183947) | Wastewater bioreactor microbial communities from Cape Town, South Africa - Thiocy_expt_500_plan (SPAdes) | ecosystem: Engineered > Bioreactor > Thiocyanate-remediating >...
AAAAAATTTTTTTTTTTTAAAAATTTCAAAAATTTTTTTTTTTTTAAAAAAAAAAAAAAAAAAAAAAAAAAAAAAAAAGAAATTTTACCTTCAGCAGTTTTCTCACTCTCTAAACTTACCCATTTTAAACCCATAATTTGTTTTTTTAATTTAATTTCAACTTTTGTACTCAAAATATTTGTCTTTGATTCACTTGGTATAACATCATTTGCTAAATCAAATTCAAGAGAATAATCTGACCCGGTAGGTAATTTAATTGTTACACTTAGCTAATAGATTTTATTGTTAAGATTAAAAAATGAATAATCATTTATTTTCAAAAAAGAAGAAAAATACAGAAAAGAAAATAAAAGAAAATTACAGTTTTCTCAGTAATTTCAACTTTCACATCCTCTTTCTTCAAATTTTTAATAAAAATGGAAATCACCATAAAAGTATCACTTTGAAACCATTCATGTCTTGTAATAATTTATGTTTTGGTTATTTTATTCTTTTTTTTTAAAAAAAAAAATTCAAAATAAAAGTACTTGATTGTTGGTTTCGTTGGTTTGCTTTGTTCATTTACTTCTTTTGGAATTTCTTTTGGAGTTTCTTTCACAGTTTCCTTTGGGATTTCTTTAAAGTTTTCCTTTGATGTCTCTTTTTGTGTTTCATTTTGTGTTACTTTTGGAGTTTCTTTTTGTGTTTCTTTAGGAGTTTCTTTTTTAGTTTCTTGTGGAGTTTCTTTCACGGTTACTTTTGGAGATTCTTTAACAGCTTCTTTCACAGTTTCTTTTGGTATTTCCTTAGGAGTTTCTTTTTTAGTTTCTTTTGGAGTTTCCTTTTTAACATTTTTTTGTTTGATAAGATCTAATTCTGCTTCACATTTTAATGTCCAAGTCTTAAATAATTTTTGATCTGAAAATGATTTCTTTCCTTCTTCGAATACTTTCTTTGCATTTTCATAATCACTTTCCCGAAAATAAGCAATCCTTTTTTTTAAAAAAAAACAAGAAAAACTTGAATAATGAAAAAAAAAAACTCAAGATGGAAAAGGAAAAGAAATTAAACCCTTTTCTCTGTAATGCTTTCCAATTCTTTGAGTTCAATTTCAAAGCAGAATCACAATCTTTAATTGCATCTACAAACAATCAATTTAAAAAATCTATTTATAATTTATTCAAAAAAAGAACAAAATACCTTGATATTTCTCTAAATACAAATAAACAGCAGCACGATTTGAGTACAAAATAGAAGATGATTCCAACTCCAATCCCTGAGTGAAAAACTCTTCAGCTTTCATATACTCCTCATCTATATAAGCTTGATTTCCTTTAGCTATGAGAGAATCAACACTTTCGAGAGACATTTGGGCTATAATCAATTGTAGAATCAGTAAGTAAGAAGAGATCAGCAGCAGAATGAAAAAAGAATCAGAAATTTCTCGAATTTTTTTTGTTTTCTTTTTGTTTTTGGCCATGTTTTTTGGCGAAAAAAAAAACAAAAAAAAAAAACATGGCGGGAATGAAAGAAACCCTGCAAAAATGAAGTCGAAGAACAATCTTCTTCCTATTACAATCATTAAGAGTTAACTTGTCGTCATTTTTGTCACTTCTCATCTTTCTTTCATTACCCTTCAATTTACTTTTTGCTCTTTTTTCACAAATATTTTCTTTCAACATTTTCTTTCCCTTTTTTTCCTTCAATTTATTTAATAACACCATCAAACCTTTGTTCACAACATACTCAGAACAATTTACAAAATTATGAACGAAAAGATGATAAATCTTCTTATTTTAATAATCTTCTCGAAGAAAGATTTCAAATGAAGAAGAGGATATCACTCACTTTTTTTTGAAATTTGTTTTTTTTGTTGTTTTTTTTTTTTTTTCTGTGAGAATGTCATTTTTGACAGATCTCCATTCAAAAAATGAATCAAAATGAATAAACCAATCAATAAAAATCAATTTGAGAATCAATTTTATAATTAATAAATCCATCCACCCATACATCAAATGGCTCCAAAAGTGAAGAAGAGAAGGAAAAAGAGAGATATCAAGTCCTTTAAAACCATTTTCAAACTTCTCTTATTTCTACTTCTTATTCTCTTTTTGATTCAGCTCTTGTTCATCTACCTTCTCCCAGGAGGATTTTATATTGATAAAGATGTTCAAATTGAAACGGTTTATCCTTCTCAGCTATTGTTCTCGGAGGTATTAGTTGAAGCTGAATTGCATTCATTAGAGCTTAGTTTTGTAACAAATGTATATTATTTTAACTTGTCGTTCAATGGATTGTTTTTAAATGAGCATGAGGAACGGATTCCTTTAGTATTTCATGAGGTCAAGTTCTCAAAAGTAGATCAAATTCTTGTACTTTTTTATTTGGAAGATTTAGAAGACTTAGAAGGTTCAGAGATTTATTCATTCTCTTCATTGTTTTTTCACTCGATAGCGGCAATTAGAGCCCTTTTATTTCTTGAAATTTTGGATTTTGAACAACCTATTGAGTTTTTAATGACATTTATTTCACAATCACCAAAAGAGATCAGATCTGATGCTTGGCTTTGGAGTTATTTCCCTGAGTTTAGTGGAAAATGGGTTTTTGATTTACCTTCAGATCAAGTCTTCAATTCTGTTATTATTTTGAATACCACAATTGAAAAGATTCTATTTGAAGAGGATTCACATTGGCTTATGGATGATCGAAAATTAATATCTTGTTTTCAAATGTTCAAAAAAGAGGAAATATCTTTGTCATCCAAAACAAATATTGTGATATCAATTGTTCTTTTCTCAAACCAACCTCATCAAATTCAACATTACTCAACCCAAGAAAATAGACTATCTTTAAATTTTGATGATTATATTGATGGCTTCATTTTTGAGAATCTATTTATCAATGATTTATTCAATGAAGATGATACAATTTTAGATCTCTATTTAATAACCATTCAAGAAAATCAAAATCTTCAATCTAATCAAATTGATATTCTCCTTAAGACTGATATATTAATTGGGAATCAAAAATCTCTTCGAAATTCAATCATGTTTCTAAATAAAGGTTCTACAATAATTGAATTATTTCATTGGCAATATCAAAGGTAATATCACTTTTCCTTTTTTTTCTTTTTTTTATTCAAAAGAAATAAGTCTATTCTTAATTTAATTTTATTTTTTCTTCCAAATCTTAGTTTAGCAATTGAAAATCTTTGTTTTGTATTTGCATTGAAATATTACTATTGGCAAAATCAAAATCCATTCTTATCAACATTCCTTTCGACCATTCCTTCATTTCCAATTGCTTGGAACAATGAAACAGAAATTGCTTTTTGGAAACAACAAGAAACCAAAGTTGATGTAAATAGTTTTATATTTTTATTCAAAAGAATTTCTTCAGGAAATTTCAAAATTTCAAACTTTATGAGAAGAAAATTTCTGATTTATGTCCCTTGGGAACAATCAAATAATCAACTAATTGCTTTTCGAAGCGCTTGTGCAATGAGCAAGATTTTGGATCGAACTTTAGTTCTACCTTATTTTGGGAAACGAAGAGAAAGTAATACAACATGGAATTATAATTTTGATGTGAAAGATTATTCTTGGATTCCTTTTGAATATTATTTTAATCAAAGATATTTAGAGGAATTACCATGTTCAATTATATCGTTTTCTCGTTATCAACTTTTCCAAAGTAAACTTTCTTCTTTCCTCTTTCTATTTATGTTTTTCTTGAATTCAAATTAAATTCTTTGTTTTTTGTTTTAAAAAAAAATATAATAGAAACAGGAACACTTAATGATGTACTTTTCAATCCTCTATTTACTCATACCACTCTTGAACAAGTTTATGATTATTATCAAGATGTTCTTAAATTAAAAATTGTTAATATCCACCAAACTCAAAAGTATTATCAATTAGACGAATATATGATAAAAGATATATATGGAGGGATTCATGAAGAAACTCTTGCTCTTAGTGTATTATTTTGGGGATATAATTTTGGAAAAAAATTTCAATATCCTTTCTCAGAATATCATGATCTTATGAGTAATCCTTTGTATGCCAACATTGCAACGTCTATAGTTTTTCAAGATCGAATTTTAAAATTAGCAAAGGAATTGAAAAAAATAATTCAACCAGAAGGAAAGTATACAGCAATTCATGGTACTTTTTTTTTCATTAAAAATCAAATAAACAAATTAAAATTAAAATTGAATTTAGTTCGAAGAGGTGAAGATTATCAAATCAAATGTCAATCATTAAAGCAAGAATTACAATCACGTTGTTTTCCTTCAATTACCAGAATCGTTCAATTCCTTCAAATTATTCATTCAGAAAAGACAATTTATATCATATCTAATGAGGTTTCATTTCTTTTTTCCTTTCTTTCTTTCTTTCTTTATTTTTGGAAAAAAGAAAATTAACTCAATAAATTATAATCTAGAGTTCTTTAAAAGAAAAATTTGAAATGTATGAACCAAATTATAATTACTTTTCACTCAAAGATTTTTCAAAAGAAGTTGAAAATTTGGATTCAATTGAAATTGGTCAGCTTGAACAAATGATCGGAGTTGAAGCAAATTTATTTGTTGGAAACCTATATAGCTCTTTTACTAGAACAATTATTGACAAAAGACAAGTTGAATCGAAAACTTATTATACTTTTTGATGATGATGATTTTAGGATCTTCAAGCATATTATCTTTGGAATCACTGAAATCTCAAAGGATTTTCTTCAAAATATGTTCTCAAATTATGTATGTATCTCATTTTTTGAAAAAGATTTAATAGAAATAGAATTTTTTTAGAAAAGTTTTTTTTTTTTTTTGACAAGAATTTTTTCTTTCTTTCTTTTTTTTAAAAAATAGAAATAGAAGAGGGACTATAGTTGTTATAGATGCCATTTCCCAGTGACTATTACAAAGATTGCTGGACTTTCCTTTCAGTATTCGCGAGAAGAAGAAAAAATCAAGATCGAGCAAAAAAACCTAAGATTTTTCAAGCCGGACATTCGTCGTTTTTCAGAAAACAAACAAACACAAAGAAAAAGAAAAATAATGGAGCAACTTTGGTCCAACTCTCAAGATGGAGAACAACTTTGGAAAGCTTGTTTTGAAGGACATGTTGAAATTGTAAAATTATTATCAAGTGATCAAAGGGTTGATATCAATCAAGTAAATAAAAACGGACAAACACCTTTTAGTACTGCTTGTGAAAAAGGACATATTGAAATTGTTAAATATCTTTTAGCTTGTGGAAGAGAAATAGATATCAATAAAAAAGATAAATATGGAAAAACTGCACTTGATATCGCAAGAGAACGTTCTCAGGTATTTGATTGTCAAGTACTTGATTCAGTTTTTGCAAGAGTCAGAAATTCAAATGGAAATGTTGCAACAAGAATGGTTGTAACAGTAGGGCATGTTCAAGGGCTTCACTTTTACTGTGGAAGGAGAGCTGATTACAGATGTTATCAATGTGATGGTCTTTGTGGACCATCGAATGGTAATTTCTTTCAGATTATTCTTTTTTTGAAAAAAAAAAAAATTACTTTAAATTAAATTTCCTTTAGGGTGTAATTGTTCTGCTTGTCGAGAACTTGATAATATTTTTCTTCAAGTAAAAAATTCAAATGGAGATGTTGCAACAAGAATGCTTGTTCGATCAGGACATGGACAAGGTCTTCGTTTTTATTGTGGAAAGAGAGGAGATTATAAATGTTCAACTTGTGATGGTATTTGTGGACCAACGAATGGTAATTTCTTTCATATTGTCTTTATTTTACTTTTTTTAAAATTTCAATTTCAATTTAAATTTATCATAGGATGTAATTGTTCTTCTTGCCAAAAACTTGATGAAATTTTTCCTCAAGCAAAAAATTCAAATGGAAGTATTGCATTAAGAAATTTCGATGCATGGCATGGATATGGTCCTCGTTTTTATTGTGGAAAGAGAGGAGATTATAACTGTTCATCTTGTGATGGTATTTGTGGACCAACAAATGGTAATTTCTTTCTTATTAGTTTTTTAAAAAAAAAACTTTTTTTGTTAATCGAAATTGAACATAGGATGTAATTGTTCTTCTTGTCAAAAACTTGATAAAGCTTTTCCAAAAGGAAAAACGGATCTTCTTGAATTGATTGAATCGTTTCAAAGGAATCAAAATGAAACAAGAATAAAATTGAGAAAAGAACTTGGTTTACCTGGTAAATGAATTTTTTTTTTTTTTTTTTCAAAAAATTTTTTTTTCCTTTTATGAATCAAAAAAATTTATTAGATAAAAAAGCTGAAGAAGAAAAAAGAAAGCTGGAAGAAGAAAAGAGGAAGTTAGAAGAAGAAAAGAAGAGGATTGAAGAAGAAAAGAAAAAGTTGAAACAAGAGAAAAAGAAAAAAGATGAGCCAAAAAGTATTTTATTTTTTATTTTTATTTTATTTTATTTCTTGAAAACAAGTACATTAACAAATAAATCATAAAATAGAATATGAAATTGAGTACAATCATAACTTGTTCAAATTGAAAACTAGTTCAACAACGCTTTCAGAGTTCGAAAATGATATTAGATTAAAACTCAAACTTCAAGAAAATATAGAAATGGTTATGCACTACAAAGAAAATGAAAAATTGTATGTTTTGGATGATATGGAAGATCTCGAAGAAGGAATGACAATTCAAGTTTCTGCTTCAAATGCTCCAACCGGTGCAACCCAACTTCAACAAACTTCAAAAAAAATTGAAGGAATATTTAATGGTTTTCTTTTTTTTTTTTTTTTCTTAAGAAATTTCTCTTTTGAACCTCAAAATTTTTATTAGTCATTTCAAATTTGAAGATATCATCACCACCTTCATCACCTTCACCATCAAAACCAAGTGTATTTTTGACACATACATGGGTGAAAGATGAGCTAAATCGAGAGAATCATTCAAGAGTTGCAACTGTCAACAAACTGCTCAAAGCTCAAGGGTTTCAAACATGGTTTGATGAAGATAAAATGGTTGGACATATTGATAATATGATGGCTAAAGGAATTGATGAGAGTGACATTATTTTAGTTTTTATTACTAAAATTTATATGGAAAAAGTGGCTTCTGAAGGACATGATAATTGTAAAGGAGAGTTCACTTATGCAACCAATAAAAACAAGAAAATGATTCCAATTGTGATGGAACCTTGCATGAGGTATACAAAAGAATGGAATGGACCAGTTGGAATACGACTTGGTGGTGATTTATATGTTGACATGAGCAAGGATGATTCAGAATATGATCTGAAGGATTTGATCAACAAGTTGGAAAAGAAAGGCAAATAAATTACAAGATTCAAAAGATGTCAAATCACCAACTTTTAACTTTTGAAACTATTGTTGAAATTCAACTTTTACCTCTTAACATTGTAATCATGATTGTCATTTTTTTTAAAAAAAACTTTTTCACTTTTGTTTGAAAGTTAGTTTCAAGCATTGATTTCGAATTCGAAGATAAAAAGTTTCAAAATTCTCCAATCGGATCTTCAACAAATATTTCAACTTTTTTTTTTAAAAAAAAAAGAAGAAAGGATTTAGTTTGATGTTTGAAAATGTTGAAACATTCATTTTGTTTGTTTGATAAAACAAAACCAGATTCACTTTGATGTTGATGTTGGGAAAAGTAAGTGCTTGATAAGTGTTTGGAGAAAAAAAAATAGAAAAGCGAAAAAAAAAAAAAAAAAAAATTCTCTGTCGATTGCTGATTGGTCCCAATAAATAAAAATATTCAACTTTCTTGTTGTTTTTTCTCTTTGATCTCTCTCTTCTTCAAACATTATTTCAACAATTATAAACTCTTAATACAACACGTTTCAACACAAATTGAATATACTATTACTCTTTCATCACATTTCATTAATTAATTAATAAAAAAAAAAAGAAAAGTTCACAAGAATTATTGGAAACATTTTAAAAAATTTATAATAAAAAAATTTTTTTTTCTTGTGTTGTTTGATTCATTCTTTTGTTAATTAACATTCAAATAAGTAACTATTCTCATATTGACAAATTGAGGATTTGAATTTCATAAAATAAAATGAAATAAAAACTAAAAAGATCTTTATTCTTTTTTCAAATAGATGTTTTTTTACGTTGTTGGTTTCATTGTTTTATTCTCAGTTGCATTTTTTGCTGTGAAAGCCTTTTCAGGTTCATCATCTTCAAGTCAAAGTCATGAGAAACTTGAGGATTTAAAGGCTCCAACTACAACAAAAAAGAAGACTCAACCTACACCAAAACCAACAACTACTACTCCTTCTACAACTACTCCTTCTACAACTACTGCACCAAGCAAGAAAGAAAAGGTAGAGAAAAAGGAAGAGAAAAAAGAAGAGAAAACTGAAAAGAAGGAAAAGAAACCTGAAGCTCCAAAAGAAAAGAAACAAGAGCCAAAGAAGAATGAAGCTAAGAAAGAAAACAAGACTCAAGAAAATGCAAAAAAACAACAAGAAAAACAAAAACCAACTGAACAAAAAAAGAGTGAACCAAAGAAAGAGGTTGCAGAAAACAAGAATGTTCAACCTCCTCCAAAACCTAAAGTTGTAACAGAACCTGGATGGGAAACTGTAACAAACAAAAAAAGTTTGTTTTTCTTTCTTTTTGTTTTTTAATTTTTTAATTCTTAATTTCTTCTTGATCAAGAAATAAACAAAATGATAATAATAAAATAAATAGCACAACCTGCAACAAAACCAGCTCCAGTAAATGGAACCAAAGCTCAAAATGAAAAAGAAGAAGAAGAAAAATCTAAAAAACAAAAAGAAAATGAAAGAAAGAAAGAAAAAGAAAAAGAAGCTAAGAAATTACAAGAAGATCTTCAAAAACAAAGACTTGAAGCTTATAGGAAAGAACAAATGGAAGAAAAGATTAAAATAATGGCTCAAAAAGAGAAAGGTCCAAAAAAACCTTTCGTTCATCCTCCTGATACTGTTGGTAAAATTTCATTTACTATTTTATTTTTATTTTTATTTTTATTTTTATTTTTATTTTTATTTTTATTTTTATTTTTATTTTATTACTTTTTTTCTTTTTTTTATTTTTATGTTTTTCAAATTTAAATGATTCTAACATTAATCAATTAATTTTTGTAGAAGCCCTTGAATCAATTTGGTAAACATTGAATTTACTTTTGTATCTTTCTGAAAATTAGACTTTTTTAATAAAAATAGAACTATCCTTTCTTTTTTCTCTTTTGTTTTGTGAGAGAAAAAAGAAAACAAAAACAAAAACGAAAATAATATTGCAGTTAATTTTATTAGACTCTTTGAATCATCATAAAAGTTCTTTAGGAAGAAAGATGTTTGACAACAAGTTTTTTCTTGCTAAGAGATCGAATTAGAAAAATCCTCTACAATTTGATATATTTCAAAATATGTACAGCGACAAACTACATCGAGATGCTTTAAGGCTTTTTTTCCAACACTACCAACTCTATTTCTTGAGTATTCCAAAGATAAGCTTTGCCACAATGACAGAATCCAACAAAAAGAAGCAAATATTTCTTTTCTAATTGAAGAAAAGCATCAGTATTTTAAGAAAGCTTCCTACAAGGGTACAAACTTACAAACATAAAAGGTCACCACTCGATGTCCTAAAATATTTTAATTCCTTTGTTAATGAGATATTGAAGAAGTTTTTTTAAAAAAGGATCTGTTACCATTTTTTCACTAACGAAGAAAGCAGGATCTAAAGTCCAAAGTCGAAGAGATTGTGGCCATAAAGCTTCAACAATTAAACAACTAAAAGAAAAAAGATTAACCTATGAGAGTCAATCAAACATCGAGTCTTTAGTGGAGGCTAATGAGCAAAAAAGGAAGTGGAACAATGGAACAATTTCTCCTTCTCATCGAAAAAAATTTCTTATTACGATTAGAATCCTCAACGCTTACTCTCTTCAAAAATGAGTATGACATGTTAATAATACATCTTTAATTGCAACCCTTCGATCTCCTCTAACCTCACACACACCTAAATCAACTAAAAGAAGATATATTGCTTCAGTTGAAAACAGTTTAATCAAATCTGTTTTAAAGATGAGCGCTTTATTCCTTTTATGTCGCAAGTCCATCCAACTGGTAACTTTAAAAATTTACTTCTTTGATTTCAAATTT
>Ga0209960_1004761_pt1 | contig 10112 bp, 13 predicted proteins | sample ThiBiot_500_plan_2_FD_183947 | JGI IMG/M metagenome (GOLD analysis project Ga0209960, IMG submission 183947) | Wastewater bioreactor microbial communities from Cape Town, South Africa - Thiocy_expt_500_plan (SPAdes) | ecosystem: Engineered > Bioreactor > Thiocyanate-remediating >...
AAAAAAAAAAAAAAAAAAAAAAAAAAAAAAAAAAAAAAAAAAAAAAAAAAAAAAAAAAAGGATTCTATTAGCAAAGGTTATTTCGTTCTGATTGTTGAGTAAATTGACAATGAATGAGTTTGAAGTTTGTTGAGTTGTTTTTGTTTTTTGTTTTTTGTTTTTTTTTTTCTTTTTTGTGATCGGTCAAACCGGAAAATTGTCCAAAAATAGTCATGGTTGACTTCCAAAGAACAAACAGATTGAAACAAACAAACCAACAAACTAACATCAACAGGAACTAACATAACATAACCTCGACAAAAAGATATCAATCTGAATTACATTACACTCATTACATTCATCAATCAAAATACCATAATAGAACAGTTTTGATTTTTTGAAGGAACAAAAATCCTTTGAGAAACAATAAATAAATAACCCTTGTTTTCTTTATTGTTTGACTTTGATTCAATTCAATTCAATTCAATGTGATACATGATTAAACAAAATGAATGAATAAAATGATAAATAGAAAATAGAGATAGGATAGAAAGAGATGGCATTACCTTTGGAACCTATTGCTGCTGTGACAATCATAATATGTGTTTTATTGGCGATAGTTGTTATTGTGTTCGTTATTATTGGACTCACAAAGAGGAGGGAGTGGACTGAATTTGAAGATTATGACCCTTTAAGAGCAACTCAAATGCATCAAGGGTTTAGAAATAAATTTCCTTCTCTTGAGATCCTCATGTATGTGCTTCGTTGGGTATTTTTTCGTTCTATTAAAACTATTGAATTTTGAAAAAAAAAATTAAAATTAAAAACTAAAAACTTTACAAATCTATTAGATATTTTTATTATTTTCAGCTGGGATTGAATTATATGTTTATACACTTTCAAAGACAAGTCTTTCTTTTTATACAGTTTGGAATTTCTCATTACTTTGTATCTATTTTACCGTAATCTTTGAATTTTAATTGATTTCTTGTTTGATTGTTTAATTGATTCAACTATTTTCGATTGATTATTCTTATTCTGATTCTTATTATTAAACAAACAAATAAAAAAAACAAATATAGGGAGCTATTGTCTGTCAAACTTGGAAGTATGTTAAGCTTCCACAAAATAAGATTTTCTATTATATTTCACTTTTTACAAGTGTAATATTTGAGATTGAATTCCCAACAGCCTTTCTAGTCGATTTTTTATTATGGCTAGTACTTTATCCTTCAAGTGGTAATCCTGCTAGTTTATTACAATTTACAAGCATCATCCAACATGCAGTTAATGTATTCATGCTTATAATCGACTTTATTTTTAATGATCTCCCAATCAGACCCTTCAGTGTTTTGTTTCAACTTCTTTTCCCAATCCTCTACTGTTATTTTTCATTTATTTATCATTCTCAAACTGGAATGTAAGGATTTATTTATTTATTTATTTCTGATTTTCTTATTCTTTATTTTTTTTTCAAAATTAACGTTTCAATATAAAAAATAATTATTTTAATAGATGGGTTTATTTTTTCTTGGATCTAAATGTCCCATATGCTGTTGGTTGGTACGCTGCTGTAACAGTAATCCATATAGCCTTTTTCTATGCACTTTATGGATTGTATAGACTTAAGATGTACTTTTCTTGCAGAATATCAGCAATTGTAGACGACTCTGTTCCAATCTCAAGCAAAAGTGAGATGACTATAACAGTTTAAGACTTAAACCAAAAAAAAAAAAAATTGATTGTACTTTTTTTGTAACAAAATAGTTAACTGAAGAATCGGTGAGAAGAAAATAAATTTTGTTTTGATTTTTCAATAGAATTCATTTTTTTTATTTATTTATTCAATTATCATGATTCTTCTAAGTTTATTATTTGAGATTTAAATGTACAAAAGGCAACAAGAGATGAAATTGGTATCTCTTTCTCAATTTTTCTCTTTTCTCTATGTTTCTTTCTTTCAAGAATTACTTTTGGCTTTGGCCAACTCTTTCCATGAAGATGAAGATGAAGATGATACAGGATTCTTAGGGCGGACACTAAGTTGAGATACAGGACGAGAATATGATGAAGAAGAGGGGAAAGAAGATGTTAAACTGGGTTTTCTAATTGAACTTTGAGTAGATGAAATGGTGCTTCTATAACTAGATGTGGAAGTACTTCTCAAAGAAGAAGAAGAAGAAGAAGGTCTTGAAGTGGATCGAGGTCTTTTGGATTTTTTACTTTCTGATACCCATTTAGAAAACAATTTTGACATTTGAATATCAGTTAAAGTCTAAATGAGAATTGAATAAATAAATGAGAAAACAAAATAATAATTTCAATTGTTTGAAGAAAAAGAAAAAAAAAGAAAAAATAAAAAATTACATAACCAAGTTTAACAACATATGCCATAAATTCTCTTTGTCCACGAGGAACAGAAGAAGCTCTTCTTAAAAGTTCATTAAAAATATCTTTTAAATGGGCTTTTTCTTCAGCTGATAAAAGGATTCCCCCTCCTCCTGGAAGGCTTCTTAATGGAAGAGAAGTTAATTGTTTATCACCTCCTTGACAAGATGCAAGATGAACACCACAGAGAGCACTTGATTGAAAGGCTTTACCACATTTATAACATATTTTTGAATTTGTTTGAACTCCAACCACAGGATTTGGTGCTTTAAAAATTAGTTTAAAAGTGTGATTAAGAAAGAAAGGAAAGAAAGAAAAAAAAAAAAAATGAAAGAAACCTAATGTCACAGACCATTTATTCCAAAGAACACGTAAATCATTTTCATCAGTTAATCCCAACTTTGATTTTAGGTAACTTTTAAAAGCATCTTGAGTATCAGGAACATTTGAAGCAGTTTTCAACTATGAACGATTTTTGTTAATCACAAGAAAAAAAGAAAGAAAAAAAAAAAAAAAAAAAAAAAAAAAAAAAAAAAAAGAAAAAAAAGAAAAAAAAGAAAAAGAAAGAAAAAAAGAAAAAGAACTTTCTCAATGATTGTTAAATATCTTGCATCTCTTTCTGTAGCGAGGACTCCAAAATTTTCAAAGCTTTGTGAACTGGAAAAATCTACTTTTTGGTTAAGTATGTCCTCATCATCTGAAAATGTAACACTTGACCCTGAATCTGAAAAATAATCTTCTTCATTATCTTCTATATCATAGTATTGCTCTTCTTCTTCTTCTTGTGACAAATTTTCGTTTGAGGGAAATTGTTGAATTGGTTCTAAATTCAATGGAGGGGGAAGGGGGCTAGTTTGTTTATTTGTTAAAAATCCGAGTAACAGAGATTCAGGGTTGATTTCTTCATCAGGTTCATCTAAAAAAACTAAAAGAAGAAATTAAAATGAGAAAAGAGGTTGAAGGGTGAAAAAAAAAAGGAAAAAGAAAGAACAAAAACAAAAAAAAAAAAAAGAAAAGAAATCTCTAAACCTTTTGGTTTATTTGTAGCCAGTATTGGTTGAATTTGGGGAGGTTCTCTTGAGCCTCTTCCTCTTCCACCAGGTGGAAGGAGTGGAGTTTTTATTGGTTGTAATCCTGAATTAAGACCTTGTTGTGTGGGAAAATAGGATGATGCTTGTGGTAATGTGGGTGATGTTATATATTCATTGTAACTTGTAACTGGTTGGGGTGTATATGGAGTATGTGGTAATATTGGGGATTGTTCCTGAGGTGTGATTGTAAAGTTACTAGCATTTGAGATTAGAGGTTGTTGAGAAATGGTTGGAGTAAAGTTAGTAACACTTGAGATAAGAGGTTGTTGAGAAAGTTGAGAAATGGTTGGAGTAATGGTGGGAGTAAAGTTGGTAGCATTTGGTAGTAAATTTGGAGATTGTGGTTGAAGCGAATGAGTTTGAGGTGTATTTGAACCCCTTCCTCTTCCTCTTCCACGACCTTTTCCTGCTTGTTGATGTAAATCAATTGCTCCTATTTTCCAAACTGGTTCGATCTTTATTTTATTTATTTTATTTATTTTATTTATTTTATTTTATTTTATTTTATTTTTTTTATTTTATTTCCAAAATACCATATTTGTTTCAATATTTTGAAGTTGTGGTGAAGTTTGTAACTGAGGTAAGTCATTTTGAGTTTGAATTGGAGTTTGAGTTTGAGTTTGAGTTTGATCTTGATTTTCAGTTTGATTATTTTCTGGTTCAATATTTGGACGATTTATAGGAATAAAATTTTCAAATCCTGGAGGGGCAGAAATATTTGTTTGAACTTCTTTAATCTGTATTTTTTTTAAAAAAAAATTTTTAGAATCTTTGAAAAAAAAAAAATAAATAAAAAAATAAAAAGGTTTAACTTCATCATTTAATAAACCCCAAGAAAGGATTTGTTCTTGTGTGAATTGTGATTCCATTTCAGATTTCGTATTAGCATCTTCTCCTTCCTCTCCTTCTTTTTTCTCATTGATAGGACTTTCTAAGTTATTTTGTAATTCATTTTCACCATTTCCTTCATTTTCTCCATTTGCTAAAAGGGCCAAAACCTTTGATATAATGTAACATAATTATTAGCATTTTTGTGAAATAAAATAATTAATTAATAAAATAAAATAATTAATTAAATGAAAAATAAAAGCAACCATATCATCTATTCCTGATTCGAGAGGGGGAATTTCAAGTTCTTTTATATCATATTTTTCTAAATCAATCACAATGGGAACCAATTTTTTTGGAGTTTCTAAAAGTGGAAGAGAAAAAAAAATGAGAATGGTATATATTAAAGAAAAAAATCTCACGATTTTTGGTTTTTGGAGGCGGAATAAGTTTGCTAAATTTGAGGAAAAAAAATAATAAGTTACAAAAATAAACTAAAAAATAAAATTCAGGAATAAATAAATTAAAAATTATAATAAAATTATAACTCAATTTTTGGTTCATATTTGGGGGGAACATGTTGTTGTTGATTTGTAATTTGTATAGGACCTTGAGTTTGATTAGATTGAGATTGAGATTGAGATTGTGGTTGTGGTTGTGGTTGTGGTTGTGGTTGATGTGGTTGATGTGATAAAGTGGAAGAAACAACAGAAGCAAATGATTTTGGTTCATTTTTTTGGGACTCTTTTTTTGTAACCACTTCTGGTTTTGGAGCTTCTACTTTAATAGGTTCATTTTTTACAATTTGAGGCCCAGAAGATGAAGTCGTTTGATCTTGTTTCTTTCCCATTGCGTCTAAAACTTTGGTTCCATATCGAAGATAATGATTTCTTTTATTTTTATATTTCATTTATTATTAATTAAGAATGAAACAAATAAATAAAAAATAAAACAAACCCTTCACGAACTTCTTGAAGTGTAAATGTACAATCTTCATCAGCCATTTCATGTCTATAAATACAATTAGGATATTTACATGGATTTCCATTTAAAAATTGGGAACAGTATTTCGTCAATCCAAGCATAACTCTTAATTTATTTTTAATCATTTAATTTTTTTTCTTCTTCTTCTTCTCAAATCACAAAGTTAAAAATTCAAATTCAAATTCAAATTAGGATTAAAAACCTAAGTATTTGACCATCTAACTCAAAATCATCTTTTGAAACAATAGCTGCTCTGGCTTCTTCATCTTTTGAAAATGTAATATAAGCTGATTGACCTGATTCATTGTTAAGTAAGATTCGAACAATTTTTCCATATGAACCAAATAGTTGTCGAAGGGACTTTGATTTGAGAGAAAAAAAAAAAGAAAAAATTATTATTGGTACCATATTTTGAATAGAAAAACAAGATTATTTGTCAATTAAAAAAATAGTTACCTGTTCATTGAGATATTTTTGAGGTAAATTTGAAACATAAACTAAATTCTTTTGGATAACTCTAACATTTTCAAGACCTTCAAGAGATCTCTTTGGTCCAGGTTGTTCTTTTTGCTCTTTTTCATCTTTCTTTTTCTTTTTCTTTGGCTTTTCTTTTGAGCTAGATTTATTTACATAGATTAGTTCTCAAATCAAATTAAGATTTCAAATTTCACAAAAAAAAACAAAGAAAAGAAAAAGAAACTCATTTGACATTTCATATGATGCATCTTCTTTTGAATAAGGTCTTCTACAAGCAGGACAAAGTCCATTCTCGTGCTCACAAATTTGATTGTAACAGAATAAGCAAATCTAAATCAATAAATTATTATGCATTTGTTTTTTGTTTTTTTTTTCTAAAAAAAATAATCAAAATTAGGATTGTCACAATTTCTTTGATGTCGAGAAATTTCATTGAATTATAGAAAATGAAATTAAATGAAAATGGGTAGGAAAAAAAAAATTTTTTTTTAAAAAAATTACAAACAAGATCTAAACTTTAAATAATTAGTGAACTACAATACAATCCCAAAACTTTAAAAAAAGAAAGAAAAAAATTCATCAATCAATCTTTCAAATTCTTAAAACTCCTCTCCTTTTTCCAACAAAAAAAAAAGAAATACAATTCGAAAGAAATTTTTTGAATACTCCAATTTTATTTTCTTTCAAATCTTTCAATTTGATTCTTCTTCTTCAAAAAAAAAGAAATTATAGGTTTTAATTCTTTAAACCCTTCCTCATTTTTTTTTTAAAAAAAAAATCTTTCTCATTTTTCTTCTTTTCCCACTTTTTTTTTTTTTTGAGATGTTGTTTTTTTAAAACACAAAAGATAGAGAATCTATCTAGATCTATATATGTTTGTAAACTTAAATATAATAAGAAGTTGAATGAACCTGATAACCACAAGGACAAGGTCGAAAGCCTTTATCAGCGTCTTCCAGGCACAACGGGCACAGATCGTTCTCTGAATCGGACATGTTTTTTTTTTTTTTTTCTTTCTTTCAAAAAACCCCGGGAAAAACAAAACAAAAAAAAAAAAAAGGAATAGGATGAGCCATGTGGAAAAGAAGTCGGGAGGAAGTGCACTCAAACACCTTAGAGGCACACTCAAACATGCTGGGCTACTAGGAAAACAGTAACATTTTCATTATCTATTTCATTATTAACTCTTTCTTCTTTATCTCACTTATGAGTTCTCCAATTTTCCAAATTTCGCAAATTTCTCTTCTTATTTTCTCAATGACAATGGAAAAATGGTGGATATAATTAATTGGAAGGAGTGACTTGAAAATTTTCAAAATATAATGAGATTTGAACACTTAGTCTCTATGATAGATTATTTTTTTGTTTGTGTAATTATTGGTTCTAATTGGTGAAATTGGAATTGAGTTTGGAATTGGAATTGGAAGAGTTGTTTAATTATTGGATTTTGTGTGTATCATCAATTTTGACTTAGATTCGAAATATCTCCAAATATTTTAACAATGTCTTACTAATTTTTATGGAATCAAATCAATCAAATTTAATAATATTTCATATTTAAACTCTCTTTTTTTAAAAAAAAAATTAGAAAAGTTTCAAAGAAAAAAAATGTTGCACCAGTTCAAAAAGAGAAAAAAGAAATTAAAATTGATAATCCATTTGAACGAAAAGTTAATAAAGTAAAACATGAAGTCCTAGGGAAAAAGAATAAAGGATTAGCCGGAAAACCTGGGCATTCTAGGTCTGTAGGAATTGAACATGTAAAAAATCTCATTTCTTCTTTTTGAAATTTGAAAATCATAAATAATTTTTTTTTTTCAAAAAAAAAAGAGAACCAAAACATTATTAGTTGAACTTCAACAAAAAGGAAAAGTAAATACTTTTGTTGATCGTCGTTTTGGAGAAAATAATCCCTCCCTCTCTATCGAAGATAAAATGATTACTCGTTTTGCAGAAGAAAGAAAGGTAGATTCTATTTAACTATAATCACTCTTACTTTTTTTTAAAAAAAAACAATTTCTCACTTTTTTTTTGATTGAATAGAAAACTTCAACAAAAGGAAATTTATTTAATCTTGAAGATGAAGAAGAATTAACCCATTTGGGAAAATCTTTATCTACAATGGATGATTTTGAGATGGAACAATTAAGTGAAGAAGAAGAAGAAAATCCAACAGGTATTTTCTGATTCTTGACATAATATTTTTTTGCTCTACGATCCAAGTTTAACAATATTAATAACAACAACTATGAAATAAAAAGGACAAATTGAAAGAGATACAGTTAAGATGGCACATTTTGGTGGTGGATTAAATGATGGTGAAGATAGAGAGAAAACAAAAAAAGAAGTTATGGCAGAAATTATTGCAAAGAGTAAAATGCATAAAGTTGAAAGACAAAAAGAAAAAATGGAAGATCAAGATTTATTAGAAAAAATTAATGAAGATTTTGGCTTAATTCAATCACTTTTACTTCGAAGTGAAAATAAAAAATATGATCCTACTGAATCCGCTGAAAATTTTGATAAAATTGTAAATGAACTTGCAACTGAAAAAAGATCTAGACCAACTGATAGAATGAAAACTCAAATGGAACTTGTTCAAGAACAAAAAGTTAGATTAGAAGAATTAGAGGTATTTTTAAAAAAAAATTTTTTTTTTTGTTTTTGAATTTTTGAATTTTTGATTTTTTTTTGATTTTTTTTGATTTTTTTCAAAACTCCATCAAATTTTAAATTTTTAAACAAGACTGATCGTCAACGAAGAATGATGGGAATCTCTGAAACTGATTATCAAAATGCACAAAATCAATTTATTTCTGGAGATGATCTTGAAGGAAATACAGTAATTGACCATCGTTCAAAAGAGGATGCAATTGCTTATAAAAATGGATTAATTGAAGGAAGAAAAAGAGATAGATTTGGGTAATTTTTTTCTTTCTTTCCTCAAATAATGGTCCAAAAAACAAACGAACTGACATTCAATTTACTTTCAACAGAAATTATATTGAATCAGATGAAGAAGATGGCGAGGAAGATGACGATGAAGAAGATGGTAGTGATGAAGAAAATGAAAGTGGTGAAGATGAAGATGACGATGAAGAAGATGAAGAGGATGAAGAGGGTGAAGAAGGTGAAGAAGATGACGAAGATGAGGATGATGAAGATGATGGAAAAGATCAATTTGATATTGACTCAGAAGATTCAGATTTGGAACTTTATGAAAAACCTAAAATAACAAAAGGAATACTTAAGAATCCAATTCAACCTGTTCAAAAGTATTTTATTTTATTTTATTTGTTTATTTTTTTTTCCAAAATGAAAATGAAACATTTCATTAATTATTTTTTACCTTATTATTTTTATAAAGGACCCCAGAAGAACTTGCAAAAGCTGAAGAAATGATTGAAACAGCGAAAAAAGAACTTCCATTTACTTTTGATGTTCCAAAAAGCCATAAAGATTTTTTACAATTAGTTCAAGGAAGGTAATGGACTTATATTTGAATCTTGATTCGATTTCTGGATTAACAACTTTTTTTTTTCAATACTAGATCCAATGAGGAGTTTTTCATTATTGTTCATAGAATAAGAACACTTCATCATCATGGATTAGCACCAGAAAATAAAGAAAAAATGGAGGTACAAAACTTCTTCTTTCTGCCTTTGTTTTTTCAACAAACAAACAAAATAAAAAATAAAAATAAAAATAATTAGGTCTTTTTCCAAGTTTTATTGCAACATTTTTCTTATTTAGCAAATCAAAATCCTATTAACTTTTGGATTGTTAATCGACTTGCAAAAACATTTATTGATATGGGTACAAAAATGCCAGAGATAATGTTTGAATTTTTTAGATCAAAACTCACTTTTTATCAAACTCAACTTCTTGAATGTTTATCAAATGGAGAAAATGGTATTTTTTTAAAAAAACATTATAACTTGTCAATTTATTTAAATTAATTCTATTAATTTTCATTTTTAGTTGATTTTGGAAGCTCTTTTCTTCTTGAAAGTAAAATGATGTGTCATCTTTATTCTACATCTGATTTTAGACATCCAATTATTACTCCTTTACTTTTACTTTTTGCACAATTTCTTAATTCTACACCTATTTTTTCTGCAAAAAATCTTGCTAATGGATTCTTTGTAACAAATATTTCTTTACAGGTTTCAAATTTAATCTTTTTTCTTTTTTTTTTTTCCCCTCTCAAATCAAAATAATTTAATATCAAATCATTTTTCAACAAAAAAAGTGTGTTCATACATCAAAACGATTTATTCCTGAAGCATTGAACTTTTTAACAAATTCTCTCTGTTTATTAGCTCCTGGAGTTTCCAAGCAGTTAGTTAAAAAATGTTTTTTTTT
>Ga0209960_1004762_pt1 | contig 10110 bp, 5 predicted proteins | sample ThiBiot_500_plan_2_FD_183947 | JGI IMG/M metagenome (GOLD analysis project Ga0209960, IMG submission 183947) | Wastewater bioreactor microbial communities from Cape Town, South Africa - Thiocy_expt_500_plan (SPAdes) | ecosystem: Engineered > Bioreactor > Thiocyanate-remediating >...
CGCTTACATGTTGACACGACCGATAATGAAACTGATTGCTATAACAAAGATCAAAACACTTCTGTCGAAGAGAACGAATCACCTCGAAGCACTAACAAAGCAAACTTTTTATCATCATCATTATTAGTCTTGGCTGTTATGGCCTCCCTGATTGTTACAAATAATCTCTAATTAATTATGTGATAGTAGTAACCTAACGGGCAATCCTCTCTTTTATTTTTTTGTTAATAACCAAATAAATACTAACGTTAGAAACAAGAGAAGTGAGCCTGGCAGACCCAGCTTGCGCATCATTCCACAGCTGACACCTAGGATGAGTTTAAAATGCCATCCCTCTATCCATCCTGTAGCTTATTTTCATTTCCTTTCCCAAATTGAGAGCGATGCATATTAAATTAATATTTATTTGATCTTCGGACTCTGACGGGAGATTGAGTCAAAATCATTAACGAACAGCTCATCGTCATTATTCATTTTGATATGAAAATAAGTGAGATCAGGAACCGAATCTGTTTAAATACTGTTTATTTGCTACTTCGATAGGTCACGATACACAAATAGGTCCTTTCGTGCATCCCAAGGTGCGCACGCATCCCCCAATTATTAAAATTACAATATATAATTATATAATCGCATTATCCAGCGCCAAAAGTAAAAGTCTCACCAAAAAGGGCATATGTTCTCTAGTGAAATTTCCATTGAAAAGTCTCACCAAACAATTTTTTTTGGTTTTGTCCCAAAAGTGTCAAAAACAGGTGTTCCAGGTGTTCCAGGTGTTCTTTGAGCTTTGTAATTGATCAATATAAACAACAAACATATCACTAGGTGTGCATTAGTATTATCTATCTATTGGTGAAAGAATAAATATTATATGATTATTACTAAGCTAGTAAACTCACAAATAAAAAACAAAATACGTGTTCCACAGGTGTTCCAGGTGTTCCCTGAGGTTAGTAATAGAGTTATATCGAATATGAACATATTATTATATAGTATACATAATAACATAGATAATGAAGGTATTCGTCTAAATTGTTAGAGATTTACCTAAGCGAGAAAATTTAACCAGATCGGACCCCATGTTGAGATTTGTCATTTTTTTATTATTATAATTAATTTAAAGAATAGTATACTAGTATACTTTCAATATTTGTGCACAAGACTATCTGAGATCATAATCTAAAGCGTTAAAAAAATTATTTTTTTGGTTAGGATGCAATTTAAATTAGTCGTCTTTCTATTTTGAATGTGCACACATTTCAACATGAAACGTTTGGGATCCGTTAATCCAATGAACAGCCAACGAAAAGACAAAAAACCCACGGGCATTCCACCACCACGAACGGAACAATCATTTGTTACTTGGACTGGCTTCCACCCGAATTAATAGAAGAGATCATCAACTTTACGCATCAAATGCCCATCGTGTCGACAAAATATTTCTACACAAACACCACCGAACGGATGAACCTTCTTAAACGAAGAAATTGGAAGGCTGGAAGTGGTCTAACTGTCAGATTTCTAAATAGTGTTGTATTTCCAATGGTCGGACAAACTCACAAGATGGGAGACTTTGATTACAGCTTGGCACACAATTTCACGTTCGGCAGTTACGCAAACCACGAAGAAGATTGCAATGTCATCATAAGAGGAAAAAGACACGATATGATCAATTACCTGTCCAAAACGAGAGTTGGCTCATGGTTATTGTACTTTTCTGATCAGCAATATACGAGAATCCTCGATATATCCAACTGCCCATTCGATTACTACGCAGGAGATGAAGGGCATTACTCGTTCAGGGCATGTCTAAGGAAACATACACCCATTCTGATGAGTGTGCCAAAGCTATTAATCAAGGTGGCCGCTCACGTTTACTTTGAATTGGTGATGGTTTTATCGTATGATACTTTGGATGGTATTCAAAGTGTCTATGTGGAAGAGATGAATATCTTTTTCGCTAAACCAACTTTGGACGATCCTGCGAGATTGGTTTGGAACCAAATGAAAGAGATACAATATCCTTTTATCGATTGCATCACTCATAGAATGGAATTCAACGTCATTCAGCTGTTTGGACTAGACCAATTTCTGCTCGTTAACAATGAAGATAGTGTACATTGGGAGTTGTTTCGTAAAGTGCAAGCGAAACTTCCCAATCGAAATAGTGGAATGTTTCAGTTTCTTGAAGTTGGACTTTTGCCTACGTTAATACACGCGATCACGACGAAGAAGCAAAAGTTGATCGAAGAGGCCAATCGCATGGCTACCGATAATAATTTGATTGCTTTGCTCCTGCTCAATTGTGTGAGCTCGGACGTTGATCGAACAACGTTTTGTAACTTTAATTGGTCTTACATTTGTGAACACGCCCTATCAAAAGTAAACATTACCCAAAGTACTTTTTGTACTTACGACTATCAAGATGTGCCTTGCTAGTATCGGCAGGACACACCTGCTTATGCGTCTGTCATGTTAGTTGATGTGGTATCACCAAGAGAGCGACCAAGCTGGGGCAAGCAACTACCAGACCAACAAAACTGTCCGTACAAACGACAAACATGCAGTCTGAGGAACTATAAAGAAAGCGCAAGGAGTGCAAAGGCAAGGCAAAGAAATAATGCAGTACTTCCCTGCCGTCTGACAACGCTCGATGCTGAATCATTCGCAGTACTGATAAGCTCGAATCCTTTTCAACTTAGCACAAATTGTTGCATTCATTTATGGGCCATTTAGGGATGTAAAAATCGTTAGGGCTCTTTATTGGCAGCAAATGTTTCCACGAACACATTATATCATCAAACACTGTGTACGCTATCGTTGCAGCATAAACTCTTTGTATGTTAGGAAGCGATGCTGCGGTCTACTACTTTTCCGGATACTTGTTTATAGTAAACTTAAATAATTGGATAAAACAGCTCTGTTGTAGAGGTAAAACAAGAATTTATTAAAGTTGGCACTTCATTACAGCGTCGAATGTTTTAAATAAAGTATAATAAGAAAACTACAAATCGAGAGACATTGTTGATGACCTTTCCTCGCAGCATACTCGCAACCATTAGGTGAGTGGGCAACCATTTTGAATGGCATATTTCAAGCAAACATCATGGTTGTTTTCTGTTGCGGCTTGGATTGTTTGTTTATTCCACGGGCATCCATTTTCATGAGCATATTTGAGGCAGTCCAATTGACCATTCTCTGCTGCAAGTGAACAAGTATCTGAATCCCATGGACATCCGTTTTCATGAGCATATTTTAACGTCCCTAAATGTCCATTCTTTGCTGCATTGTAGCAAGTATCGCTAAACCATCTGCATCCATTTTCATGAGCGTATTTGAGACAGTCCAAGTGACCACCATATGCCGCTTTCTCACAGACCGATGAACCCCATATGTGCCCATTCTCGTGTGCATACTGGAGACATTCTAAATGACCATTCATTGCTGCAAAAGAAGTAGCAACTTTATGAATTTTGCACCCATTCTCATAGGCATATTTGAGGCAGTTCAAATGACCATTGGCGGCCGCATTAATCCAAGTGTATTCATCCCAATTGCATCCATTCTCGTGTGCATACTGGAGACAGTCTAAGCTACCACTTGAAGCCGCACTTGTACAAGTGTCTTCATCCCAATCGCCTCCATTCTCGTGCACGTATTTGAGACATTCGAAATGACCTTTCATTGCCGCATATGCACATGCATCTTCATTCCATTCGCATCCATGTTCGTGAACAAATTGAAGGCAGCTCAGATGCCCATAAAATGCAAAGTATGTCGTCAAGCCATCACCAATAATGTTGGCCTTTCCAGATCCATGCTGTTGATGATATTTTGCGCATATAGCGTTGAGTTTCTTCGATGCTAAAGAGAGGAAATAAAGCCACACTTCATTTTGATTTGTGTAATCTTCAAATTCATCATCAGGTTCGATGAGGTAACCAATTATAATTGTGTGCATATCGTGCGGCAAAGAAATCAAATCATAAGTCTGCCAACAAAATTAAATTGAGCTATTTTTCTCGGTGTAAGTGTGATAATTATTAATGAAACTTACGTTGCTTGTTGACTCGGATCGATCATACTGTACCTTGTTATCACAATATTCGTATCGTTCTTTTTCATTATTCTCCTCGAGCTTCTCGAGTGCGACTCTTTTATGAGGACGTAAGTCTAATTTTTCTTCGGAGTATTGAAGAGGCTCTCTTTTTCGCTTATTATTCGATATAGTTTCCTAAGAGTAATATTAAATTATTTTCTGAATTAATAATACTTACAAAGGTGGTCTGATTTAATTCCCGATTTTTTTCGCACATCCGGATTTGTGCTGCAAGGTTCTATTTTACTTAGACGTGAAAAATGTTCATCATTTAGGGTATCTAGTTCTTGTATTAACCGTTATGAAACTAACAAGGATTGAAAAAAATTCGAATTTTAATTTACAAAATTGAATTGGGATGTGGATTGGATGTGGGGGCGTGGATGTTGAAAGTTCCTAAATAAATTCCGGAGCGGACTGTGCACAAGGTAAGGTAAAAGGAATTAAATACTGATTTTGCACACGTCTCAATCGATAATTGTAATAAAACTGTGGTTGTGGTTGTGGTTGTGGTGTGGTTGTGGTGTTAAATACAGCGATTAAAGAAATAAATCGTGCACAATATTCATGTATAACCAGCGAGATGTGGTATTTATCTATCAACTAAAACATAAAAAAGATTACAATTCACGATTGTGATTTGTCTCGTGAGAATCTCGACCATCGAGACTCGTGTCGCGATTCATTACATTTCTCTCTCCTTAAGCGTGACTCCTACTTCGTAGCGCTGAAGCTCATACTTGAAAACGACGCTAAATTCTTCGATCCAGTGTTTCAGTAACTCGACTAATTTCGCATTTCTTGACGCAGCTGATTATTTCTTCTTTTCGTTTGCTATTTCTAACGTGCAGCGGAATTATATTGCGCGTTAATTGAGTTTTAAACGGCGATAAATTTTTGATCTCTTTTCCTTCAATAATCTTGTAGATAGCGCGAATCTCATCGTAGAATTTTTTCAATTTTTCTTTTTCTTTTTCTATTTTTTGTTTTTCTTTTTGATCCACTCTATCGTCGCTACTACTCTCGTCGTCGGAACTTTCGCTTGAACCATCATGATCGTTATTATTTTTCTCTCTCAGAATTGAATTACAAACTTGAAGATCTCTTGTCGCTGCTGTTCTTCTTTCGCTTTCTGCGTCGCTGTCATCGCTGCTTCGTGCGATCGGAGCCGCGTGAGCTTCTCGCTTTCCGAAAATGATTTTCTTAAATTCTCGCTGGCATCAGAGTCGAGTTCTTCGTTTTCGTTCTCGTCGTTGCCAGAATCTAAACACGAAAGATGGTCAGTACGCGTGCCACGTGCGTTAAAATAATTACCTTCTCTGAAGCGCTTACTCGACTGGACATGGTATCGTTTGTCTGTTAAAATAGATACTTGTTAGCTTGATGATCATAACCTTTTTCTACATACCTTTCGAGCACTTTTTTTTCGCGTTTAACCATTGAGAAACTTTCGTACGCGATCTTCGTCTCTTTATTGTATCATATTACTGCTAATAATAGATAGGATGAAAAACATCAAATCTCATTAGAATTGAGATTGATTCACGTGCTATTTATTAGAATTAAGTAACAGATAGATCGAAAAATTCATTTCTGGGCGTGCACTGGCAGTGATGGCAGGACAAATTTGTTTTGTTCATTCGTTTGGAGGGGGAGCAGGAGTCCAATTGCTGGGAAGCTGTCGGTTCAACAAGTAATATAGAAACTCTTCTACTCCACCGTTGTTGAGCTCGTGGTACAATTCACTAAAATATTGATTATCTCCAATGCGTTGGCTCGATACATTTGGGATAAAAAAGTGAACATTATCTTCGGAAGCGGAATAGTACCATCGTTGATTGCTGACGAACATGAGATTCCAATAACTATTGCTTGATATGATCTCTGCAAACTCATGATACAACAAATCATCGCTGGTGAGTCCCTGGTGAACTTCATCCCCACCCCAAGTAATTTCTTCGAGGATAATGAGTACTTTGTTGTCCATATTAGTGCTGAAAGGTGGAAATAAGTGTTGCGTGTTGGTAATTTGTAGGCAATGAATGCCAAAGATTTTTTGAAGAACATTTATCAAGATGCTCTTTCCGGTCCCTTGATCCGATACAAAGACGACGGAGACTCCTGTCTTCTCTTCGGGGTGTTTAACAATCCAACTAAGCCAATCAAGTAAGTATTCGTAATCCCCTTGATTATTGGAGACAAGAACAGTTTTGATATGTTGCAACAAACGTGGGCAAGGGTCAATGCATTTTTTTGGGGTAACGCTGAACTGCAATTCCATGGTTGGTAATACAAACAAAAAATATTAATTGCTTATAATAAAAATATATGGCTGCTTTTAGTCAGTAAAATAAAAATAAAATGAAACAAAAACTTCTTTATAGTTTTGGTTTGGATTTTGGATGGATTGTAGATTTTGCGCACAAAAACTTTCAGTTTTTCGCACCATTTCGCTTGAAACTTTACGACAAAAATGTTTGTAACTCACACGTTTAAAGTCGAGGCAAAAGAGCTCGAAAGAACGAAACGAGACTTTTTGATCAAGAGAGAACCTAAAATCTCGCCAAAAAATAAGACATATCTCCAATGCGAAATTTCCAAAGAAACGTAACAAATGAAATAAAACACCGATGTTGATGATTAACTTGTAGTTAGGGTCGTATAGGGCACCCGCTATCCAATGCGTATTGAAAGCACTCTAAGTGAGTTGTACCCGCATCCATTCACATCCCTGAAACGTGATGTTGAATGACTATTGCTCTTGGGTCGAGAGGGTGGGAACAGTTTACAGCTATAGAGGAGTTTGGGGTAGTCTTGCATTGCCAAATAAGTGAAGCCATGCTAGTAGGCATTGGTGTAGGGCCATTGATGAAAGGCGGATCATCTCGTTTGTGACGGCAAGTTCGGAGCTATGTGAGCTGAAATCTGAGCTCAGGAGTCTGACAGAGTCTGCATATTCCAGAACGGAATTGCCAGGAATGAACGCAGGCAGGACAGCTGGGACTACTCCAAGAATGAGAAAATTGCTTTTCTGCAGTCAAACTTGATGCCCCAGGTATAGGACCATTCATGCGCTGAATTGAGTAGAGATTGCGTGCCATTCGCAGTGTATGACATTAGGTTAGTACCATCGGCAAACAACATTGAAGCTATTGAGATATTGCCCAGTTTGATGCAGTGCAATGTGTGGAGCTCTTCAGGGATCATGTCGTCCGAACATATTGAACTCGCCAGGACTGAGAATGCCACCTCGGATGACTCCGCTCTTGAAGTTCACTGGTGGTTGGCCTTCAACGATGACAGAAACATGGCCACGCAAAAGTGCTTTGATGTGGCCGGATGGGCCCTTTGCGAGCCAGCATGAGGACAACGGAATCATGGTGCTTGAGTCGAATGCTTTCTGGACGTCGAGCGCACCAACATAGATGCTGTTTCCAGCAGCAAGGGCCTAATGATGGGTAGTGTCGAGGATGAAAAGCAGCTTAATAGAGGCCAGTGCCGAAGCCTGCTTGTTTTCATGTAGCGAAGCTAGGAGCAAATCGTTCACGCGTTGCCACACGACTACTTCGGCTAAGCGACACAAGGCCTCCGTAATATTGATGGGCCGGTAAATAGCAGGGTCGGCGGGGTCACCGTTTCCTTTGAACATCAGACACAGGTGGCCACTGCGCCACTCTTCCGGATAAGTTGCTTTGGCAATTCAATTCGAAATCATTTGGGGCATTGCATCACGTGCATTGATGGGAGCCTCCTTCAACATGTCTACAGTAGTGACCACAAATCCAATCTTGACTTGATTATAGTTCTTTAAAATGTGGTTTATTGTTCGGCGAAGCTTGTATACTGGAGATTCCACACAAAAAAAAAAGGATTCCCTGTAGTTCATGGGTGCTACACAGAAACTATTGGACGATTTCTGTCAAATCTTAATTTTCAATCTCACGACCACCTCGGCGTTGTTATTCGACGAGCATGCCACTCAATACTCTCGTAGATGTGGAGTAATTATACAAATATAATTTGGTTGTCCACCACCCTCTCATTAAACTCTCTTTCAAAGTTAATTAAGGAATTTACTTACAGCAGATTTCTCTAAACTTTAGCACCACAAGAGCGGGCAGTATCGGACCACCGCTACAGTCACTTTGCTAAAAAAATTGATAAACATCAAAAAATTAATTAAGTGGACGCGTTTTACCAAATTTGCTGTAATATATTTTTATTCTATTATAATAAAATAAAGTAATATATATATATAATTTGTCCCAACTGAGCATATTTTATAATTTTCTCTACGTAGAGAACGAAACAGCAAAATTTATTGACGCGTGATTCGAATATGAAGCGCTTGCCATCCAAGAATCTAATCGATGAACGCCAAACAAAGAGAATAAAGATATGTTCCACTAATACTGATGGAATAACAGTCACTATTGTTTGTTACTTTGACTGGCTTCCCCCCGAATTAATAGAAGAGATAATCAGCTTTACGCATCAATTCCCAATCGTGTCAACACGATATTTCTACACAGATAGAAACCAGCGTTTAAACCTTCTTAAACAAAGGAAATGGAAGGAGGGAATTGGTTTGACCGTCAGATTTCTAAACAACATCGTTTATCCGATGGTTGGCCGTATTGACAAGATGGGAGACTTTGATCATGCATTGGCGCATGATTTCACGTTTGGCAGTTACACTAACCACCAAGAAGATTGCAATGTTATTGTAAGGGGAAATAGACAAAGTATGATCAATTATTTAGCTGAAGCAAGAACTGGCTCGTGGTTATTGTACTTTTCTGATCAACAAACTACAACGATAATCGATATTAACAATTGCCCTTTTGATTATTATACTGGTGATGAAGGGCATTACTCATTCAGGGCATGTTTGCGAAAACATGCATCCACTGTCATGAGTGTTCCAAAGTTACTAATTAAGGTATCCACTTACATCTACTTTGAATTGGTGATCGTTTTATCGTTTGATACTTGCGAGAGAAAGCAAAGCACTTATGTAGAGGAGATGAATATCTTTTTCTCCAAGCCCAAATTGGACGACCCGATGAGACTAATTTGGAACCAAATGAAAGAGATACAGTATCCTTTTATTGATTACACAAGTCATAAGATGGAATTCAACATTATTCAATTATTTGGACTCGATCAGTTTCTGCTCAATGAAGATAGCGTTCATTGGGAGTTGTTTCGTAAAGTACAAACCAAACTATCCAATCGAAACACTGGATTATTTCATTTTTTAGAAGTTGGCGTATTACCTACACTAATCCACTCGATTACGACAAAAAAACAAAAACTGGTTGACGAAAGTAATCAGTCAGCACCTGATACTAATTTGATATCTTTACTCTTATTGAAATGTGTTAGCTCTGAAGTTGATCGAACGCCATTCTATAACCTCAATTGGCCTTACATCCGTGAACGAATGCTATCAAAAGATGTTGTAACAAAGTGCATACATGAGTTTTTCGCCGGGGTATAAATAAAGGAATTTTTATTATGTTATTTGACTGAAACAAAAGGTCTATCGTAGTTAAGTGTGGTGAAACATCATTGTTTAAACTTAACTGACTTTCAGGTATATTTAGAAGGTTAGAAAATTGTTAAACAGGCCACCGCTACTTCAATACAACAGTGGAGTACTTTCCAAATATTTTAGTAGGGAAGCCACATGGAGGCACTTGGACGGCTCTAGGTTCTGATGGGTGCATTTTTTCGGGATCAAACACCACGATGCACATCAGCAAGGGCAGTGGAGCGGTATATCCTTCGAAGATAATTCGTTTTGAGAAGACGTACAAGTTTGTGCACCATTTGAACACCATCTCCGTAAAGTACTTTGTATTTGCTCGGAATGGTATCAAGAACACAGACTTATTTCTGCACGTCAATGCCTCTTTAATAGCCTTCTCGATCCATGGGCCTACTTTATCATAAGGAGGATTAACAAAGTTTGATTTTTTCCATTCCACTTGTAAACCATTCAATTT
>Ga0209960_1004765_pt1 | contig 10100 bp, 11 predicted proteins | sample ThiBiot_500_plan_2_FD_183947 | JGI IMG/M metagenome (GOLD analysis project Ga0209960, IMG submission 183947) | Wastewater bioreactor microbial communities from Cape Town, South Africa - Thiocy_expt_500_plan (SPAdes) | ecosystem: Engineered > Bioreactor > Thiocyanate-remediating >...
CAAAAAAAAAAAAAAAGTTGAACCTCAAGCAAAATCTTTCGAACACTATTTGTACCATAATAAAAACATATTTTGAACCTTTTATATCATTTTCCATTCACCATTTATTTTTTTTTTTTTTTGGAAAAAAAATAAAATAAATAAATCACTCAAAAATCTCATTATTGTGTCTCAAAGGATTATCTTGGTTAACAACAATATTAAAAATGACAAAGCCTTGGAAAAAAAAAAAAAGCTGAGTCAGTCATTTTTCATTTTGTTTGTTATTAAAGTCATGACCCAGCTTTTTTTTTTTTTTTTTTTTCAAATTTTTTCCACATGGCCGACAACTTTGTGCTGAACATTGTCTCAACTCCAGCCCCAACTAAGAAGAAGAAGGGCTCCAATAACTCAAAAAACAACTACAAGAAGCAACAAAATCGAAAGTATAATAATATTAAAGGAGGGAATAATAATAAAAGTAGGAATGGTGAGGAAAATGGAATAAGAAGAGGTTTATCATTTGGACAACAAAAGAAGAATAATGATAATGAGATGGAGATTTCGAAGGGTGATGATGTGAATCACAATAAGATGGATTCAAATGGAAGTGGATTGAAAAGAGAGATGAGAATAATTGAGAAGGATCAACAACAAAGCGAACAGAGGAAAACTTTTGGAATGAATAAGAATGTGATTTCAAAGAATTTAAATTTGAATGGAAATGATAAAGATAATTTTCAGAGCAACATCAAGAGTAATAATATTAATATTAACAAGAATAATAATCAAAGTAACAGTAGCAATATTAGTAATGGTAATAATAGTAATAATGTGAAACAATTCCAACAAACTCAATATACATTTCAAGATAGACAAAAACGAAAAAGGAATGAAGAGGATAAAGCCGGTGTGAAAAAAGTCAAACAAAATCCTTCAAATGTAATCATCATTGAATTAAATGAACTAATTAACTACTTAATTTTTTACTATTTTTTAAAAAAAATAAAAAATAGGAAAAAGTAAATCGTGGAAATGAAAAGAAAGTTGGAAGACTATCTTCTCTTTTTTCTGGAATTAAAAAAGATGGAGAAGTACAAGAGGAATATGAAGAAAATATTCAAACAAATTTTGAACCAAGTAATGCAGTTGATTTCAAAGAAAAAAAGAATTTTCAAGATTTTGGCATTGCTGATTCAATTTCAAAAAGTTTAAAAGAAAATTTAAATATTGAAAAACCAACAGAAATTCAAAAAAAAGGTTTAATTTCTTTTGTGATTTCTTTTTTCTGCTCACATTATCTTTAATTTTTTTTTTCTTTTTTTTTTTTTCCAGCTATTCCAGTCATTCTTCAAAGTAATGATGTGTTAATAAAATCTCAAACTGGAAGTGGAAAAACTCTTGCTTTCCTTCTTCCAATTTTAGATAAAATTCAAAGATTTGATACAAAGTAAGCTTTTTTCTTTGATAATATTTATTCTTTCTTCTCAAAATCATTTCCCAACAATTTTACATATTCAATTACTCTTTAATTGTTAGAATTGATCGTTCTTTTGGAACAATTGCTTTAATTATTACCCCAACTCGAGAATTAGCACTTCAAACTCATAATGTCGTCGTGAAACTATTAAAATATATGCATTATATTGTCCCTGGTTATGTAATTGGAGGTGAAAAGAAAAAATCTGAAAAAAATAGATTAAGACAAGGTAAATAGTTTTGTTTAGTTTTAATTGTGGTTTTAATTTTCTTGTTCTTCTTTTTCTTGTCTCTTCAAGGTGTAAATATATTGGTGGCAACACCAGGAAGACTTTTGGATCATTTGGAGCATACACAATCTTTTGATGTATCAAAAGTTGCTTTTGTTGTATTAGATGAAGCAGATCATTTAATTGAATTAAATTATGAAAAAGAAATTATTCAAATTTTAGATACAATTGCACAGGTTTGAGTTTTTTCTTTCTTCTCCCCTTCCTCTTCCTTCTTTTTTATTTATTTATTTTACTTTTAGAGATCAAAAATTTCGGAATATCCTTTCCTTTCATCAAGAAAAAAACATCAAACACTTCTTTGTTCTGCAACTCTTGATAAAGGAGTTAAAAGTTTAATAACAAAATCACTTCACAATCCAGTTTTTGTTGAATCGGAAAAGGATGCTGAAGATTTGTATATGAGTGGTGATGAAAGCGATTTTGAATTAGAGGCCCTTCTTGATACAGAGGAGAAGGTTGATTTATTTCTTGTTTCTTCTCCTTCTTTTCTTAAAAAGAGAAAAACATTATTTACCCAATAACAATAAAATTGCATTATAGAAAGAAGTAAAACTTTCAGCTCCAACTCAACTTCATCAAAAATATGTTGTAACTCCAACAAAACAAAGGCTTGTTCTATTATTAGCACTTTTAAAGAAACTTACTCAAAATTCAAATTCAAGTAAAGGTGTTATATTCTTTTCAACGTGTGATTCAGTTGATTTTCACTATAGAATTTTCACTTCAAATCATTCAAAAGATGGTATTTTTGTTTTTTATTTTTATTTTTATTATTATTTCTTTTCTTTGTTACCTCTTTTATTGAAAAAAAAAAACTTCAATAGAGGAAACTCAAGATTCCGAAGATGAGGATGGAGATGAAGACGAAGATGAAATTGAAGAAAGAAAAAAGAACAAAAAGAATAGAAAGGATAGAAAGGATAAAAAGGATAAAAAGGATAATAGTGAGAAAATTGAAGATATAAATAAAAAACTTGCTGAAACTAGAGGAAAACTTGGAGGAATTTTACCTGCAGTTCAATTCTTTCATCTTCATGGAGAGATTCGTCAAATATTAAGGACAAAAACTTTTGAAAATTTTATTAAAGCACCCAACGGAATTTTATTGACAACAGATATTGCCTCTAGAGGTTTAGATTTACCAAAAGTAAATTGGGTTATTCAATTTGATCCTCCAAGTGATTTGAAAGAATATATTCATAGAATTGGTAGAACAGCAAGAATAGGAACTAAAGGGCAATCTATTATCTTTTTATTACAAAATGAAGTAATTTTTTTCCTTCTTGATTATTTTTTTCAAAAAATTAAATAAATAAAATTCCTTAGTTAGGATTTTTACAACGATTAAAAGAACATGAAGTAACTCCAGAACTTCTTTCAACTGAACAAGCTTTTGAAGGTTTTGGAAAAAATTGGCAAAATACTCTTCAAGAACTACAAAATGATATCGAATTTTTTGTTCTTAATGATAAAACGGTTTTTTTTATTTTTTATTTTTTTCTTTTTTTTCTTTTCTTTTTTTTTCTTTTTTTTGAATTTCGAATTTTATTTGAATTTTTGTTCATAGATGAGAAGACTAGCAAGAAATGCTTTTCAAGCATTTGTAAGAAGTTATCTAACAAGATCTAAAAAAGATAAAGAAATATTTTCAATTAAAAAAGTTCATTTAGGTCATCTCGCAAAGAGGTAGATTTTCCATTTTCTTTTTCTTTTTTTTTTTTTTAAAAAAAAAAATTGATCACTTTGCTCTCTCTTCTTTAGCTTTGCTTTAAGGGATGCTCCTTCAAAATTTCAATCTCTTCAACCAAAGAAAGGTCCTCCTACAAAGAAAAAATTTAATAATAATAATAGAAGACCGGATCGAAAGTAAATAGATAGATCCATATTTATGTAAATGTTATGTTTATTATAAATTCAAAATTTCGTTTCTTCTATTTTTTTCAATGATGAACCATATTTTTGAAGAGATTTTTCCAAGTTATGAACAGGTTCATTCCATCCTTGAGAATTTTGAAATACTGATATAAATAAACTCTTTTCAACTGTAAGTTTTCTTTTCTTTTGAGTTAATTCAAATTGAGATTGGATTTCAATATCTTTTTGGGATTGATTTTTTAATAAGGCAGCTAATGAAGGATCATATTTTTCTAAAATCTCCATTTCTTGATCTAAAAGCCCATCAAAGTTTCCATATTCCTCTAAAATTTCACAAACAAATGAATGAATTATTTTCCCAACTTGAGAAGGAAAAGAAATTTGAGACTTCTTATTTGCTTCAAATGGATTGAGGGAATGAAGGAGAACGATATAATTTTTTAATACAAGAGATACAAAATGTTCTCCTTCATTTTCTTCAATAACTTTTCGAAGCCATAAATTTTTAACATCCAATAATAATCTAAACAAAATTAAACAATAACTACTTTTGAGTTCAATATTTGAGAACTTTTGATAAAAATCTCCAATTGAATCCAATATAGATCCATCTAATAATTCCTCTCCTCCATAAAAAGCGGCAAGTAATCTAAAATTATCTTCAACAAAAGCTGTACAAATTTTCTAATTTATTGATAATTATGATTATTTATAAAGTGAGTATTATCTCAAAAATCAAAAAAGAAAAGAAAAAGAAAAAAGAATCGAAGAAAAAATTACCTTTAATGTTTGAAAAAGATGAAATTGTTCATCACTTCCAAAAAAAATCGAGTGACATCTAATCAAAGCCAAAGATTCATTTGAAAAGGGAAAGAATTCAACCATTCTAGCTAATAGAGAATCAAAAAAATAAAATTTGAATAAAAATCCTTCATTTCCTTCAGTTTTTGAAAAATTTGAAAGGAGAACTGCAGATAATTGTTGTGACCAAACTTTTTGTTCTATTCCAGTACTTTCTTTTTGTAAATCAGAAATTAATAAATCGACTATAAGATTTGAAAAAAATTTTGGGTGTTGATTTGGTGATATTGGTAATTGAGTTAAGAGTCTATTATTTGTTTATTTAAATTATTTACGTTAAAAAACCTCAGATATTTTTTTAAATAAAAAACGAACGGTGTATTGAATTTCTTATAACAATCAATTGCATATTGAAATGATCGATTGAAAATGGAATTGAACTTGAGATCGTGTTTTTTACAACATTTTAAGGAAGTGAGAAATGGAGTCAACTCTTCCAATTTTTTCCAATAAAATAAAAATGATTTGAAAATCATAATCCCTGATCGTTTAAGTTCCTATTTGATTAATTGGTTTTTTTTTTTTTTTTTCTGAATAAAACAAAAGAAAAAGAAAAAGAAAAAGAAAAAGAAAAAGAAAAAAAAAGAAATGGAACCTCTAAAAAACATATTGAAGATGTATTCTTTTCTATTGATTGAAAGTGCATAATAAAAGAGACTAGACCTTGAAAAATGTATGCAGTAAATTCAAAAGGAAGTACTCCCCAAAGAAAATTTGGAGATAAGAAATTTTGAAAGAATGAAATTGTATCTTTCAATTGTGATTCAAGGATATTTGGAGGGAAATTGTAATCTAAGGTTCCACAAAAGAATAATGAACACGGAAGAAAAGTTGAAAACTCCAAACAATCTATGAAACAACTCCTTACATCCATGATTGATGAAGGAGTGAATTTTTGTTCAGTTGGTTGAGAAAGTTCTTGAATCATATTTCTAAACCATTGAGTGAAGGAAGATTTCTTTGAAATATAAATTCTAATAGTAGGCTGAGAAAGTAAATTTTGAATGATCATGGAACTCAATCGGTATGAATAATCCTTTTTGAAGTTATTATTTCCTTTTTGATTCCCATTCTTTTGATAATGGATTCTTTTTGAGTAGAGTAGGACAGCTTTGAAAATTTCTTGAATAATATTAAAAATTTTTGGTTCACAATTATCATCATTTCCCAAGAATTCCTTCCAAATCATTGAGTGAATGTAAACTAAGGGAAGAAGAAAAAAAAAAAAGGTTAATGTTTTATGAATCAAAATAAAATAAGATAGATAAAAATAAAATAAAATAAAATAAAATAAAAGAAGAAAAAAATAAAAATAGGAAAATAAATAAAAAGATACTTTGTTTTTGATTTAATGTTATGAATTGATCTACAATATCCACAATTGAAAATTCAAATAAAAGCCAATCAGAAAAATTAAACATTCTTTGTGGGAGTAAAATTTTCTCAAGTCCATATTTTGAATGAGTAAAACTATCTATGATTATTTGAATTCGATTTGAAGATATTAAATTAGCTTGAAGAATTGGTTTTTGGATCCAAAATAAAATTTGAATAGTTTTTTCTGGAAATGATTCTATTTTTGATTTTGTTGTTTTTTTTTTTTTCTTTTGAAAGAAGTAAATAAATAAATAAAAAAGAATTGAAGATTAAAATAGAAATCTAAAAAAAAAAGTACCATATTTTCTTTTTGTTAAAGGAGGTTTTTGGAGGATATATAAAAACTCTTCCAATTTTAGAGATTGAGAAGTTGCTGATGTTTGAGAAGAAGAAATAGGTGAAATTTTTGGAAAGAAGAGGGAAGATCTCTTTTCAATAAGGTATTGAAAATAAAAATTATGATAAAAACAAAGTTGAATCCATTCAATAAAATCATTTAAATTAATTGAGACTTGATCAAAAAGGGAACAAAGAAAAAAGTCAATAAAAGAAGTAGATTGATTTCCATGTTCTAAGATTTGAACAATAATTTCAAATTTATCTTCTCTAATATGAAGTAAACTTAAAAGCAATCCTAAGAGATGTAAATCTTTATCTTTCAATTTTGGATTGCATTTTAGTCTAAACTCTTCAAATAAAATAAAATAAATTCCTCTATTTAAACATTTAAATCCTTCAATTGCAAATATAAATCTAATATGCCATTCAAATAAGGGTTCAAGTTTCAAAAAGTTGTCTAAACCACCTTCAAATTCATCAGGGGATTTAAAAGAACCTTGAGTAAAGAAAGTTTTCAAGAGAAGTGTTGCAACATCCTTTTCAAATTGAGAAATGGTTGAGGAATCAATTTGAGCTTTTTGTTGATTGTAAAAAAGATATTGCTTTTTCTTTAATTTGTTCTGATCACCATTTCCCATTAACTTTTTGTTAATCATGGATAGAATTTGAAGAAGATCAGAAAATATAATGGGTCCACTTTGTTGATTTTTTTCATTATATCCTGGTAGATTATTTAAAATAGTTTCAAGTTTTTCTAATAAATTTTCATGAACTTTTTCAGAATTTTCCAATTCAAAGTCTAACATTTCTTCTGAAATATCATTTTGGACCTCTTTTTCCTTTTCTTTTTCCTTTTCCTTTTGTTGAGAAATAACCTCTTGATATTCTTTCCAAATTGTTGGAGGAATTTTACCACAACTATGTAGTTCATTGATCAATTTTAATCGAACAAGTTCCACTTCTGAGTCTCTAATAATAGGATTGATAGAAAATTCACCAATTGATAATAAAGCTGGAAGTAATTCTTTTGAATACCAAGAGAATTGAAAGATTGTTGCTTCCATTAATTTTGGAGGAATTTTATTTGTTGATGTATAATGGTGCAAGATTTTATCTAATTCATCTCCTATTGTTGAATTAGCAGTTTTTGAGAACCAAAATGACCCAAAAGAAATCCCAAGATCTGAAATTTGATTTTTTGCTAAACTAAAATATTCTTCAAATAAAGTTTTCCATTCATGAATTTTTGAAAGTGATTCTAAATGGACCTTTGTAAATTAATAATAATCAGTCGAGTCATTAAATTCAATTAATCTTGAGCCAAAATTGTTTTTCAAAAAGAAGAGAGAAAGAGAAAAAGAGAAATAATACCCTTAAGAACATAGGATGATCATAAGGAAGTATTTCTGTCAATACTTTTAAAACAAATTCAATGGTTTTCTTATTTTTAAAAATTCCTAAAGTTCCATAAATAAATTTTGTCTAGAAAAAAAATAGATTCATGAAGAAAACAAATAAATAAATAATAATTCCTAATAAATTTACCGAAAACCAATCTTGATATTTGAGTGGAATTACATTTTGTAAAAATACAAGACGAGATAAAAGGAAACCCAATGTTAAATTTGTTCGATTGATCTCTTCAAGAGAGTTTTCAATTAATTTTTGAATCATGTCTAAGATTAAATTTGGACCTTGAGTATTTTGTAAAATCAAAGATTTCACAGCAAAGAAGCTCGGTTTCCATTTCATCTGAAAATTTAGTTGGATGTTATGAGTTGTAATCTTCCATTTTTGAATAAAAGTAAAACTTTGTGTGTTATCAAACTTCGATAGATTAGTTCAGTTAAGTTGTTCGATCCAAAGAAGAGAATAAATTCCTGACAAATAGAGTCATAAACTTGAGGGAATTTATTTAAATTTTTATAACTACCTATGAATTATAATTTCTTTTATTGGAATTGAAATTTATAAACATATATCAAGGAAAAAATTAAACCTGTTGAAAATATTGAAAATGATTGAAGAAAATCTTCTATTTCCTCTGTTAAAAAGATTTCATTAAATGTTTTAATAAAAAATTCAGTTGAAGATTCTTTTCCAACATTGTTTCTAACACATTCGAGTATCATTTTCCAAATCTCCAATTGTGATTTTTCATTCTGTGAAAGTTCTAATCTGAGATGAAAGGGATATTTTAATGAAAAAGAAAAGAAAAAAGAAAAAAGAAAAAAGAAAAAAGAAAAAAGAAAAAAGAAAAAAGAAAAAGAAAAAGAAAAAGAAAAAGAAAAAGAAAAACTTCAATTCTTGAAATAATTTTTTTCCAGTTGAACACAATCGACTGATTATAAGATTAGCTAAGTCTTGATCCTCTTTTGAACCATAAACACTTGTTATTGAGTGAGATGAAGTTTTCATTTCTATATTAATATTTGATGCTAATTGCTCTTCGGAGTCAACATAAGCAAGTTTAAGAAAATAGGATATTAAATCTAATTTATAGTTTATTTTTAATTCAATATCTAAACTGAAGAATGAAATTTGAAAGATTCAAAACTTTCATGGCAATGAGAATATTTAAAAAAAAAAAAAAAAAAAAAAAAAAAAAAAAAAAACAAAATAAAAAAATAAAAAAAAAAAAAAAAAAAAAAAAAAACCTGAATAAAAAGCCAGATTAAAATTTTGAATGTCATTGAATGCAAAATACAAATCCTCACAAAATGATTCTAGTCCAATAGATCCACAAAGTAAAGTTACAAATAAATTTAGTTCAAGTATTTTAAAATTCCATAATCTCCAAATTAAATTCAAGTAAGATATTTTCTCTTTTATAGATTTTAAACGTTGGTAATATTCAACAAAATTTTGATGAAAATGTTTTTCATGACATTCATGATTGATTCTAAGTTTTTGTAATAAAATTTGAAGATCATTTAATTCATTGTCCTAATTATTGAAAAAAAAGAATATAATTATAATGCTAAATTTATTTGAAAAAAAAAAGAAACTGTTATTAGATCTCCTTTAGTTTGGATATATTTTGCTATTTCAAGAGGACCATAAACTTCAATTGAAGTTGAAAAAGCTAAAGAATTTTCTCTCAATGAATCTAATAAATTTTGAATATCTTGTTCTTTCTTTTGAGAATCATTAAATTTCAAAATTAGAGATTCCAAAGAAAATTGTTGTGATTCTTCTTGTTGTTGTTCTAAATTTTTCGAATCACATTGGATTTTATTTATAATCGAAAGTGCTTTTGAAGTTGCAAGAGACATTCAAAGACAAATTTGATTCTCCAAAGAAAAAGTTTAATTCCAAAGTCAATCCTTATTGATAATTTATGGAATCTAAAGTTTGAATAAAAGTTTGGTTGCGAATTTTTTTGGCAATCTTCCTTTGATTCTCATTATTTTTCCCAAACGGAAAACTTTTTATCAGACAAAATTGATATCAAAATGAAGATTGAGATGAGAAGTAAATGATTTTTCAAGTCATTTTTGAATTTTATTTGATCATAAGGAATTAGAAGGATTGAAAGCTGAAGTAAATGGGGAAAAAATCAAGAAAAATGGAAAAAGTGAAATTTTGACATCGTTTTTCCGCCATGTTTTTTTTTTTTTTGCTCATTTTCCCGCCATTTTTGATCAAAAAAATCTATTTTTTGATTCTGTCCTGTCTTTTTTTTTCCTTCTCATTCAAAGAATAACACAAAGTTTTATCTTCTTGTTGTTTTTGGGTTTTTGATTGATCAATTTCTGATTTTTGTTGATTTTTCAATCTTTTCAAAACAAACAAAATGTTAGATCAAAGTCTGATTGAAATGAAAGTCAACGAAAGAAAAGTTGAACTAAAATAAAAAAATTTGAAACTTCGAACCAATTTTTTTTTTTTTTTTTT
>Ga0209960_1004766_pt1 | contig 10100 bp, 14 predicted proteins | sample ThiBiot_500_plan_2_FD_183947 | JGI IMG/M metagenome (GOLD analysis project Ga0209960, IMG submission 183947) | Wastewater bioreactor microbial communities from Cape Town, South Africa - Thiocy_expt_500_plan (SPAdes) | ecosystem: Engineered > Bioreactor > Thiocyanate-remediating >...
GACACCCTTGCTTTTGCTTGCCTTTTTCTGGCTCGGGGAAAGGAAAGGAGGACTGAAACTCAAAAGTAATGGCTTCATTCGACTCAATGCTCGTAATTTGGCTCACTTGCTCTTGATTCGATTCTTAGTTCCACGAAACATCCTGGGATTAACGCTGATCTGAAAGAGTTCTACTGCTTCGCAATCAAGCGTAGAGAATTACGCAAAGTGAATACCAACAAAATACGTTGATTGATATTCATGACTATGAATACGCAGAGGTGAAGAGTCGCGTGGTTCTCATTTGCCTGCATCCCAAAAATTGTAGACCACAACCAAATTTAATTTAACGCTTTAAGCGTAGTATTCACTTACTGTTTAGTGAACTGCTATAGTGCTCGCTGAAGTAATTACTTCCTATCAAGCGCCAAAAACTCGAAATCCGAGATGGAAACTACTGCGGCTACGGAACACACCAATAATTATGATAGTCAAACAGAAGGTACTCGATTTAATTTTTACAGAATAATTAATTTCGACCGTTAATTTTGATCGGTTTATTAACTTTTAATTTGGCAGATTTGACCGAGGACCATCTATTTCCCTATTCAAACTGGGAATCATTCTTCAAGATAGCCGGATTCAATGATATTTTAGTGAAGCAATTCACTCAGCTCTTCAAAAAGCATGAAATTGAATACGATATGATCAACGAGCTGACGCACGAAGTTTTGTTGCAAATGGGAGTGAATAAGGCTGGTCAGCGTATTAAAATTTTGCGTATGAGATTCAAGCATAATTTTGATATCGAAGGTACGTGCTACAAAGTTAATATAGCGCTTAATTGTAATAGGTTGCAATTTTTTTAATTATGAATAACATAATTATATAAACCATTCTCAAGCGAAGTCAAAAAATGAAATTAATTGTTTGAAAATTAAATGGTTAATTTGATTGAATCGCGGGTATTGCAATCAAAAATTTGACAAATCTGACGTTGTACTAACCACGCAATTAGAGCCACTTGAGAATGGTACGCAAGAAGAAACCGCGGAGCATATGAACCAGTTTTTGCATTCACATCGCCCACAAGCACCATTGCAAGGTAATTTTAAAAACTACGATCAGACATATTTAATTTAATAAACGAGGCAATCTTCTAATGCAATGCTAATATAGATAGTCCACGTAAATACGAGTTACCCAATGGTAGGCCAGCTTCTGGCTCGTGTAAGTGCTACTTTTGATCTGGATCTTGTGGAAAAATTAAACTTCAAACAAACAATTAATCAACGCGTATAATAAGTATTAATTGCGTGGTTTAGATTTACCCAATTCTTTGCCTGAACTCCCTACTGCAACCAAAACAAAAGCCGAGTCTCCATCTTCGACTCCAATTACAGGTATGCAATAATATTTGTTCAAAAGTGTAATTAAATAATATTATAGCAATGTAATAGACGATTTATTAATTTTGCTAAATTAATTGCTGGATGCTCAGTTAAAATTGACATTTAGCGAATCTGAGCTGTGTTGCACACCCTTTTTTTGATCAGAGCGGAAATATTCTTAACAAATGCTTACAGGCTCACCTGCAGCCAGAAAAGGAAACACCAAGCTTACCCCTGTAGTACCCAAGTCGTTGAAATCGAGCGAAGATCTAGGTCGCAGATCTACAATCGCGCTGCCTGTTAATCCTATTAGTGGTACGCTTCAAATGTTGTCTATCGTTTCTTATCGTGTTATCGAATGTCTAAGCCAAATCCTTGTTTTAAGATCTACCGTTACAAATAATTTTCGCTTTTAATTAATTTCTTCGCCTTAAGGTATTATTGACAATTAAATAATGACCGTTGTTGGTATTAGGTAGCGTTAGTTCTCCTTCATTGCCACATGCAGGCATTAAATACTATATCAATGACGAAGTTATCAAGCACAAGTTGCCGGCCGAGACAAACTCAGTGCAATCATTCTCACACGCGGTCAATCAAAAGCATGGATTGCATGAATTTGCCGTATTTGCTGTGGACGGCGAGAATAAGTTGAAAGTCGTCAAAGCAGATCAGGCTCTGAACGAAGAGGACGTCTACTACGTGATTGAGAACAATCGCCTCGATGCCATTTCTAAGCGTATTGAAAAAAAAGTTAAAAAGGGTATGCAGTTCATATTTTAATGAAGAAATAAGAAATGTTTTCAGCGGGAAACTAACCCAGCTACTAACAACAATATAATATCGTTACAGATGTAGAAATGTCGTTATCTAGCAAAGGAGGTCGCTTAGTATATAATTCCGACAATAATCCCATGAAAGTCGATTTTATTCCTGATTCCGATCTGTACATGAACCAAATGGGTCGGATTGGCATGTGCATGGCCCCTGGAAGGTACGGAATTAGCATATATAACAGCGCACATATATTAAACTTCTACAATCAACAGAAAGAAGAAGAAGAAAAATCACGATTGGGATCGTGACCTCGCAAAGGACTTGAATCGCATCCGCACCACGTACGGTGCAGACGTGTTTGTTTCTTTAATTCGACACTCGGAGTTGCACGAACTTCACATCCCGAACTTGTTTGACGAAGTTGAGACACGCAAAATGGAGTCCATTCATTTCCCTATCAAAGACAAGTGGATCCCGAACTCGATGGAGGGTTTGATTTATTTGGTGGACGCCATCATTCAGCGCCTCAAAGAGGGCAAGGCTGTGGTTGTGCATTGCAACGGTGGCAAGGGCCGCACAGGAACTGGTGAGTAGTCACATGATTGTTTATATTTAGGCATTACCTGACATGGGTATTGCAGTGGTGGTTGCTACTTTGGTAGGTCTCGGCAAGAAGGTGCACCACGCCATTGATGTCGTGCGCAAATCGCGCCCTGGAACAATCCGCAATCCGATGCAGATCATGTATGTCAAACGATTTAAATCGGCGTGGCGCGCGTACAAGAAGAAACAAGCGCGCATCAACATGGGCCTGCCTGTGGTGCGTACTTGCATTGCATTACATGGTCAGCGGTTAATCAATTATCAATAGGACGGCTATATTGACGATGAAGAATCCTCGTCGTCGTCTAGCTCCATCGATTTGACGGATGTGGATGCAGAGTTTAAAGTATACCAAGTAAGATAGGCGGAAAAGAGCGCAATGTTTCTAATACAATCTATATACGCGTAGAACACATTAGAAGCTGCGAATGTCAATGGTAGCAGTCCAACAATTAAAGTGGATGCCTCGTCCAGCGAAGACGAAGAAAAATTGAAAAAAATTCAGCTTAAAACAGCGAATGCAATGGGCAATCAGCGCGTCGACAAGATTAAGAAGGACCGAAAGAAATTAACAGAGTCGACGAAGAAAGACGGGTCCAAACGTGAGAATTCGCTCAAAGAGGAAGAGCGAAAGAGTGACAAAGAAGATTCCACGTCGAAAGAAGCCGCGAAGACTGCGAAGAAAGAGGAAAAAGAAAAACATAAGCGGGAGGCCAAAGAGGCTAAAGAAGAGCGAAAAAAAGAAAAAAAACGACGCAGCGAAGAGCGCAAAGACAAAGACGGAGCGATTGAGAACGGTGCAGCTAGAACAAACTCGCGCATTCAAGTGTACACGAAAGACGGCGCTGCGAACACGAACACGAACGCGAAGAGCGACAACGTGACGAGTTCGCGCTCTGAGAGTGTTAACATCACCGTCAACACGGGCGTGGAGCGCACGGCGAGCACATCTAACATCAACAAAGAGAGTTCTAAGGACAACGAGACCGCCTCGAACAACGTGTTGGTGACACCTGTCAACCTGTCAGCTCCCAGCGACACTGGGGCTGTGTGAATGGCTCGTGCCGTATTTAGTAAGTGAGATTTTACTTGTATTATAATAAAAGCACGGGATTACGGTATTCCATTACCAAGCAGATATTGACTAGCATATTTAATACACGTAACACTTCGTACTTGCTACAAATTGATCAAGAATATTCTTTCGGTTTTGAACTGATTCGAAATGTTACATGTTCTATTTGTATTAAATGAGTTATTTTATCAACCTCTGGCTCGATCGCTTGTTTTTTGTTGTTAAATTTCATCTCGCTCGCATTGTCCGTATTATCTTTCATTTTGCCATCTTTTCGTGCCAAATTTTTATTATGATGAGTATTATTGGTCTGTTTTGAGCCTGGCTTTTGCGGCTCAGGACTCAAATTTGTTAATTTAGTTTTGTCAGACATCTGCTCGCCACTGTACGGAACTAGTGCCGTAAAGATGCATTCCATACAATACGCAGAGTCGGAATTATAAAAATTTGGAATTTCATGTTTGACCACGAAGCCGTATCTCTCGTACAATAATTTTGCGGGCACATTGTTTGTTCCGACATTCAATATCGCGCCCTCGTAATACTTTCCCGCAATAGTTCCGTTAATGAATGTCTCGATTAATAACTTGCCCACTCCCTAATAAAGTACTCAGAACAGCATGATGATTAAAATATTACGTTACTGTTTGACGGTAAGCAGGCGTTACTGCAATGTTCGTAATTTCGACCTTTTTTCTTGGTGCATGTAAAGTCCAAACTAAAAATCCAATATATTCGCCATCCTTTGACCATTTAATTTAGTACGGCGTTATTCGGAGAAAATCTACGCATGTTTTCCTTGCTCTTACGTGCCTTTATTTGGGCCATCAGTGCTCCTTTGTCGTGTCCCATGACATTGCGATAAAAATAACGTTCTCGCCAGGGTTCGTTGAACGAAGCTTGTTCGATTGGAAGCTGCAAGATACAGATACATTAAGAAAAATTCGAGGTATAAGGCATTATTAAGTAAGTAAAGGCGACACCTAATTTGTAATGGGCAAAATAATATAGTAATTAATAATTAGCTTGTTTGTTAACAATTACCAAATGGCGAAGATCCTCTTCTGTTTTAAACTGCCTAACAACGATCTCAAGGGCATCGTTCATGATGGTGGCACTGTTATTCGCTTCCATCGGATAAATAACAAGCGTGTTCTACCGTGTTCTGTCAATTTCTCAAAAACACCAATTTATCTTTTTAACTTTTGAAGCGTTCCGTTGCTTAATAAACAAATTAATCGGACTGTTAGTCGGACTTTTGAGTCGTAAGCAAACATTAAAAAAAAATATCTCGTTTTAAGCGATGTTATTTTGTTTTCGCGGTATGTACATTTATGCAAGCGTGTTGTTCAATTGCACAAGAGCTTTGCTGCATCGAATGAGACACTCGCGCCACGACATGATTACATTCACTTCAGCGTCATCGCGCAGATTTCGGTCGATAACTTGTTGATTGACTTTAGCCTCGAGGTATTCTGGCAGCAATCTGAGACCCAGCTCCGGTGTGTGGAAGTGCGGATCTATCTCCTCGCACATGTCCACGAACATTAATACTGCCGCGTGCAAGTACAAATGTCCTTCAATCAACTGAATGACGAGGGATTGTGCTGAGAGCGCGGCGTCATGCGGGTTGTGCTTGACATCTTCAATGACACGTGTCAAATCTTTTAGTGTCTGTTCATCTCGCCATAGTTCGCCATCACTACGCGCTCTTTTCATCTTGTTCACGTCGCCAGCAACAATGGCCGATACGACTAATCGAGCACGTGTCCAGAGCTCAGACTTGGAGGCAAGGGTCGCTACCAAGCCTCGTCGGAGAGCCAGCGCTATGATTCGCGCGTGAGGAGCCGCAGTGATGTGAGTTTGGGACGTCTGGGGATCGAGACTAACGCTCAAAGCTGCCGTGACAAGTGATGGTTTATGGCGACTCACAAACTCCGCGAGGGCATCTTTCTTGATGTACTGATCAACCCTGTCTCGCCACGCAAGATCGACAATCTTCTCGTGCAAAAACGGTTTAGACATCAGTGGCTCGAGAACGGCCAGCCACATCGCGCTCAATTCATCGACGGCACTCTTGTTGTTGTCTGGCGCTTGGCTCCACAAGAGTACTAGCGATATTAACTGCTCGATCTGCTGTGCGAACCGTTTGTCGTCGTCGTGATTGAATGACTCCACGAGCTCATTGAACAGCTCTCGCTTCGCTTGAATGGTGTCCAACTTTTCAGCTTTGATCTCTTTGCCGAATACAGTGCCGACAATGAACTCTGACGACAATGTTTCGACCATAGCCATGTCACGGTTTAATAACGCTTTGTCGTCTTTGCTATTGCCATAGATGCTGGCGTGATTCTTCAACAGCTTCAATGTCAATATCTTCGCGTTGACGTTGACCTCAGCACTGTCATTCAGCACGATCGTGTCTCTGATAAATGTGAGCATGTCCTTTCGATGTTCGTCTTCCACTGGCCGTTCATTTTCAGGACCGGTTGACATTTTTAAAGCACCATCAATCGCACCAAGAATTTTGTCAAGATAAAACACAGCCCAATCGAGGTCGTTGTCAGTGATTGGCCAATGACCGTGAAGACCGTGCTGTTTCTTGTTCAAGTACAACTCGAGGTCCAGCGACACGGTGGCGTCTCTGGGAAGGCTGCGACAACGTTAACAATGCATAGTTAATGTCTCATTATGTACCTTAATAAGGGCTTGAGACATTGGTTAATTGCCACACGCAGCAGCACATTCAAGTCTAGCACGAGCTGCGTTGTGTCAACTTCAGATTTGTTTTTCTTTGGAAAATCGTTCCATTCTTGTTCTTGTTGCAGCAACACTACGAGCTGATGTACAACACGCAAGTTGATGCCATTGGTGATCATTTCGAGCAGTGTTTCGTTCATCTAAATCACACAATTAACCCAGATTGTTCGAACAAAAACGCGTGCATCGATCATTTACCTTTGCGTAGTTGTTGAATGCCTTCCACAGCGAGGTAATGTAATAGTTGACGTCGACATTGTGCAGTAAGCTCACAAACTCACCATTCAACAGCGACGTTGCACTCTGTACTGTCAACAAGTGATCGTGTACGCGCTCAAAGTGCGTTACAAGAGAGTTGTAAGACATGGTTCCAAGGTCTGCCTGCTTCTTTTTGTTGCCTCCTTTGCTCTTATTTGTTGTGCTCGGCTCACTCTTATCTCTTTGAGTGACGAACTGAACGGCGTCGCCAACGATCAACAGCTTAATGTCCAGTGGCATATTCACAGCTGCGTCATTGATTGTTGCGTCATCAATAACCTGCTTTAGGTCCGCGAGATCAAGATGTTCAAAGTAGTTTGTAGCAGCGGCGGATCTAAAAATAGAGTGAGAATGGCGTTTCTTGTTCTTATTCGCATACCTTTTTTGTAAGTCTTCGTGTGACAAGTTCTTCTTGAAAATAAGCGAGTGAATTAAAGTTTTAAACATCCAGCTCGTGGACAGTGCCATGCGGGGAGTGAACAGGTCATTAATACTGTATAACATTGTTATCTTGTGTAATCATGTAATCAATTTAATAGTGCTTACTTTGGTAATAATTTGGCAATTAAAAGCACGTTCTGTTCATTGATGACACGTGTCAAAGTGTCAGCGGCGCTCTCGCTACTCTGTTGCAAGGCCTTGAAGTCAGGTTTGGGAATGATCTTCGTCCAGTTACCCAACAGCTCTATCATCTTGTCCAAGTGCGCTATTTCTTGGTCGTTCTATATTATCGCCGTTAATTTTGAACTTTAAGAGATGTTGCGTGGCTTACATTCGCATTGGACTTATTTTTCAACGTCAATTGCGTCTCGCGCATCAAATAGTACAAGTACGTCAATGAATTCGCGTTGGTGCCGTTGACATTATTCTCAATAGTTTTCAGTTCGTCCAATAATTGATCAGGGCGTTCTAAGAGCATGTGTTCGTATTCTTTCATATGGTATTGCATTGTTTCGAATTGTTTCGCATGTTCTAACAACCAGGTCAAATGTTCGATGACAATCTGGTAGAAGTTTAGGAATGCGTGTCATGCGGGGTTAGAACATTACCTTATATGGCTCTGGTTGATGATAACGAGTCGCTAGGTTAACAGCCGTGCGGAACTGATCCAAGTTCTCAGAATGAGTCATTTGACGAATCATCTCTTGACGGTAAACCTCGTCCATGCCGAACTTTGTCGTATCAATGTCTACCGACAAACTCTTCAACTCGCGCACTTTGCTGAAGTCGCGCAGTTGATCCTGATAGTATATAATGTGAATTAACAATTCATTGGCTACAGTCTCGTTCTCATCCGATGTCTTCATGGCACTAGAAGTGCCGATAGTTTCTTTGGTCATCTTTGATTCGACTTTTTGCATGCGATGTTCGACAAATTCAATTACTGCATTGGGCGAGTAATTATACAACTTGAATCCTAATTTGTCTTGAATATAGCCCTTATGTGTAAGCAGTTCCAAGCAGTAGTAATAGCACGCTAGCTTGGTGCTGAATTCGCTGGCACGTGCGTTATCTCCGTTATGTGCAATGAATGCGTCAAATAATGCTTTAGCGGCGTCAGACTGCGAGACGTTAGAGTGATTGATTTCACGATCGAGGACTTACTCGTTCGAGACTCATCAAATAGGCAAAGAACAGCTGGGTGTCGTTGTGAAGAGCTTTTTCGGCCAAATCCAAGGTGGCCTTTGCTCGAGATTTCTGAGCGCTGAAGGTGATTGTGCTGAGTTTGAACAAAGCCTGCTTAAATGCGTACACAAGAGAGTCGTTTGACGTTGATTTGAATCGAGAGTACAAGCTGTGTGAACGTTAATTGGAGTTTAAAAACCGAGATGAATGTTCGTGCTTACTCATCGCCAGCAACAAAACCAACGTTGTTAACAGAATAAAATGGATGAAAGTGTAGCCTATCTGGCACGCTATAATCGTGCGTAAAGTTACGCATTAAATCAGATGTATCGAGTTCGAGCAACTTCTTCAGACACAAGTGCAAGAATTGTGCGCTGTTTGCCAAAATTAAACTCAGCTCGCGGCTGGGTTTCATCTTTTGACCCGTTCCTTGTTTGTCACTCTCATCTCCGTACAACTCGTCGTCGCCTATCAAATCATCGTCGTCGCTCGTGACTTCATTATCTAGCTCATCTAACGCACGTGATGATTGAATTTCATGAACGAGATTCTTGACTTCGTTGTCGGTGATAGTGAGACCTAATTGTTGACATTGTTGTCGGTTCTCGAGTGCTCGCCAATAAGAGATCAGTGACTCTATCTCACGTTTTGAACAGTGACATAAAGCGAATGACACCAATTGCATACGAGTGTCCAAGTCTCTGAACTCTTCTGTCAAGGCTAGTTTCTTGCACACTGTCCAAATTGGCTTGTACTGCACGTCCACCAATTCTTTGCAAATCTTGCTCGCGTAGTTCCAGTCAGCCTTCTTGAAAGCTGCACGCGCTTCAAGCAAAGCAATCATTTGCAAATCTTCTTTGCTTCTCAGGCCAAGTAATTCAGCTGCTTCGTTAAAGTCTTGACGTTTTGAATAGGACCTGGAGGTTGTTAGAATTCAATAGGCTAGAGCATTGATATTGACATACTCTGGTCGGTCATTCAAAGTCTTCTTAATCAAATTCATTCTATTTTGCTCTAATCTAATTTTCACAGGCAACATTTTAAGGCCCAATGAGGACAATTTTCTCACAGCTTGAATCAGATTCAATTCTTTGCGAACTTCTATGCCCGTCATCAATCTCAGGCTATTAAAACATGTCAATATAAACAGTTATCTTTGCAGCAGGCGTACCAATCCTCTGCGGAGTTCATCTCGACCTGATATGGATCCGTGCAAGAGTTGAAATACTCTGCCGCAACTTCGAGAACAATGTGTTCGGCATTCTCGGCGGGGGCCAAATACTCCCGAGCCAACTTGAATTCTGTTGTGGGTTAAGAAAAAACATCCAATGGTACATAGACGTGTAGTTAAATTAGAATTTAGGATACTGCCAGCCCTCAATAAACTCTGTAGATAGATTCCGTAAAGCTTGTCTCTCTTGACAAAAGTGAACACAGTATCAACGAGCAACAGAAGGTCTTTGAGTATTTCTCGCCATTGATTTTCGCTCAATGCGGGATGTGACTTTACGCCTTTGTTGGCAATCTTGGTTAACAACTTGATAATAATATCTGACTGTGCTTTAGTGACTTCCAAGAAGAACTTGACGGGCTTTTCTTGGTTGCTAAAATAACTTGAGGTTAGGTATATC
>Ga0209960_1004767_pt1 | contig 10099 bp, 9 predicted proteins | sample ThiBiot_500_plan_2_FD_183947 | JGI IMG/M metagenome (GOLD analysis project Ga0209960, IMG submission 183947) | Wastewater bioreactor microbial communities from Cape Town, South Africa - Thiocy_expt_500_plan (SPAdes) | ecosystem: Engineered > Bioreactor > Thiocyanate-remediating >...
GAAGATTGAAAAGAGTGACCCCGACAAATGCTATATCTGAAGTTAAAGGTTTACCCTCAACTATTATTCAAAATTAATTCCAATTCAAAAAAATTTTTTTTCTTTTTTTTTCTAGCATAATAAGAAAAAAAAAAAAAAAAAAAAAAAGAAAGAAAGAAAAGAAAAGAAATACCAAAGACATAAACAATAAAAGTAATCATTGAAACAAATAAAGATAAACAACTCCATGAAAAGGTTTGAAATGAGTTACAATAAGCAATTTTTTTGAGAGCTTCTAACTCATTTTCTCGAATTCCCAAAACCTATAAATGTAAATAATCAATCTCAAAAAGGTCAAACCTTGAAAATAAATAAATAATAATATTACTTTTTTGATGAATGGTGCTTCCCAAGTACAAAGCTTAATAATTTTAATTCCAGATAAGATTTCATCCATTAATTTTATTCTTTCATCTTTTGATTTCATTTGAGATTGTTGATAAATTCGCATTCTTGTTGCAATCCATCCATTTACAGGCATCATAAGAAACATGAACAAAATCCCAGCAAAAATTGATACTCCAAATAGATCATAAAGTAAATAAAGAGCAACTATTTCAAATTGAAAAAAAAAAAAAAAAAATTGTTAGTATTTTAAAAAAAGAAAAGAAAAAAGAAAATTAACTTCCAATTTGAATCGGAGATGACCAAAGTAAATGAAGATATGGACATAACTCAAGGAGTCTTTGAGCATCAATTGACATTAAGTTTACTATTTCTCCAGTTGTTGAATTCTAAGTTAATTATTTTCATTGATTTATTGATTAAAAAATCAGAGAAAGAATGAAAATGAACTTGTTTAGAATCATTTGAAAGTTTAAATGCTTTTTGATAGACGGCAGTTACAATTGCAGCTCTTACCTTTTCAAATAATTTTTGTCGTTGAAATTTTAAGGAAAAAAAAAAAAAAAAGAGTCAATCAAGTACTCTCATCCCAGTAATATATGTTAGCCAAAAATATGATTGAAGTAAAATAGTTTGGAATACGGTAGCGAGAAACATTGCAACTACATTTTTGATTGATCACTTTAAAGTTAATAATAAAAGGAAAGAAATATTTGAAATTAAGAACCTGCAAGGAGATATCCACGATAAAGAGGCTCTTGTGTTTCACAACCTTCACAATAACTATCAATAAAATTTAGAATTTGTTCTAATAAAAGTGGTAAAGCAAAGCCTAAGAGATCTTGAGGTAATTTCAATAACTAATTAATTTTTGTTGATTTTTTTTTTTTTTTTTTTTTTTTTTTTTTTTTTTTAAAAAAATTTTTAAATTTTTATTTCATTTCTCTTACCCCTCCAACCAAAAATGGTCCACTACAAGATTTTATTAAAGCAAGGAGCAATGATGGTCTGTTTTTTTTTTTTGAAATAAAACAAAAATTAGAATTAAGTGAAAGTTATTTAACTTGTTAAATGAAAACTCATTTTTTTACTTTTTCTTTTCTAGTTCTTCTTTCCAATACTTTTCAAATACAGCTGAGACATTCTTTGGATGATCTTCTTCAGGTAAATCCCAAAGATCTTCTTGTAATAATGGCTTTCTATATCCAACTACCATCAACTTTGTAATCCATCCAAAAGTTAAAGTTGAAAAAAAATTTGCTAATCTTTCAGGAGACATAGTCTTTTTGTTTTAAAAAATATTAATACCAATTTGAAAAAATAAAATAAAAAATCAACATAATGATTTTCTAGAGGGTTATAAACTCGTTTTTGGAAAGGCAAGTTAGCTAATATAAATATGACAGTTAGTAATCCAAGTTCAATGCATGTTAAAACAAAATATTTATCTCCAGTAAATCCAAGTAAAGTATCCGTTCTTATCTTTTTTATTTTCAAAAAGATATTGAAAATGAAAAAAAAAATCAATAACTCAAATAAATAAATAAATAAATTACAATTGTTATTTGAATTAATGCCATGAAAAGCCAATATAAGAGTAATATTGGAGAAGTTCTTAGAACTTTCTTTTCTTCTATAGTATGTAATACAAATGCAATCGTTGATGAAATACAAGAAGTAATTGAAGCCAAAAGTTGATGTCCATAAATTTCATTGAGAGTAGTAAGGTAAAATATTGTGTGAATGAAAAATAGAATTGAAATACAAAGTGAAACTCCCTAATATATATCAAGTTTTTTTGAATTAAATGGAATCTCATTTAAAAAAAAAAAAAAAAAAAAAAAAAAAAAAAAAAATCAAATTTCCTTACAGCTTTTAGAAAATATACAATTGAAACTTTTTCAAGAAGATGTGTTGGTTTTCTGGAAATATCCCATAGTCTATAAATCCCAAGCACGATCATAAAAATTGTTACACATGGTATTAAAACACTATATATCAATTTAGATTCAATCCATCAAACTTCGATTTTTTGAAAAAAAAAAAAGAAATCTAAGAAATAAAGAAGAATACCCTTCTTCAAAACAAGGTGTAAAATCAACTCTTGTATTATTTGGAGCAAAGGGTCCCTATAGATTTGTCAGACATTTAATTTAACATCTTTTAATTTTGATAAAGAAAAGAGAGAGATCTAATTCAAAAGAAAAAAAAAACTCATACTATCCCTTCAGGACCACAAAAGTCTAACATGATTTCTTTCTATTCTCTAAACTCTAATTATTATAATAATACATCCAATCTTTGTTTCAAGAATGAGGCAACTAGCAAGCCAAACCCAAACCAATTAATCCTGTAAAAAAAAAAAATTGTCAAATGTCTGGAAGTTTTAACAAAAATTAAAGCATTTTTTTTTTTTTCACTTTGATGGAATCAAAATGAATAGTTGATAGAAAAGTATTGAATTAAGAAAAATAAAAGAATTGGAGCTTAATTACAGTTTTTAAAAAAAAGTTTGCTACAATCGGGTTTATGAGATTGCAAAGAGAAGAAAGTTTGGTTTGGTTCAATTTCTTTTTTTTTTTTTGTTTTTGTTGGCCATTTTTTTTGTTCTTTTCAAACATTTTTTTCATTTTGGAAAGAGCATCAACTTAATTATTTTTGAAAAGTTCAATCAAAAAAGTGCTTGAAACTTCAAAGATGAAAAATTCAATTGAATTCTGAATCAGAAACTAATATCATGAATCATTTTATAAGTTACATGTTTGAGAAGAAATTGTTTTGAGAAAAAAAAAAAAAAATTAAAAAAAAAAATAAAAAAAAAAAAAAATTACAAAAAAAAGTCAACAACAAACTTCAAAAGTCAAAAAGTTTCATTGAACTCTGCTCAATCATCAACTTTAGAAAAAATGAATATTAGAAGGAGCTTGAGATGGAGCTTTAGAAGCAAAAGAATTGATTTAGAATTGTATAATGAAATGGATTAATTAGTGATAAGAATCTCCAAAAGAAGGACTTATGAAAGGAGGGAAGAGCTTGACAGCTGCCATCAGACCAATTCATTCATTCCCAAGCAGGAACACAAACAATCAACAAACAATCAAGTAATTCTTTCATTTTTCTTTAATTTTTTTTTTTTTAAAGAACAAGCATTTTACGAATTCAAATCATAAAAAAAAAAAAACAGAAAGTGAACAATGAGAAAGAAATCTCAAGTCTCTTTTGCTTGGACATTATTGTTAATCCTCTTTGTGGGTTCGATGTTTTTCGCATTCATGAGTACTTTTTTCAATTTCAATTCATAATATTATTCTCTGTTGCTCTTTTCTTCCCCATTAATTATTTTTTTTTTTTTCCCTTGGATTTTAAAGGTTATCAAAAACGGGCTGTGAAAAAACTTTTAGAGGATTCAAATAAATTTGTTGATGATGCAGTGAGTTTAGATGATGACCTTTTTGAAAAAAGTCGAGATAGTTTACAAATTTCATCAAAAGGTCAATCAGTCCCATTGCTAACAGGTGCAGGAGGAAGTGGACTCTTTTCTCTATATGAAGCTTTTAGAGGTATTGGAATTCAATTTGGAAGTGAGAGAATCAATGGTTTGGGTGTAGTCTCTTGGACACATGCAGTTGATGATTCAGAATATCCATTTGATGAAGAAGATGCCATTTCAAAGAGATCAACAATTTACTTTCGTCCAATTATTCACGTTACAAGAGAACCACTTGCTGCTGTTGCTTCTCTTTTAACTTGCTTTTGTGGAAAAGGAATATTAAATGAAGAAAGTCAAAGATATGATCAAGAATCTTGGGAATTTGCAGATAAACACATCCATTTTCCTGAAAATGCTTCTAAAATTGCTAAAGCGATATATTATTGGGTTCATTGGAATTTATTAGTTGAAAAATTAAATCCAACACATCGATTTCGTCTTGAAAATCTTTCAAATGTTAAAGTAGAATTATTTCAAGAATTAGCTCATTATTACCCTGATATTCCAATGTATCAAAACAAACATCAAATTTCAAGATTTCAAATTAATCTTGTTCAACCTGAAATTGAAGTAACTTGGGAAATGCTTGAACAAGAAGCACCTGATATTTTACCATTAGCAAAATCTTTGGCCGAGAAATATGGGTATGTTTATCCAAATTAAACAAAAAAGAAAGTTAAATGACTCAAATCTTTTTTTCTTTTTTGCTTTCTTTTGAAACAAATGATAAAAAATATTCAAAAAATTTTTTTGCTTTTTTATTATTATTTTATTTCTAAACAATCATATTATCTATTTACATTTTGAAATTTTTGGTTTGACTATTTTGAAAAAAAAAAATAAAAAATAAAGTTAAAATTTGAATTTGTCAAAGAAAAGAAAGAAAGAAAAAAACCTGAAAATTTTTTTGAATCTGAGAAGAAAAAATTAAATATGCAGTCCTTACATGAAATGATGACTTATGAAAAAGATAAGTGTTCTTTTGTCTTGATGATTTTGGTTGTTCAGGTACTGAAAATGCAGAGAATTTTCCTCCCATAAAACTTTTTTGATTTGGATTTTGATTTTGTATAGTTGAAGTATATTGAGATGTATTGGAAAGGAGAGGCTGAGGTTGAGTTTGGGGCTGAGATTGAGATTGAGATTGAAGTTGAGGTTGAGGTTGAGATTGGGATTGGGATTGGATCCAAGAAGCTTGAGTTTTTGGTGGATTCAAGATTGAATTAGAATTTGAAGAATTGAGAAATGAAGGATTTAAAAATGAGGGGTTATTGGGATTCATTATTACATTGGTAGTATTTGTACTTGATTTTCCCATTGAGCTTGAGAGATGAGTTGGATGTGAGGGATTTGATTTGAAATTAACATTATTTACAATTGGAGTACTTTTAGAGGAGTTTAAACTTATTTGTTTGGAATGCTTAGATAGAGGCTGAGATTGTGGTTGAGGTTGAGAGTAGTTTGGTCCAAGCTTAATAGGTCCATTAAACAAGGATCGGAGATGAGTTTTTTCTTGTTTTAATCGAATGGGTTGAGGAGTTACTACATTCGTAAATGCACTTTTATTACTAGGGATCAATGAATTCAAATTTTGATTTCTAAAATAAAAAAATAAAAAAATTAAAAGGAATAACAAAAGAGGAATAAGAAGAAAAAAAAGAAAAAGTTTACTCTTCCTCTAGTTGTGAAAGTTTTTGAAGTCGAGGATACTTTTGAGAAATCATTTGAGTTGATAAATTGCTTGAATCTAGATGCATTTTGAATATTTAGTTGATCAAAATGAAAGACCAAAAACAAAAACAAAAAAAAAATAAATAAATAAAAAAGAACAAAGATATCAAAATAAAATAAAAATAAAAATAAAATAAAAAATAAAATAAAAAATCTGACCTCCTTGAGGTGAATTTGAAGGCTTTTTTTGTTTGGGATCAAGTAATTTTTTCGCTCTATCTCTATCTCTTTCTTTTTTCTTTTCAGCTCTATTTTCTTGAATAGGATATTTGGGATCGTTCTCTTTTGTGACAGGGCTTCTATGTCTCATTTCCTCACCAGCTTTTGAATTGATTTTTGCCTGACCTTTGCTTCTATCACTTTTGGTTTCTTTAATTTTTATCTTTTCATTCTCTAATTCACTCTCTGATTCACTCTCACTCATTGATTCACTATCACTTGATGTTTCATTTTCACTATTACTTTCACTGTCACTCTCGCTGTTAGAATTTTCTTCTGATTCACTCTCGCTCTCATTACTGCTACTCATTTCTTGATCGCTTTCACTCTCACTATGGCTAACTTTCTTCTCTTTCCTTTTGTCTTTGCTTCTCATTCGATCTTGACCTTCACTTCTTCTTCGGTTTTCTTTTTTCTTCTTTGATTTTTCTTTCTTTGAATGACCATTCTTTTCTTGTAAAAAATTTACAGCTTGAATCAATGCTTTCATTTGTTTACTATTCTAAAGATTTTCATAAAGGTTATTTTATTTATTTTATTTTTTGATTTTTTGATTTTTGTTTCTGGTTGAATAACAAAAATCAAATTTTTTTAATTAAAAAAAAAATCAAATAATTAAAGAAAATTAACCATCGAAAATGTAAAAGGATCACCACTTTTTGTCTTACTCTCTTCTTCACTCTCAGAACTACTCATAGCTCGTTTTTTTCCTTTCTTTCTTTTTGGTTTTTCTTTTTGCTTTTGAGAAATCTTTTTGGGAGAATCAAAAGCATTTGTCATTGTTTCTTCATTTCCATTCTTATCAATAAGTTTTTGCCTCTTCCTATCAGATTCTTCACTCTCGGATCGTTCAATCAAAGCTTGTTTTGAAGGTTTCTTGAGCTCTTTCTCTTCAGCTTCAAATTTGTTTGATGCCAACTTGGCTTTGTCATGCTCTTCTCGATTCTCAGTTTGTGGTTCCTTCTCTTGAATTTTATCTTGTTGAACATTTTGGTCTAAGGAATCTAAAGACTGACTTTGAATCTCTTTGGAGCTTTGAAAACTCGTCGTTTCTTCATTTAAACCTTGGAGCTCTTCCTCACCCTTCTTTAGAGTTGTCATTGGCGGGGAAAAAAACGAAGAAATAAAATAATATAAAATAAAGTAAAAAGTTAAAACAAATAACTACAATATTACTAAAAAGAGTTTAAAAGAGTTTAGAAAAAAAAGGGGAATAGAATGAATGAATGAGGAATGGATAGAAATGTTTGAGAATTATGAATGAAGGAGTGTTAGAGGGTAAAGGAAGCCAATCAAGGAAAACTTCAAATGTGAAATGTAGTTAGTTAAAAGTCAAAAAAACATGGAGAAAAATTTCGATTTTTCGGACCTAGCCTTTTTTGTCATTGCCAAAAAATCGAAAAAATACGAAAAATTTAGCATCGACAAAAATGGTTAGGCATTATAAAAAACCCACGAATGGTTAACGTTGTAGGATTAAATAACACCATTTTGGTGACTTCTAATTGGGTGACGAATAACATTGTGCCGAATCAAAATTGAACTGACACTTTTTTCCTTCTTCCCATTTTCCTCGATTTTGAGTTCCGCCCTTTTTATTTATTGAATCAATTTTTTTCTTTCTTTATGTCCAAGTTTATTTTACAATCAATTTGATTTTCATTTTCACTTTTTATTTTATTTTTTGTTTTGTTTTTGGATTGTAACAAGTTTTCAAAATCAGGATGAATCAAGAAAAAAAAAAAAAAAGTAAAAACATCACCGTCATCAATCAAAGTTTTTTTTTTTCTTTTCTTTTCTTTTGTTTTTGATCTTTCCGAATTTTTTTATTCTCGACACCCTCGATTCAATGACCACGTGGATTTTATGATTCTTTCTTCAATGATTTGAAGTCTTTTAAACCGCTGTTATTGTTGATTTCATTTATTTAACAAGATGAAAATCTGTTCGTCTTCCATAAACCCAATGGTTATTTCCTTGTTCATCAATATACATATCTTCCTCTTGACGAAATTCAATAGCTTGACCATCCCATTCAGGAATTGCAGTTGTCGACTTTTTTTGTAATTAATTATTTAAATTCATTTCTTGCTTGAAAAAATAAAAATAAAAACAAAAATAAAGTAAAAGGAATAAGAAATACTTGAAGTTCAATTGAATACCAAGATTTTTTGATGACTTTAACATCTCCTCTAATAGGGACAGGTGTTTGAATGTTTACATAACCAATCAAGGTTCCAGCACCATGACCTTAATTGAAAAAAGAAAGTTAGTGTAATTTGAAGAAAGAAAATCAAAGAAAAAAAAAAGAAAAGAAAAGAAAAACTCTCACCATCATCACCAATAGGATGAGAATAAAAGGTTCCATTAAGTCCTAATTTTGGATTTTGTCATCTTATTTGTTAAGGGAATGAATAAATAAAAGATAAAAAAAAATTACCCATATCTCTCAATTCTTCTTGACTGCTTGCCAAGATTTCATTTCCAGTTCTTCCAACTTGAATTTGTCTCATTAAAATATCCTAAAAATCAACGTTAAATTTCAAAATTTCAAAAAATAGATTAATAAAAGTAATGACAAACCTGCATGGTATTTGCATTTTTAAGTCCAGCTTTTAATCCATCTGGGACATCAGTTTCATCATCCTTTAAGACATAACCAAGATGTTGAGTATCAGTATGAAGGTTATATGCTGTAAAACCAATATCACACCTATTTAATTTTAGTGAATAAATATTCAATACATTAATTTCCAAAAGAAATCAATTAACGAACCAGAGCATATCTCCTTTTTCGATAACTCCATTTACTTGAGAAGGAGATCCCTTTCTAAAAGCACCAACAGATGTCTAAAGTTATTAATATTTCTTTCTTTTTTTTTTTGGAAATTAGTAAGTAAAAATAATACTTGAAACCAAGTTGTATATCCAAGTTCTTGAATTTTTTCTCTAAACCACCATACCATATCCTAAAAAAAAATAAAAAGAAGAAATATTGTTGTGCTCTTGAAAAAAAAAAAAATCATCAAAACAAGAAATGTTACAGTGGTTGTTGTTTCCCCTTGTTTTTTTAAAAAATAGGAATATTAGCCAATAAGAAATAAATTTTCGAAAAAAAAAAAACCTGGGATAATAACTTGAGAAGAGAATCCTAATGAAATAACAAACCAAACAGTTTCCATAATTTCTTTGTATTTTACAACCATTGAATCAGTTCTAGATGCAATAAAGTCAAGAGCTAAAAGAGGTTGTCTCCTAATATTAATTGTTTATTTGCTCTTTAGTCTTTGTAAGCATTTGAAAAAAAATAAAAAAATTAATGAATCAAATATTAATCAAAACTTACACAACTCTTGATAAATACTTTTCTCCAAGATTTCTTTCAAGAATTTCTCTTTCTCCAGAGCGAAGTCTAGATATTATTTATTTTAAAATTATTTTCTTTTTAATTTTTGTGAAAATTAAAAGTTTTAATAAATAAGCAAATGAAAAAATAAAAATTTTGAATACCCATCAGAAAATGCAAAATCTTCATCAATATTGAGAGCAATGGTTTCAGGATCGGAATCCTATAAAAAAAATAAATATGTTTCTTTCTTTAGAAAGAAAAAAGAATAAAAAACCTCGAGTAAATTATTCAAATTCTCCCAAATTTGATCTGTATTATCTACAAAATCGGTTCTTTTGACTGAAACTCCATCATCAAAGAAAACATTGATAGTTCGTCTTCTTGAAGCAAATTGGGTTGAAGATTTAATAGCAAAGAAAACATTATCTTCTCCATATTCCCTTTGAGCAATAATCCACATTGATACATTGTATTGCCTCATAAGTTCTGGGAGAATAGTTTCAATTCTCTCATTTGTAAATCTGTAAATTTGAATTTTTTTTTTAAAAAAAAAATCAATGAAATTATTCAATAAAAGAAAAGTACCCTTGTTCAATTTCGGATTGTTCTTTTAAAGAAGGTAAAGGAAGAACTATGAACAAAAAGAAAGAAAAAAATCAGGTCAAGATTTCAGAAGAAAATAAAAAAAAGACGAGAAAACAAAAATTTTGCTCATTACAATTGCGACGAAGAGGGCAAGCGTGGGCGGTTCTCCACTCAAATCTATAAAGACAACTATTTCATTAACTTTATTAATAACTTTAGACAATAATTATTAAGCAAAGGAGAAAGAAAAAGAAAACTTTTCGTTCACATATTTTGGAGCTCCGATTCCTGCTTCTTCATCACAAATAAATATTATTTCTCCATTAAGACAATTGGTAGTT
>Ga0209960_1004771_pt1 | contig 10090 bp, 5 predicted proteins | sample ThiBiot_500_plan_2_FD_183947 | JGI IMG/M metagenome (GOLD analysis project Ga0209960, IMG submission 183947) | Wastewater bioreactor microbial communities from Cape Town, South Africa - Thiocy_expt_500_plan (SPAdes) | ecosystem: Engineered > Bioreactor > Thiocyanate-remediating >...
AAAAAAAAAAAAAAAAAAAAAAAAAAAAAAAAAAAAAAAAAAAAAAAAAATAAAAAATAAAAATAAATGTAAAAAAAAAAAAAAAAAAAGGAAAATAGAAATATAAAACAAGATCTTCATAAATATATGACATCAATGGAAAATCATCAAAAGGCGCACCAACAACAATTAAACCAACTTCACAATACTCATAATCAACAAATTAAAACTTTATCAGAATCTCAACAACAACTTCAAACAATGCTCGATGAAACTCTTTATGAAAATAGAGAATTAGTCCTTGCTTTACAACATTTTGAAGAGGAACTTGATCAAGATGTTATTCAAAAGGAACAATTAAAACACCAATTAGAGCAAAAAGTTTTTTTTTTTTATCCCTTTTCTTTTTTTTTTTGAAAAATAAATAAATAAATAAATAAATAAATAAATACAATTAACAGAAACAAGAAAAAGAAAGCATGACACAAGATTTACAAAAAACTCAACAATCATTAAATCTTCTTTGTGATACAATAAAATCAAAATATGGTGAACAAGAAATTTCTCAAGTTCTTGATTCTCAAGAATTACTTTCTCAAGCAAAAGATTGGACAAAAACCGATTCTGAATTACAAAAAGTTACTTTTGTTTCAATTCTTATTTTTGTTCTCATTTTTTGTCAGCGAAGAATAAATTTAAATCATTTTAAAATAGGTTGAGAGCCGATTTGCGTTTCTTCAAGATCAATATGAAAATGAAAGAAAAAGACATCTCTTAAAAACAAAGGAACTTTTGGCTGCAAAATTAGCCTTAAATAAAAAACTTCCTCATGCTCCAGTTTCTTCAATTCATCTCTCAGAATTGATTCAAGAGTATACTCAAAATAATCAAGAACCAATCAAAGTTCAAGATGATCAGAGTATCAATGAGGAACTTTCCAAAAATTTTAATATCTTGAAAAAAGAAAATTCAAATTTAACACAAAAATTGGATGAATTAAGCACTAGAATTGAAGTTTTACAAAATAGTAATAGTTATGAGAAAGGAATGAATGATCAAATTTCTCAGCTTCTTGAGACAACAAAACGTGAGAACCAAAACTTGAAAGGACAAATAGAGACTTTGAAAATGGAGACAGATAAGTCCAAACATCACCAAATTTTAAGTAATGATCTTGAAGAGATGAATCTTGAACTGAAAACAGCAACCAATACTATCTCTCAGATGCGTGAGATTTCTTTAAGGGACATGCATATAATGAATGATCTCAAGGAAGAAGTTGGAAAAAAGAAGAAGGAAAATCAAAATTTGAATGAATTAAGTCAACAAACGAAAAGTCAATATGACAGGCTTCTTAATAGAACTAAGGAGCTTGAGAATGAGAATGAGACGGTCAGGAATCAAAACCTTCAATTATTGGATGAAAAAAGGAGTTGGGAGTCAAAAAAAATCCATGAGTATAGTGAATCACTTGAAAATCAAAAATTAGAAAATGACCCTCGTGAAGAGACAAAGATTAAAGTAGATCCCCTTCTTCAAGAAATATCAAATCTTAAAAAAGAAAATCAAGAATTGCAAAATTTAATAGAGTCTCTTAATTATCAACTATCTAAGAAGGAAACGAAACAAGAAAAAGAAAAAGAAAAGAAGGAAGAAGAAAAAATTATGGAAATTAAAGATGAACATCAAGAAAATCAAGACCAAAAGGAAAATATCGTTCAAATTAATTTTGGAAGTCAAAGTCAAAATGCTGAAGAGATCGAAATCATGACTCAAGAAAATGAAACAAAACCTCAAATTGAGAGAGTCTTAAATGTCGTTGAAAGTATTGAAAATACACATGAAAAAGATGAAGAAGACAAAGAAATTGAAAAAGAAAATGAAATTGAAATCAAAACTCAGAGTATAAACCAGGACAAAAATGAAATTTTTGAAAAGAACTTTGAGATCCCAAATAATTCGACTGATTTTGTTGAAATTCAAAACCAATCCGAAAATTTGAATCAAAATCATCAATTATTACATGAAAGTAATTTAAGGGATCAAGTTAAGAAACAAGAATTGGAAATTGAAGTAGAAAAATCAGATTCATATTTTGAAGCGAGAATTCTTGAACTCCAAAATTTAGTACAATCTCTTCAATCCCAACTAGCAGAAAAAGACAAAGAAAAAGAAAAGGAGAAAGAGAAGGAAAAGGAAAAAGAAAAGGAAATAGAAATCGAAAAAGGAAAGGAAAGAGAAATAGAAAAAGAGAAAGAAAAAGAACTAACTATGGAGGTCAAAAGTCAAGAAGGTCAAGAAAATAGAATTGAGGAAACATTACAAATTAATCTCGAAAAACAAAGTCCAATCCAAAACATTGAGAAAAACCTAAACCCACATACGGTTATATATCAAGACGAAATGGTTAGTCCACAAAAAATCGAAGTTCAAATTGAAAATGAAAATGAAAATGAAAATAATGAAAATCAAAATCAAAATCAAAACCAAATTAAATCACAAAATATAAATCAAGATTCTCTTGAAATTCGAAGTGATGGTTTTAAACAAAAAAATTTAAATCAAATTAAGGATGAAAATGGAAATAAGGAAATCAGCTTAAATTCATATCTTGAAGAAATTTCAAACCTTAAAGATAGAAATCATGCACTCCAAGTTTTAGTTGAATCTCTTCATTCTCAACTATCTGAAAAGAAGAAGGAGGAAGAAAAAGAAAAGATATTAGAGATCAAAAATGCTCAAAAGGAAGAAAATGTCCAAATTAATAATGAAATTCAACAAATTCAAGGAAATGAATTTGAACAAAACGAAGACACAAAAAATTTACAACCAGATAGTATTCAAAATCAAAATGAATTAAAGGATTCTCAAAATCATGAATTTGAACGAAAAGAAATTAAAGAGGATAAAAAAATGGAAAAGGAAAGTGAAATCCTAAATGAAAATGAAAATGAAAATCAAAGAGAAAATGAAATCAAAACTCAAGATATAAATCATGAACCTGATATGATTTTGAATCAAAATCGTCAATTTAATTTAACAGAGAGCAACCTCATCGAAAAACAAGTATTGACTCAAGAACTTGCGAAATTAGACTCACATTTTGAAACTAAAATTCTTGAACTCCAAGATATAGTGCAATCTCTTCAATCCCAACTCTTAGAAGAAAAAGAAAAAAATATGGAAATTAAAAATGTCCAAAGTCAAACAAGAGATCCTGGACTTATCATTGAATCTCAAAATTTAAATCAAGAACATCAAGAGAAAATGAAAAAACCTCAAGAAGCACAAATTCAAATCGAAATGGCTCCAGGACTTGTTCAAAAGAATGGATTTGCACAAAAAAGAGAAGAGGTTCAAAATCGACATGAAATTAAAAACAATGGAAATGAAATCAAACTTCAAGAAGTAAATCAAGAAGAAGAGGGAAATATTCAAAAAGATCTAATTGAAATCCACAAGGATTTCGAAAATAGACTCCAAATTCAAAATAATTCTTCTAATTTTGTTGAAACTCAAATTCAATCTGAAAGTCAAACTGATGTGAATTTGATTCAAAATCAAAATTTGAAAATATTTGAAAAAGAAGAAATTCAAGAAAATGTTAATCAAGTTATTGGCCTTCCACAAGAAAATAAAGGATTTGATCATGAACTTGAAGCTGAAAAAGATCAAAAGATTGAAAGTCAAAATCAGTTAATCCAAAATCTTTTAGAACAAGTCAAAAAACAACAACAAGATCTCGAAGTATTAAGTCAAACAATCTCTCAACAACAACAAAATTCCTTGAAAAGAAATCAAACAGAAGTTTCAACTCAAACTACAATAAGTAATATGGTGGATGCGTTGATCCAAACAAATTCAATCCAATTATCTGAAACTTTGACACAAACATTTACTGAATTAAATGATGGAAGTACACAAACAGAATTTCATTTTAGGAAGGAAGAAGAAGAAGAAGATGATGATGGTGATGAAGAAGAAAAAAAAATTTTTGAGAAAACTTCCAAAATAATAATCCATTTAGATACATCTTCTCAAACAGAGTTTTTAGAGACTTTTAATTTTTCAACTCAAACTGACCTTGTTAATTATAGTGAGAGTTTAATTCAAACGGACAAAATATTTTTTGAAGATTGTTTTCAACAAACAGATGAAGTTGAGACAATTGATTCTTCGGTTCAATCAGATAGTGATATTTTCAATCAAGAAAACAAAATTTTAGATTCCCATTTCTCTCCTTCTAAGTTGGAACCTGAAACAATCAAGCAAGAAGAGGGGGAGGGAAATATTCAAGAGAGAAATTTAGAAATAGATAATAAAATGATATTAAATAAAATTCAAGAGATTGAGGAAAATGAAAGTGTGAGTGAGAACCTTCAAATTAATATGAAGGATAATGAAATTAATCAAGAAGATAATGAAAATAGAAATATGATCAAGATGGAACCTCAAAAGGAATTAGAGAAAGAAAGAGAATCACAAAATAGAAAAGTTACAACAACAACAACAACAACTTTTATCTCAACTGAAACTAAAAATTATTATTTGGACAACTTCACTCAAACTGATGATGACCATATTACCATCGCATTACCCTCATTATTGAATCAAACTCGAGAGATTCAAACTGAAACAGTCTATGTTGATAGTATTTCAACTCAAACTGAAATGGTAACATTGAATGAAGCTTTTGTCCAAACAAAAGAATTAGAGTTTGAAATGACTCAGAAATCAACCCAAACTGAAGTCGAATCACCCATTTATTTTGAAGCTATTACTCAAACAGAATTTGATGTTTTAGATCCTTTTTCTCAAACAAGACAGATTCCTATATTTATGGAGAAAGAAGTTCAAACTGAAACTCTAATTAATATTGACATGCAAACTCAATCAGATTCAATTTTGGATATAAATAGAGAAGTTGAAGTTCAAACGACCACTTTTATAATGGAAGAAAAGTCTGTTCAAACAGATTCATTGGATTGGATTCCAAATCAAAGTCAAGAAGAACCTATTTCAAAGAAAATAAACTCTAATTTGATCTTCTTAAATGATGAATGGGTCCAAACTGAAGAGGTTCAGCTCACATCAACTCAAACTCAAACTGAAACTCAAAACTCTTTTTATGTCGACTTTAATACTCAAACTGAAGTGACTCCATTACCTTCAACTTCTCAAACACAAACTGATGATTTGGTTTCCTTTGATCAAGAGATTCAAACAGAACCAATTCTAGTAAGCATTGAACAAAAACAAACTCAAACAGATTTCATGATAGAAAATGAAACTAAACTTATCGACCATTTTGAAAAATCTTCCCAAACCGAAACTTCTCCATTCACTCAAGCTCAAACTCAAACTAAGGAAATCGAATTTATTGAAATTTCAACGCAAACTGATGTTACTTTCCAAGAAATGATTCTCATTGAAGAGAAAAAACAAACTCTTGAGAATTTGCTTTCAAAAACAGAACTTCAAAATCAATTATTAAGAGATGAAAAAATTCAACTCCAAAAAGCTATTGAAAAAATTCAAGGAGAACTTGAGAATTCCCGTCAAATCCAAGAACAACATTTTATTGATCAAAAAAGTGTAAATTATCCACACCTTCCACTCCAACCCAGCTCAATTGTAGAGGAAAGCAAGATAACAAATAATTATTCAGAGAATCAATTCCTTCAACTCAAATCTGAATTGCAAAGTTCTCAAAAAGAAATTGAAAAACTTCAAATTGAACTTGATGCAAAAATAACACATGTCAGTCTTGAAAATTATCTGTCCTTAGAAAAGGAACTAGAAGTTAAAAATCATCACTTCAAACAATTAGAGTTCAATTTTGAGAGTTCACAACAGCTACTCCAAAACCAATATCAAAAAGAAAAACTTGAAATTGAAAATCAAGTAACTAAATTACAAGATGAATTAGCTGTTGTTCAGGATCAGCTCCTACAAACTCAAAACTTGAATCAAAATTTTGAAAAAGTTGATGATTCTATCTCATGGAAGTTACAAAGTTGTTTTTTTTTTTTTTTTTTTTTTTTTTTTTTTTTTTTTTTTTTTTTTTTTTTTTTTTTTTTTTTTTTTTTTTTTTTTTCAAAGAACTAACCCTAAAACAAATATGAAGTTTCTACATTAATGTCCACTATTTCTTTGTTAGAACAAGAAAAAAGAGATCTTACACAAAAGCTTGTTTCATTCCAAAATTTTACTTCTCAAGAAGAAAAAGAAGAAAAAATTAGGTCCAACGTACGAACACCAATTGTAATGACTCAAGATGATCAACTCTCAGAAAACATTCAATCTCCTTCATATTCTGAGAAATCGACTCAAACTGATACAATTCAAATTGAAGAAAAAAATGAGTTGAATGGAAATGAAAACCAAAATCAACATCAAGATAAAGATAAAGATAAAAATGAAAGTGGAAATTATGAAGAAATTGAAAATGGAAGTTCTTACAAACCTTTACCTCAAGAAATATTTGAGACTCTAAAGAATGAAAATGAAATTCAAAAAAGAAAGATCGAGGAAATGGAACTTGAAAATCGTGAAATTCGAAATGTCATGGAATCCCAAATTCAAGATCTTCTTCAAGATTTAAACTCTTCAAATCAGGCATTATATGATTCCCGTTTTTCATTGGGAGAGGTGTTTGATAATTCTCCACAAAAAGAAATCAAATCTTTAAAGCAAGTTCTTTTGGAGCTACGATTAGCTATTGAAAAAAGCAAAAAAGAAAATGATACTCTTCGTTCAAAAATTCAAAATCAAGGTCAAAGTCATGGGCAAGAACTTCTCCAAAATGATAGGACTAGAGTTTATTTTTTGGAACAAGAAAATGTTCAATTACAAAAAGAGGTTGAGCTTGCCACTCTCTCTTTAAATCATGCATTATTTTCAGAGAAAGAAAAAAGAGTACCTCGTTCCACAACAATTATCGATGCTCATTCTCAAACTGAGGCTTTTGAAGATCTTCAATTTTTAGGCGAAAATGAAAATTTAAATTCAATACAACATGAAACGAAAAATCAATTAGAACTTCAAAGTCAAATGATCGATGAAAATATATCTCAGAAAGAAAAAGAAAGAGAAAGAGAAAATTTCAAGATGGACTCAACCTTTGAGGATTTGGTTCAACTTCAAACAAGAAACTTAGAAATGAAAAATCAAATAATGAAACTCAACAATCAATATCAAGAGCTTGAAAAACACAATATTGAGTTGAAAACTCAACTTCACTCTTCTCATCAAAAAATTGTATTTTTGGAAGAAAACGATGCACAAGCAAGAGAAAGAGAAAAAGAAAAGGACAAGACTAATTTAGAACTTAAACAAAAAAATAATCTCACTAAAGGACACATTGAACAATCTCCTCAAATAACTGATCTTGAAGCCCAGATATTAGAACTCACCCAAAAAAAAACAAAAGATGAAATTAAAAACCTAAAAAACCAGGTCATGTATCTTGAAACAAATTGTGAAGAGTATTCGAAGACTATTGAAAATCTTCAGAAAGAACTTCTTGAAAAGGAATTGACTTCAAGAAAGACTGTTTGGAAACTTGAAAGTGAGATGTCCCTTCTCCAAGATAAACTTCAAGACCTCCAAAAAACGATTATTTCACAAAATGAACTAGAAAAACAAGCTAAATATTCCCTCACATCATTAGCCCATGAAGAAATTCTTCTTAAAAATGAGAATATTCAATTCAGAAATTTATTAATAGGATTGGAGTCTAAAATTCAAAACTTAATTGAGGATAAACACGTTGAAATTTCTTTATTTTATTTTATTTTATTTTATATTATTTATTTCAGTTTTTAATTTGAGAAAAAAAAAAAAAAAAAAAAAAAAAAAAAAAAAAGATTGGGGATCAACAACTTGAAATCTTAACTCAAGAAAAAGAACAACTCTTACAAGAATTGAGATCTCTCTTACCAAATTTTGATCTATTAACAAACAAACTATCTCAATCAATCGAAGAGAACAATCTTCTAAAAAACTCTATTCAAATTGAAATGAAAAAAAATGAAGAATTAATTCTTTCCCTTGTTCGAACAAAAGAAACCTCAGAGCAATTCTTACATCAAGTATTTTTTTTCTTTTTTTTCTTTTTTTTTTTAAAAAAAAAAAAGGAATGCTCAATTTCTTTGGTTTAGATAAAAAGGAAACATGAAAATCAAGTTTACAAACTAGAAGATGAAATAAATGGATTGAAACTTTCACTTCTACAACTCTATCAAAATAAAGAAATTGAGCTTGAAGAACAATATAATGAAATGAGAGATCAGATGTTACTTAATGAAATTGATAAGATCGAAATGATAGAGAGGAACTCTCTTCAAATTGAACAAATTGAAGCAGCTCACTCACTCTCACATCATCTAACCAATATCCAACACCAACAATCACTTGCCCTTCTTCAATCACACCTTGATCATACTTCATTTCAACTTCAATCTGTAGAAGAACAAACAGTCTCTTTTTTTTAAAAAAAAACAAAAACTCGAAAAAAAAAAAAAACTTTTTTTTATTCTCATTTAGAAATTGCTTCAAATCCCATCTTTCCAAAAACCAGATGAACACTCCTCACCCCCTCCTTCTCAAGATTTTTCATTGAAGTTAAATCCTTTGCATCAATATCAAAATCAAATTATTTTTGGATTAGATCAATTGTTTCAACTATTTAACCCATTAATTGACTTCTCTGAATTACCATCTGAAAAGGACTCGCTTAGAGTAAAAGAACTTCGTGATAAGATAGAAAATGCTCTCAAAAATATATTTGAAAATACTAAATCGAGATTACATAGGATGATGATGGTATTTGCGACCCTTAATTCTCCAAATTATTTAGAGCCAAGAGATGAATCTCTGCATCTTCAACTAATGAATATTGAAAACGAAGAAGCTGGAATGGTTATTCAAAGAATTAAAGAATCTATCCAACAACTCCAAAATGAATTGACCAAAGAAAATGAAACTCAAGGAGTGACCCTTCCTCGAATCCTCGAATCACAAGAAGAAGAATTAGAAATGATATCCAATCAAAAACCAATCCCCGCTTCTGAATCCTCTATTGGAAAGCTTATGGAACAAAACATACATCTGAAACGTCTAATCGGACAGTTGATGAAAGAAATCCTGGAACTCCGTTTTAATAACAAGATCTTAACTAAATCGGAGAAAAAGTTAAAAGAAAAAATTCTGTCAAATAAGAAAGAGACATCAACAAAAATATATTCTCAGAGTGATGCTCAAACTGAAACAGATAACCTTGCCTTCAAAAACCAAGAAATTCAGACAATAGAAACAACATTCAGGGATGTTGAAGTTCAAACATTTTTATCAGAAGACTCATTTTTAGTCACATTAATTCGAGAATCTATTCCTCCCTCTTCAGAAAAGTCTAATGTTTCAACACAAACTGACTTTGTTCCTATTTCCCAATCAATGACGACTTCAGTTAGTATTCAAACAGAGGATATGGAAACTATAAACACTCCTTTAGTTAAATTAAATATTCAAGACAAATCATCTCAAACATTTTTTTGGGGTTCATCAGAGATTGCAATTCAAACTGAAGATTTTCAGTCCCCTTTTTTTGAAAAGACATCTCAAACCAATGAACCACAAATATCATCACCTTTTTTTGAAAATAAAGACAAGTATCTTCATAGAGCTAAAGGGAAAACTACAAATAGAAGACAAAAGGAAGAAAAGGAAAGTATAGATATCAGAATTAAAGAAGGAGAAAAAGGAATTAGTGAGGAAGTGGACAATGAAAGAATTGAGAAAGAAGGAGAAAGAGAAAGAGAAAGAGAAGAAGAAAGAGAAGGAAATAAGGAAAAAGAAGAACAAATAAACAAAGAAAAAGAACAAATAAACGAAGAAGAAGAAAGAGGAAGAGTAATACAAAAAGGAAAGGAAAAAGAGATAGAAATAGAAAGTAAAAAAGGAAAGCAAGAAAAAATAATTGATCAACAAGAAATTATAAACGAACTTGTAAATTTGAATTCCAATAACTCAAAGATGTTAGAATTGGCCACAAAAATTTTGGAATCAAAAAGGTTTTTTTTTTTTTTTTTTTTTTTTTTTTTTTTTTTTT
>Ga0209960_1004773_pt1 | contig 10089 bp, 13 predicted proteins | sample ThiBiot_500_plan_2_FD_183947 | JGI IMG/M metagenome (GOLD analysis project Ga0209960, IMG submission 183947) | Wastewater bioreactor microbial communities from Cape Town, South Africa - Thiocy_expt_500_plan (SPAdes) | ecosystem: Engineered > Bioreactor > Thiocyanate-remediating >...
TTCCATTCTTTGGATATCTGATATATATATCTTGAGATTCTTCTCTCTCTAATTTGAAATTGAAGATTGAAGTTTTGAATTAACTCATTGATATTTCATTGATTTCTTTATTTCTTTGTTTCAATATATTTTTTTTAAAAAAAATCTTGGATTTTTGTTTTTTTTTGCTGTTGTTGTTTGTTTTTGAAAGAAATTCAACGGGAAGTGGAAAAAACAATCTTGGAACCATTAGTAAATGAATAATATAATTAATTAGCCGTTTGGATTCATATGATTTTTTTTCCAATATCCAAAACCAATAAAATAAAATAAAAATAAAATGAAATAAAGGTTGGATTTTGTTTTCATTTATTTATTAATTTTGGAGAAAAACAAGGCTCCAAAATGTGTTAAAATTGGATTGGAACACGAATTGAAAGTTTCAAATACTTTGAGGATGTCCTTATCTATTAGAGATTTAATTAGAGATTGAATTAGAGATTGAATTTTAATTAAAGGGGAAAAGAAAAAAAGATTTTACCAGATAACCTAAGTTGTTAAAGTCTCAATGATTCCAATAAATTTATTGGCGAGCTCAATTTACCTAAGTTCCGTTGTTTTAAAGCTAAGAAATTTTGACAAGATTGAAAAACTCGTCCACGAGGGAAAAGAAGACAGCAAACCAACAAAAAGGTCATCACAACAACATGAGAAAATTATTCCTCGAACCAAAAAAGTTCACCAAGCTAGTTCTTGATGGAGAAAGAGGTATTCATAATGCTTTTAAGATACACTTCCCAATAATTCACGATTCAAACAAAGGAGAGATAACAAATTGACAATTCAACGTCATCTATTGTAATTTAACATAATTAAAAAAATATATTCAAGAAATAATACAAAAAAAAAAAAAAGTACCAACAAGTAACGGTCTTTGTGAGAGTTCTTTTGGACTCAATGATTATCTGAGAACAACTAATTTCAATATTTCTCAAGAAGCTTCAGGAGTTTCCTATGGCAAAAAAAAATTCAACTTCAAAAATTATCGAGAGTTTAGATTAACTTGAATAAAGTAAATCACTCCAAAAAACTGAAACATTTTTCATTTTTCATTTTTTAATGTCTGAAACTCCAGTCCAACAAATATTGTCACTTACCCAAAATTTGACCGCTGAGGAGAGAGCTCAACTCATCTCAACAATAACTCAGTTCAGTTCGGAACGAAGTGTGTCAAATAGAGGGAGCTTCGAAACTCCACTTAATTCCATGTCATTCAATCCTTCTCCAACTCCACCATCTACTCTCTCTCTGACTCCATCCAGCAGAGATGCTCTATATCCACTAGTTGATTTCTTCAATGAAAAGCAATCCAAGACATAGTGGACGGAAAAAAATTTCAGACTTCTGACTTCTTTTCAACAAAAAGCCACATGTTTCCTTCTCAGGAGCGGGCATACTTAGGAGACACCGTCATAACACCCAGTGGACGCATACAAGTGACTAAAATTTTGAAGAAAGAAAGCTTCTAAGTTAACTTATTTGCAATCATATTGGAGGAATAGGAGTTGTTATAAGAATATTAATAGGGAATCATTGCAAAGCGGGTTGATTGAGAAAATCTAAAAAAATTTGAAGTCCAAAAAGGCGGGAAAATTGAGAAAAAAAAAACTTGGCGAAAAAAAAAAAAAAAATGGTGGAAAATAAATTTCAAAAAATAAAAATAGAGGAGAAAAGCAGAGGAGAAAAAATGGTTTTTGCATTTCTCTTTTTTCATTTCAGGATTCCTTTATGCATTTTTTTTTAAAAACATTAGATCTCTTTTAAATGTTTATTGAAATTAATCATTAGATTCTATTCTATTCTTTAATTTCAATTTTTTTTTTTGTCTTTCGATTCATGTTATTTTAGAAAAATTCAATTGTTTTGTTTTGTTTTGTTTTGATTTTTTTTTTTTCTGAAACAAGATCTTTTTGAGTATTGATTTTGATTCATTATTGGGATTGATTGCTTGATTTTTTTTGTCTTAATTATGAATCATTATAACTTAATTTCTTTGTGTTGTATTTAGTTTTTTGAATTTGTTGAATGTTAATTGTGATTTTTTTTTTTTTCCAAAACAAAACAATAGAGTGTCAGGGGTGTCCCTTTAAACCAAATTACAGTAGGGTCTTTTGAACATCCAACACATGAAGGATTCCTTTTAGCACATGAAGATTTAAAGAATTGGAAGAAGAGATGGGTTGTATTAAAAGGTTTTGAGTTTTCTCAATTTTTTTTAATTTTTTTTTTTTAATTTTTTTTTTTTTTTTTTTTTGAAAAAAAATCTCATAAAAATAAAAAATATAAAATAAAATAGATAGAAAGATCTACTTATTTAAGGATCCAAAACCTGTAATTTTTTCTTTTTCTTTTTTTTTTTGATGATTTTTTTCCTTCAAAGGAATATAAGAAAGAAAGAAAAAAATCAAACTGAAATTAGCCAACTCCATTAAAAAGAATGGTTGATTTAACAGGTTACATGATTGAACTTGTTGATGATCAAGTCCTTGTAAAAAAGCTAATTGATAAAGATGAACTAGCAATTTTTAGATTATTTCATGAAACAAAACCTGATGAAATGTTTTGTGCAATTGATGAACGTAATTTACAAGAATGGTTTAATTCTATTTTACTTGAATATTGTCGAGAGTATGTCCGTCAATCAACTGCAGTTGATTTTTCTGTTCTTGATGAAGTCCCTGATTTCGCAGCATTTCAAGCTAGGAAGAATCTTACTTCTCAAACGAGTTCATCAGTTGCTGAGAGTGAATCTGATGAAGATGATTATTATGAAGTCATTGAATTAGTCCTTGATGTATTTTTTTTTTTTTTTTTTTTTTTTTTTTTTTTTTTTCTCTAGTCCTCTCTCTTTCTCTCTCGCTTATTTATTTAAATTTCATTAAAAGTTATGAATAATAAATTATAATTTAGAAGGAAGATGAGAATAAAACTTCAAATGAAAGTCAAGGTAAAGAACGCCTCTCAAAAAGAAATTCTGCTCCAGTCCTTTCATTAACAAAAAGGAATAGTCTTGAACCCGAACCAATCCAAAATAGTCTTCCAACAGAACCTTTAAAACGAGAACATGAAGACTTTCATAACAAACCTCTTCCTCAACCAAAATCAAGGATAACAATGACTTGGGAACAAAATCAAAAAATTATTGATACCAATCCCTCAAAAGATGTTAAAAATGAAGTCATATTAGAGATTGAGAGAGAAAGAGAGAGATTACAAGTTGAACATGAAAATCAAAAACATCAAGATCTGGAGAAAGAAAAGAATGAAAAGGCTCAACAAGAAGTAGATCGAAAGAAAAAAGAGCAAGAAGAACAAGAAAAGAAGAAAAAAGAGAAAGAAGAACAAGACAAGAAGAAAAAAGAACAAGAAGAAATTAATCGAAAGAAGAAAGAGCAAGAAGAGATTGAAAAGAAGAAAAAGGAACAACTTGAAGTGGAAAGAAAGAAAAAAGAACAAGAAGACATTGAAAAGAAAAAGAAAGAGCAGGAAGAAATTGATAGAAAGAAAAAGGAACAAATCGAAGCAGAGAAAAAGAAGAGAGAACAAGATGAAGCTGAAAAGAAAAGAAAAGAAGAGGAAGCTGAGAGAAATCGAAGAGAACAAGAAAAAAAAGAAATACAAGAGAGGAGACAAACTTTCCTAAAGCTTGAAGAAAAACAAAAAAAGGAACAAGAAGAAGCTGAAAAGAAGAGAAAAGAACAAGAAGAAGAGAAGAAAAAAAGAGAACAGGAGGCAATCAATCGTAAAAAAAAGGAAGAAGAAGAGTTAGCTAAAAAGAAACATGAACAAGAAGTAGAAGAGAAAAAGAGGGTGCAATTAGAACTTGATAAAAAGAAAGAAGAGGAAGAGAGAAAGAGAAAAGAAAAAGAAGAGGAAGAGAAAAAGAACAAGGAACAAATGCCAAAGAAACTTGATGAAAAAAGGCAAACATTTATGAAAGTTGATGAGAAAAAAGAACCAAAAGTTTCTTCAATCCAATCAGAAGTTCAAAAGGAAATAGAAAGGGAAAGACTTAGACTTGAGACATCCCAAAATCAGCAAACAGGAACAAAAACCACAATAATTTCTCAACCCGAAAAAAGTCCATCTCAACCAGAAAAGACTCCATCTCAAATCAAATCACTTCCACAAACTCAAACCCAAACCCAAACTCAAACTCCTCAAACCACTCAAAGTACTCAAACCACACAAACTCCTCAAACTACTCAAACCCAATCACAACTTAGAACTCAAAATCAATTTAGAAGTTCTGCATTTGTTACAAAAACTAAATCTGATATTGGGGTAAGTCTATTTTTAATTTATTCTCATTCGTCTAATTTTCTTCTTCTTTTTTTTTTTTCTTCTTGTTGCAAAGTTTGTTAACAAAGTTTCTGATAATCCTCCATCCTCAGCAACTCAATCAAAACCTTTTGCTACGACACAAAATAATAGGATTGTTGTTGTTACAAAGAATAGTATTTCTTTTTCTTTATTTTATTTTATTTTTATTTTCATGAAATTAACAATTTCTTCAAATAATGAAATAGATACACAACCTTCAGCACAAAGTCCAACTAGAACACAAAAATTATTCAGTGTTAAACCATCAAATTTAAAGGAAGCATGTGTTGACTGGATCAACTCAAGACTTTCTGAAGATCCATCATTAAAATCAAAACTTCCAGTTACTAACTCAGACCTGGCGTCTAAATGTAAAGATGGAATTATTTTATGGTAATTTTATTATTTTCTTTACTTTAAAAGTTAAACTTCACACTCAATTTTTTCATTTTAAAAAAGTAAATTAGTGAATACAGCTGTCTCAAAAACACTTGATGATCGAGCAATTAACATGGACTCTCTTTCAAATCCTTCAAAAATTGAAGAAAATTTTAATTTATGTCTTAACTCCGGGAAATCGATTGGTTGTACTTTCCCACCTACTACATTAAAATCATTGAAAGATGGAAATGAAGAGGCGATTATTGCAACTATTGTTCAATTTATTAAAGTTTATTTAAGAAGTCGATTCAAGATCATGTATGATGGAGATGGTTTTTTTTTTCCTCAATTTTTATATATATTTTATTTCTTTACATATGTAAGAAGTATCAACAATTAACTTTTCAAATAAATCATATATAAGACCTTCAAGAATCATGCGGATTTTGTAATTCAAGTTTAGACTCTCAATATGGAATTAAAGGATCAAGTCCTTATTGTATGAATTGTATAGATAATCCAATGACTCTCATTCAATTATTTTCAAGAGAAGGATCAAGCTTTCCAAAATCTGTATTCTTTTTTTTAAAATTCTTTCTCTTTTCCTTGCTTAAAACCAAATTAAATTAATAAAGGCAAACTCCCCCATTGTATTTACCACCACAGAAATTCCAGCTGAAGTTAAAGAAGTTTTGAATCAACTACAAGGAATTTCAACTAAAATGAAACAATTGAGTGATAAAGAACTTTGTGAAGGAAAAGGTAAATTGTTATTCATTTTTTCCTTTTTTTATTTTCCTAAAATAACACATTTTAATGCGAATCATTGTCATTTCCTCTAGGAACTCAAATGTTAAATGAAATGAAATCTTTAATGAATAAAGTTCAAAGTATTTCAAAGAAGTTTCCAAGAGTACTTTTTTTCTTTCGACTTTCCGATTTTTTTTTTAAATGAAAAAAAAAAAAAAAAAGGAAAGCTATGAGTGTGTCCAACTTTATAACGATCTAGCAAAACAAATTCCTGACAAAATTAATGCTGCCTACAAAACTGCTGGGAATCAATCCCAAGTATTTTTTTTTCGCTTGATCGTGAATTAAATAAACAACTTAATTAACAAACAAAAAAAAAAAAAAAAGCAAAAAACTGTACTTGTTTCTGGAAAATGTGCAAAATGTCAAAATGCTCTATCAGGAGATGTTGTTGAAGTTTTTGGTTCATCATATCATCAAAGTCTTTTCTTTTTCTTTTCTTTTTCTTTTTCATTTTCATTTTCCAGAATTTTAAAAATCTCTTTTGATGTAGCCTGCTTTGGATGTTATGAATGTGGTAGAAGTCTTGGAAAATCTTGTTTAAATATTGAAAATAGGCCTTATTGTGAAAGATGTGGAAAGAAAGCATTTATTCAATCAAGATTAAAAAATAGGAATCAGTAAAAAACATTGAATCAGTTTTTTTCTAACTTTCTTTAAATGTAATTAATTAATTGATAATGTTTAATGAATGAAAAAAAAGAATAATAAAAGGAAGTATCAAAAATTTAAATTTATTATTTACAAATTTGTTGACAATATATTGCAATTTTTCTATTCTATTTTACTTTTGAAAGAGAAGTTTCGAGTTGGGTGGCATAGACACAAATTATATCATCCATATTTGAAACTTTGAATTGAAGTTGTTCGATAACAATATTTTTTGTTTTAATTTCTTCTTCGCCTTCATTTTTCTGACTTTCGAGTTCTTGATTTCTTTGTTTTAATTTCTCGATTCTGGTTATAATTTATAGTTGATTAATTTTCTTTGAAACAAGAAAAGGGAAAAAGATTACGTTTCGTCTTTTTTTCTTAAGATTTCTTTCTCTCTTTCAAGTTCAGCTTTTAATCGTTCATTTTCCATTTTTAATTCATCTCTTTGTTCTACATTTGCTTTCCACATTGAGTTTATTTCAAATAACTTTTATTTATTTTATTTTTTATTTCATTCTGAACCATACCTCTTCTCTTTCTTTCTTTCATTCAAAAAAAAAAAAACCTTTTGTTTTTCTTCCTTTAGCATCTCAATTTTGGATTTAACATCAGCAAATATTGCTTCTTTTTTCCTATTAATTTCCTCGCTTGAAATTCTTTTTATTTCTCTCTTTTGGGATTCAGAGACTTTAGTTGATATTTCTAATTATTAAGACAATTAAAATTGAATATTTTGATTTTGTTAAAAAAAAAAAAAAGTCACCTTGCATTTTTTTTTCCATTTTAGCCCTAGTTTCAAGTGACTTTTCTTTTAATTTTGCTGTTTGTTCTTTAAATCGTGATGAAAACGAAATTTTTTTTTGGTCAAATGGAGATAAATTGCTAGAATTGTCTTGAGTTTGAGTTTGAGTTTGGTTTTGAGTTTGGTTTTGGGTCGGAGATTCCCGAGATTGATCATACAAAGATTCATCATCTATGAGAAAAAAATTTAGCACAATTTTCATTTACATGTTTGAAAAAAAAACGATGGACATACCTCTTATACTGTTATCATCTGTTGAGTTGTAGCTCAAAACTGATCTTGCATCATCATCTTCATAAAGTTCTGAATTTAAATCTCTTAAAGAATTTCTTTTGTTTGCTATGTAAATGAAGAAAATTGATTAAATACCTGGAAGAAAGAAAAAAAAAAAAACGAAGGAGATATTACCTTTCCAATTGCTTTCAACAACTTCTCCTAATTGCTCAAGGGAATCTTCAACAAAAAATATCACAGATGTCATATTTTCTATTAATATTCTAACATTTTCAGATTCATTAAGTTGATGATTCCAATTTAAAGTTGAATCTTCTTCCGAAAGTTTTTTCTTTGAGATCTCACTCTCCCCCGAAAATGAAGATAGTGGGGAAGATGGTAATTTTGCTTCTCTTTTACTTTCTGTATTTTTATTATTATAAATGTTAATGAACTAAGTGATCATTTTTTTTTTTTTTTTTTTTTTGAATCTTTCAATTTTATACCTAAATATTGTTGAAAAGGATCCCATGTTCCTTGTTGATAACTATTTAATTTCTCTTTGATCATTTCCGACATCTAATTTATTGAATTAATGACAAATGATTCCTTCAAAATAATAATAATAATAAATTACTTCTTCTGATAAAAATTTGTTAATTGCTGTTAAAATATCAAAATTAAAGTTCATGGTAATTGAACCTAATTGTCCCATGACTGTATTCCTCTTAAAAATATTGTGTTCTCTCAAAATTCTTTTTGTTATAGAATTTTTTTTTTTATGACAAGTGATTAAAATAAATCAAAGAATAAATTTACCCATTAATTTTTGATAACATTTTAAGTTTCATTCCAATCGGTTTCTCAGAAGTATGCCGAGTTTGTTTCTAATAGATAATACCATATTTTTTTTTAAAAAAAAGGATTCAAAATTTGAATTTTCTTTTTCAAAAATAAAATAAAATAAACAAGTTCTGTTGGTTTTTCAAATCCAACTTCATGCTCAAACCTGACAGCAAGTAAAGGAAATTTTCCTTGAGTAAGTAATGCATCCTTAAGAAGTTGAACCAAATCAAATTGCATTTTTTGAACACTATTTTGGAGTGAAAATAAAATCTATAAAATAAAGAAAATTTAATATTTAGTTTTAAATTCCAGAAGAAAAATAAATAAAAAAAAAATTTCATCACATACCTTCATATCTTGCATACAATATTTAATGACCATTGTATGGGATTCATTTTTTTGGAACTCAAAAATTGCACTCATTTGCTTCAAATTAACCTAATTTGAATAAATAAAAATGAATAAAATGTAATTTTTTTTTAAAAAAAGCAAAAAAGTTGAATATTTTACATTAACTAAATCATCTCTTCCTTGAATTTGAATATCAATATTATCAAACATAAAACCAACAGCATATCTATTCAACAAAAGAAAAAGAAAAAATTGAAAAAAGAAAAAGAAAAAGAAAAAGGAGGAGAAAAAAAAAGAAAAAAAAGAAAGAAATAAACGTTGGAATAAACATCATAGTTAAAATATAAGGATCAATTCTTTTTCCTGATGAAAGAACAGAAGAGTATTTTTCAGCATAACTTCTTTCACTTGGGTTTGGAATTAATGCAAGCAAAGCTGAAGTACTCTTTGGTTTAAGAGCTTTGAGTTTATTCACTAATCGTTCTTTGTTTCTTCCAAGGTAATATAACATTTGATATTGTTCCTCTCGTAAAAACAAACTTTTATTATTATTATTTTTGTTAAAAATTGAAGGCATTTCTTCAAACTAAATATATAGGTATTGTTTTTCCTAAAAAAAAAAAAATTTCTCACCTAATCTTTGGAAAATAAATCGAAGCTTGGAATTGAGGTGAAGCAGTATTATCCCAATTAATTGATAATTGAGTTTCATGAACTGTGATTAATACTTCTTCAATATTGACTTCAGGTAAATAATAAACATGAAATGGAGTCACATTGCAATAGAGTTTTGTGACTTCATGACCTAATCCAGGTTTTGAAATTGAATTTGTAAAATCTGTTCCTTGAGATGGGAAGATGTGTTCAGTTTTTTCAGAACAAAATGGTGTTGCTATTATTTTTTTATTTTTTAAAAATCAAAAAAAAAAAAAAAAAAGTTAGATGAGGGTGTTAAGTAAATTGAAATGGAAATAAAAGACTGACATCCAAGATTAGGTCTAGCTAAGTCTGCATTTCCAGAAACTAAAAAATTAACAAAATTAATCTTCATAACAGGACGAAGAAGACCACTAGGTATTAATGCAATTGATGGACCATTAATATGAATCAGACAATAAAAGGTGTTAAAACTATTTGGATTAAAAACTTCTTCATCATTTATTTGAATTGGAACTTGAGTAGGAAGTGGTTCCTCTTCTTTATCTTCTTTTACTCCTTTATTTTATTTTATTTTATTTTATTTTATTTCTCAAAATGAAAAGAAAATGAAAAGAAAAATAAAAAGAAATTTAACTTTGAGCAAATTCTTTAATTTGAGGCTTTAATGCAGATACTAGATCAAGAAATCCTTCAACAACTTCTTCATACAATACAATCTCTAATCTTCTCATTGATAAACGAAGTTCTTTACCATATTTTTCAAGTGAGGTACAAGGATCTCTGAAAAATGTTTTTTTTTTTGAAAAAAATTCAAAAAAAAAGTTGCCAAGAAAAGAAAATAATAAATAAATAACCTTATGATATAATCTAAATCAACCAAAAAGTTTAGTTCAACATCTCCAGAGGTTTCAAGAAAAGGAATAATTGAAAGAGTTTTTTTTTCAAGAACAGAAATTTTCTATTTAAAAAAAAATTCAAGTCAAAAAAATTCTTTTCCTTTTCTTTCTTTC
>Ga0209960_1004776_pt1 | contig 10083 bp, 3 predicted proteins | sample ThiBiot_500_plan_2_FD_183947 | JGI IMG/M metagenome (GOLD analysis project Ga0209960, IMG submission 183947) | Wastewater bioreactor microbial communities from Cape Town, South Africa - Thiocy_expt_500_plan (SPAdes) | ecosystem: Engineered > Bioreactor > Thiocyanate-remediating >...
TTTTTTTTTTTTTTTTTTTTTTTTTTTTTGCAAGAGATCTCTTGATGTATATTTTAACACCAACTTTAAAAAATCACTTAAGTTAAAGTTTTTGAAATAAAATAGAATCAAAATAATGGATCCAAAGGTGTCTTTTCTTTCAAGTTTAGAGGCTTTGTTTTCAATGCCCAAAGAAGATACTGTTGGAATAAAATGGAGAAGTGAGATGGTTAATCTATTTGAAGAGTTTTTGATCAAGACCAAGAAATCTCTAGATTCTTATGAAATAAAGCGCTCACCTGTAATGATTACTCATGTACCTGATAGAAAAAATATTCAAAATTTTGCACAGATATTAAAATATACTCTTGAAAGTATTGGATTTGATGTTACAATGAATAGTTTAACAGGTGGAGATGCATTTATGTCTCAACTCCAAGATCAAACTTATTGCATCGTGTTATGTACCCCTTCATATGCTAGAAAAATTCAAGAAATGCCTCTAGTTAAAAGTTTTTTAGGAAATTTTGGGAAAAAGAAAAAGAATGCATTACATCCATTATTATGTGAAGGAGGATTTGTTGATACAGCCTTAAAAATTGTTGAGAAACATTATCTGATTCGCAATTTTCTATCGTTATTTGAAGGGGATTCCTTTCTTAAATTGAGTTCATTTTTCAAATTGATTTTAACTTATTCAAGTCAAGATGGTTTAGGAGTTCTTCCAGATATTTTAGATTTAAAAGAAATCAATGAGATCAAAATTCAAGAAGAGTATCAAACCAACCTCAAAGAATTTGAAGATCTGCAATATCAATTTGCAATTGATTATCGTTTACAAAGGAGAATGATTGAAGTTTTCAATACTCATGCTTTGAGACCCCATTTAAATGAAAATACATTACCTCAAATGGATGGAGTTCAAGGTTTCAGTTCCATTATTGATGACTTTTTGAATAGCTCTGCAAATGTTAGTTTACATTTATGTCCAACAAATGGTGATACTTTATTGACAGGGCTCGCTTTGATGAATGAATTAATCAAAAGAAAAAATATTCGGACCTTAATCATTCAATGTACTGAGTATCATAGTATGACAGCAAATGATTTTGTTCGACTTGAATTACAAAAATTACAACTTAAAGGAATCTATGAGGAAGTAATCAAAGAGAAGCCTTTATTAATTTTACTAAATGGTTATGAAAAGATGGAAACATATGAAAATTTGTATGTGAACAACAAACTTAATAATTGGAAGAGTGTTAAATTACTCATTACTTGTCATACTGATTTTTTTCAAACTCGTGGCTATTTAAAATGTTTTCTTCCAGATATCAGTAATCGTCAAGTTGAAAAAGTTATTATTAACAAGGTCCCAAATTTCTCTACTCCATTTATTGATGAAGTTGCAAAATCCCTTTGTATTATTCCTCCAAACATTGCAACAAGTCAAGAAAAAAAAATTCAACTCTTTTTAGATCCCAAAAAACAAGCTCAATATGAAGAATTGAAGATCTTTTTAATGAATGTTTATCGAACGTGGATAAGTCATGGTCACTTAAGTCAATTTAAATTTCAAAACCCTCAAATTTTTATAAGTTATGCATGGGAAGAGAAAGATGAATTGATTCGCCAACAAGGTCATTTGTCTCAAATATTTCATGATCTCACTACTGTAGGATTTCCAACTTGGCTTGATATTGAACGGATGACAGGAAATATCAATGATCAAATGGAAGATAATATTACAAATAGCCAAATAGTTTTTGTGATTTGTACACCAAGGTATTTAGCTCGGAGTCAATTGGAGACAAATGTAAAGAGAGAATGGGATTCAATTCAAGAAAAGGCTTTAAAGGATCGAAACTTTCAAGTTTTTCCAATACAATTTTCTCAAGGTGATAGTTTCCCCAGAAACTTGGAAAGTTTACCAAACATTGATCAAACTAGATGTAATTTTACTGAAATTGATGATTCAAGTAATTATCTTCATTGTATGACAACACCTACTGAAGGCTTAATCCCAAAATTATTAATCAATTCTCCAGAAAAGGAATTAATTTATCAAGAATTATATGAAAATTTTCAAAAACAACTTCAGCTATTAGTTGGGAAACAACTTATCGTGAACCAAGGTCAAATAGATATTCAAACTTATGATATGGAAAATCGTCTCAAGGGATATATCAACTCCTTTGGACTAGTCTCTGAAACTGCATCTTTAAAAAGCCGTTTTAATTTATCTGAGAGATTGAATAGTTTTTTAAATGGAAATGGAAATGAATCAAAAAGAGTAATGGTGGTCTTGGGACGTGCGGGCTCTGGGAAATCTTTATTTTCTCTCTATTCATTTAAAAATCTTTTAAAGGAATGGGAAGAATGTCGCTCTATTCCAGGAAGAAAAAAATTACCAGATTGGTTACCAATTTATATTAAACTTGCCAAACATGCAACAGATCCTAATAATGTTATTAAGAATTCACTCCAAAATCAATTTCAATTATCTCTTGAGGATATAGACGATTTAAAAAGAGGATTAGGTCATCAACAAAGGATCCTTTTTATATTGGATGGATATGATGAGCTAGGAAGTGGACAAAGACCTAATTTAACTCAAAGTCTTGATGAATGGCCTTTTGCTAAAATGTTGATTACAGGACGTCCAGAACATTTTGATAAAGATCATACACCAAAGGATAGTTTATGTTTACGAACAAAAGAAGGAGATTTGAAAGTTGAAAGTCTTGATTTGGTTTATGTTTCACCTTTTGTTACTGAAGAGATTCAAACTTACATTTCTCAACACAATCATCAAGATGCTCATGAACAATTACAAAAGATGCCAGGGATGATGTCACTCTTGGATAACCCATTTTTGTTAACCATGGTCCTTCAATCTTTACCCCAGCTCTTGAAAATGAAAGTTATTGAGGGAACATACACTAGAACAAGCATTTATCAAGCTTTCACAAAAACCTGGTTTTTACAAGAAACAAATGGAAGAGAGTTAAGTATGAAAGATTGTCAAAACTTTAGTGAGGAGTTTGCTTTTCGATTATTTAAAGAAAGGACTTTAAGTGTTTCCAATATTCAAGAAAAACAATCACTTTGGGAATTTTTTAATCATCAAGATTTTCAAGCACCACAAGATGCTTCTCCTTTAATGTATAGTGGTGGAGAATATAGTTTTATTCATAAATCTATTTATGAATTTTTTGTTGCAAAATATCTTTGGAAGTCTCTAAAAAATAATGATATCTTTAGTTCTTTATGGGAAGAACGATCATTAATTGAGGAACGCTCTATTGTTGACTTTTTAGCTGAGCTTTATCGATCAAGTCATCGAGAGAATAAGGACTATCCATTGTTCACTTTAGTCGAGTTATCTAAGATAAACAAATCTTTGCAAAATGCTTCTTCAAATGCAATAACTGTATTGAATACTGCAAAAGTTCCTTTTTCTGAAAAAGATTTTCAAAATGTTCAAATTCCTGGTGCAGATTTAACTGGTGCAATTTTAGATCACACAAATTTTAAGGAAGCTAATTTGTCAAGAGTCACTTTCAATGGTTCTTGGTTACATAATACTAATTTTTCCAATTCCTTAATGAATGATACTGTCTTTGGAGAATTACCGAGTCTTCTCGTAGATCGTGACTGTTCTAGCTGCTGTTTCTCTCCTGATGGAACATTCTTAGGAGTAGCTCTTGGAAAGGATGTTGAAATTTATTCTTTTCCGAACCAAAATTTAATTTTTTCGCTTAAAGGACATACTTTATCTATTAATATCATTTGTTTTAATCATAATGGAAAGTTAATTGCATCTGGAGGTTCAGATAAAACAGTAAAAATATGGGATACTGAAACTGGAGAATGTCAACAAACAATTGAAATTCATGAATCAAGCATTACTGGTTTAGATTTCTCTCCGAATGGTCAACTTATTGCATCAAGTTCCAGTGATTGTATTAAAATTTGGAATCTTGAATCAAGAGAAATTAGTTTGAAGTTCAAGAAAGAATATGCCAGTTATAACTTTTGTAATTTTAGTCCTGATGGAAGATATATCGTCTTTGGTCATAAGAAATTGATTTTCTTGAATATAAAAACTGGAGAACGTGAAAAAACTTGGAAAACAGAAGGGATTCAATGCGTGAGTTTTAGTCCTGATGGTAAACTTCTTTGTGCTGGAGATGAAAACTATAATATTCTTGTTTGGAAGCTTAAGGAAGGAGAACAATATAGGAAGTTTACAGGACACACACTCTATATTAATAGTATAAGATTTACTCCTGATGGTCGATATATTATTTCTGGAAGTAAGGATCAAACTATAAAGATGTGGAATATAGAAACTGGAGAACAAGAAAAAACTTTTGAAGGACACACCAAACCTGTAATGTGTGTAAGTATAAGTCCTGATGGTTTATGTATTGCTTCCGCAAGTTGGGACAAATCAGTGAGGTTTTGGAATCCTCAATCAGAAGGATTAAAAAAAAAAGCAACACAAGGTCACACAGAGTATTGTACAGGTGTGAGTTTTAGTCCAAATGGAAAATTAATTGTATCTTGTAGTTGGGATAATTCATTAAAATTATGGGATGCTGAAACAAAAATGTTAGAAAAGACATTACTAGGACATGATTTTCGTGTAACTTGTGTAAACTTTAGTATTGATGGAAAATATCTTGTCTCAGGAAGTTATGATACTTCAATTAGAATTTGGAATGTTGAAACAGGATCTCTTGAAAAGACAATGTTTGGACATTATGGTATTGTGAGTAGTGTTTGTTTTAGTCATGATGGAAAATATGTTATTTCTGGAAGCGCAGATGAAACTTTGAGATTATGGAGTATTGAGGAAGAAAGAGAGGAGGTAACTCTTCAAAGCTATCTCCTTGAAGTCTACCATGTAAGTTTGACTCAAGATGGAAAATACATTCTTTCTGGGAGTCGAGATGGGACAGTTAAACTTTGGAATTTTGAAACAAGAGAAACTTATAAGGATATTCTGAAAGATATTCAAGATATTTCTTTTATTACAATGAGTCCTAATTCTCAATGGCTTGCACTAGGACGTTATAAAGATATAGAATTATGGGATGTGGAAACAAGTACTCATAAAAAAACTTTCAAAGGACATACTGCCTTTGTTTGTCAACTTCGTTTTCACCCAAATGGTCATCAAATAATTTCAGCTGGTGAGGATACTACCCTCCGAGTTTGGGATAATTTTGGTGATGAAGAAGAAGAAGAAGATACAAATATTTGTTCAAAAACTGTTTCTATTGGTTCTTATGCGTCCTCTCTCTCTTTTACTCAAAAAAATGGAGATACTTTTATGATTAGTGGACATCAAGATGGCTCTCTAAGCTATTGGAAAATAACATCTTCTGGACTAATTCTTCAATGGTCAAGTTCACAAAATAAATTATTAGCACAAAGAGCTTGTTTAAATAATGTTCAAGGTTTATCAAATGATCAAATAATTTTATTAAAGCAACGTGGAGCTATTGACTTTTGAAATTGATAAGCTAAAAATACATATTGTTTCTTTTTTATTTTTATTTATTGCAATTACAAGAAAATTCAAGTTTTTTTTTTTTTTTTGAATTGAGATAAAATTAATTCAATTTGACAATGACTGAATTAATTAATTATCTTTAAATTTTAAGTAATTATCAGAAAGGAGAATCATAATCGCAGATATAGAAGCAGCATCAATAACTTGAATTATTTGAAAAAGAAAGAAGAGAAAAAGGAATTAGATTTTTTATATATTTTTTGGAAAAAAAAAAAAAAAAATGAAATAGAAAAATAAATTTTACTTGGATATCCAAGTTGTTTTCTCAATTTAAAGATTGTTTCACTAGGATTTATTTCAAATGATTCCAATAATTCGACTATCTTTGGGCAATTTGTTTTTCTTTTTTCATATTGTTCAACAGTTTCCCGAGGCATTTTTTCTTGTTTTCCTTTTTTTCTTGCAATATCAATTGCTGTATTTCCATTTCTTTCTTTTATATTTAAATTGATCTCTCTTTCACTTGCTAACATATGTTTTACGATGTCAATGTATCCAAAAAAACAAGCAATACCAATAGGTGTCACATCTTCCCAACATCTTTGATTAACATTAACTCTCTTATCTTTTAATAATAATTTCACAATTTCAATGCCTTCATACCAACAAGCAACGCCAATAGGTGTTGTACCAGATTGATTTGGTTTATTGACATTAATCCTTTTATCATTTAATAATAATCTTACAATTCCAATGTCTCCTTTTTCACAAGCACTATAAAGAGGTGTTTCTCCATTTTTCCTTGCTATATTAATGTCAATGATTGTTTCATTATTTAATAATAATTTAACAACTTCAGTTAGTCCAAAATAACAAGCAATATAAAAAGGTGTTTCTCCATTATTATTTGGTTTATTGATATCAATCCTTTTATCATCTAACAATAATTTCACAATTTCGAGATATCCTTGTTGACAAGCAATAAAAAATGATGTTTTATTCAGACAATTTGTTTTATTCACTTCAGTTCTCTCATCATTTAATAATAATTTCACAACTTCAATGTTTCCTAATTTACAAGCAGAATAAAAAGATGTTTCTCCATAATAATTTATTTTGTTGACATTAATTCTTTCATCATTTAATAATAATTTAATAACTTCAATATCTCCTTTTTGACAAGCAATTGATAAAGATGTTTGACCACATCTATATTGATTGACATCAATCCTTTTATCATTTAATAATAATTTCATAATTTCAATCTCTCCCTTTTCACAAGCAATTAATAAAGGTGTCTGACGAGTGCTTAAATCTACTCTTTCACATTTTAATAATAATTCCACAATTCTAGCATATCCTTTTTGACAAGCTAAAAAAAGTGGTGTTAATCCATCCTGATTTGCTTTATTAACATCTACTCTTTGATTATTACATAATACTTCTAAAACTTCATAATGTTGACTTCGACAAGCAATAAAAAAAGGTGTTTCACCAAAGGAGTTTTGAAAGTTTGGGTCAAAAGCTGAATTGTCAAGTAAATTCTTCACTTTTTGAGCTTTACCAATTGTACAAGCTGTTCGAAAATCTTCCATTACACTCATTCTTCTTTATTTCTTTCTTTCTTTCTTCTTTGTTGATTGCTTTGCTTTAAATTAATCTTCTCTTTATATATTTCATTCTAACTTTTTGCTGAAAGCAATTTTTTTGCACTCGCATTAGCATTTTTTTTCCAGGTTTGTTCTCCTATGATAAAAGTTCTTTTTTTTTTTTTTTTTCTGATACAGTTAATATGTTTTTCAAAATAAAAAGATAAATGATAATAATAATAAAATCAAGAAATGAAACGAACGTTTAACATTTGAGGGAATCACATAGATTGCAAAGGAATCAACAAAGAAGAGAATCTGAATCATTGTTTTATTTTAATTTTTGAAAAAAGGAATTAAATGATAATAAATTATTATGAAATTATTCCCTTTTTGTTTTAAAAAACTTTGCAACCAAACTTTCTACCAAACAAACCTATTGAAGTAGCAATAGTTGTAAGCTTCAATACTGCTCTTTAAAATGAATAATTATAATGATGATACAAGTTGGAATTACAACTCGTGTAAAGGCGAGACTTTGGAATAAATGTGAACTTTGTAATTACATGAGTTTAGAATGAAAGAAGGAAGAAGAATTGTAATTTATTGAGAATACAAAAGCAACAAGCATCATTGAGTTTACAAAGGAACTTGAAGTTCTTTAAAATATTATGATTTTAAAGAATGAATTAAATAATGAAAGATTAATATTTTTCTTTGTTCAATTAGGTCAACAGAGGTCCAAAGGGAAAATAGTGAAGACTAAAAAGTTTTACTTGAAGCAATCTCAATTGAACACTGACTAAACTGAATACTTTTTGAAAAATAAAGAGCATGCTCATAGTGAGCCAATAATCAAGAACTACAATCATTAGTAATCAAATTATAAATTTTTGGATCATTAAAAAGCTTTAGTTAAAATAATGGGAGATAAAATAGTTGTTCCATCTCTTGAAGAACTTCAAAAACGTCAAGAGAAAAAAAAGTTTTCATTATTTCAACCCTCTTCTTTGGCAAAAGAAACCAATTCAAATGAATTATCTCCTGGAACAATCAATTCAACTTCAAAAACAATTTCAACAACAGTTTCAACTACAACGACATCAACAACTGTAAAAACAACTTCAACAATAACTTCAACAACTAATTCTTCTTATACCTCAACTTCCACTCTTAATTCATCCCCAAATCCTGTCCCAGTAACACCACAAAGAACTTCTAATGTTTCTAAGAATAATTGGAGTTCGAATTATTCTAGGACCTCAACACCTTCAAATTCAAATTCAAATTCAAATTCAAATTATTCAACCCCTTCAAGTACAAATAAAACTTTTTCCAGTTCAACGACTAGTTCAAATTATCCTTCAAGATCTTTTCAAGTGATTATAAACAATAGACAGGTATCTTTCAAATCAACATTTTTTTGTCTTCTTTTTCTTTGGAATTTATTTTTCTTCTTCGTGATTTAGAAAGATAATCCAGTATTAAAATATGTTCGCAATGTTGGATATGTATTTGGAGATATTGTTGCTGATTATCAATTAGGAAGAGCGACGACTGCACTCTATTTAAGGTTGTTTTTTTCATTTCGAAAAATAATTTCTTTTCTCTAATATTCTTTTTCTATTCCTTTTTCTTAGCTTAAAATATCATCGTTTACATCCTAATTACATATATGAAAGAATGAAAGAACTTCCTAAAAATGATACTGCTTTAAGACTCATTTTATTAGTAATTGATATGGTATCAATTTCTTTTTTCCTCTTCTTTTAAAAAAATAGATTTGATAAATAAATAAATAAATTGATAACAGGAAGATCCTCATAATTCCTTAGTTGAGTTAACAAAATCAACAATTATTAATGGTTTCACTCTTATTGTATCTTGGAGTCATGAAGAGTGTGGAAGATATATTGAAACATATAAAGCTTTTGAAAGCAAATCTTCTGATATGATTAAGGGACGCACAAATCCTGACTTTATTTCACAAGTTTTCTTTTTTTTTTTCCTTTCTCTCATTCAATATTCAATCTTATTTAGCTAACTGAGTGTCTCACTTCTATCAAATCTGTAAATAAAACTGATGTTGTGACTTTGGTTTCAACTTTTGGAGTAATTTTCATTTCAATTTTTTTTTATTTATTTTAAAAAATTGACTTATCTATTTTTTTTTAAAAAAATTTCATAGTCCCTAAGAAGTATTGCATCAGCTTCACAGTCTGAATTATCCATTTGCCCAGGATTTGGAACGAATAAGGTTCATTTCATTTTCTTTCTTCTTGCAAATAACAAAGCTTGATCAAAAAAATAGGCAAAAAGAGTTTTCGATGTTTTTAATCAACCATTTTTCCCATCAAAGTCACAAAAATTAGACGAATAAAGCAAGATATATTGTATTATAAAGTACATTAAATTAGAATAAATTAAATAAATTAGAATAAATTAAGGTAGCTAAGGTAAATAAACAAATTCGAAGTCATTTGAGGTTTGGTAGTAGAACCTGTCATCAAAATGCTTTTTTTTTTTTTTTTTTAAATAAAATAAAAAGATTGTGATTGCAAAAGAAAAATAAAAATTAAAAAAATAAATATACATTTGGGAAATGAGACAACCTCAAGTTATTTGAGACCTATTGTTTTAATTTTTTTTTGATTTCAAAAGAAGAAAGAAAAAAAATGGAGCACGAAAAAAAAAAAAAAAAAAAAAAAAAAAAAAATGAGAAAAAAAAAAAAAAAAAAAAAAAAAGGAAAGTCAACCGATGGGAATCGCTCAACTTGAGCAAAGACTGGAAGTCTCTTTTGATAATAATGGATGTTGAGATCACTGTTGAGAAATGATAATTGTGACTGAAATGAATCAGGGTCTGTCATACAAGCAAGTTTAATGGCGATATAAAGAAGTGGAGCTTCTTCAGGAAGTGATCCTCCACCAATCGAAGAAAAAAACCAGTTGATATCAAACCTACAGTTTTTTTTTTTTTTTTTTTTTTTT
>Ga0209960_1004777_pt1 | contig 10081 bp, 15 predicted proteins | sample ThiBiot_500_plan_2_FD_183947 | JGI IMG/M metagenome (GOLD analysis project Ga0209960, IMG submission 183947) | Wastewater bioreactor microbial communities from Cape Town, South Africa - Thiocy_expt_500_plan (SPAdes) | ecosystem: Engineered > Bioreactor > Thiocyanate-remediating >...
ACACTTATTCATCCCTTTAATCAACAATTTTGAATTTTATTTTTAATCAAAAAAAAAAAAAAAAAAAAAAAAAAAAAAAAAAAAGTCTTGGAATCGTGTTCTTTGAACTTTTTTATCAATTTTCAACTGGAATGGAAAGAATTGATGTTTTAACAAATTTAAGAAAGAAAGAAATTGTTTTCCCAAAGAAATTTGAAGACCCTAAATTTGAAAAACAAGCAAATTTAATTAGATGGATGTTGAATTATGACCCTGATCAAAGGCCAACGTTTTTTTTTCTTTTCTTTTTCTTCTTCTTTTTTCTTCTTTTTTGAAAAAAAAAGATTTTTTTTCTTTTACTTCCGATAAAATAGTGCTCTTCAAATACTTCAAAGTGATTACCTCCCTAGAACAATCCAAGATTCATATCTTTCTGAAGCTCAAAAAGTCTTTTCAAATCCTAATACAAAAGAATTTTCAACCTTAATGAATAGTAATTTTTTTTTTCTTTCTACTTTTTGTGATCAAAATTCAAAAAAAAAAAAAAAAAAAGCCTTATTTTCAAGATCAGTTGAACGAATTACTGATTATACTTATGATTGGAATTTAAGAACTCCTTCCCTTTTTCAAGCTTATTTACAATCTTCTTTGCATGTAAGTTCTCTTTTTTTTTCAAAAAAAAGTATGAAAACCTGTTCATTTTTTCATATTTAGGTTACTGAAATTATTCAAACAATCTTCAAAAAACATGGTGCAGTGGATCTTAGAACACCATTATTGACACCCAAAAAGTTCGGATTCTATTTTCCTTTTATTTATTATTTTCTTTTAATTTTATCGAAATTTCAACCAATTAAATCTAATTAAATTTGCTTGTTTTTTTTCTTTCTTAAGTCCTCTTCACCATCAAAATGATACTGTTGTCTTAATGGATCAATCAGGAGGTCTTGTTACTCTTCCTTATGATTTAACACTTCCCTACGCTCGTTTTTTTGCAAGGACAAATATTTCGAAAATGAAAAGATTTTGTATAGATAAAGTTTATCGTACAACTGGAATCAATTCTCAGCCACTCCAACCTTTAGAATGTGATTTTGATATTATTCAAGAGTATTTTTTTTTTTTTTTTTTTTTTTTAATTTAAAATTTAAAAAAAAAAAAAAGTGTTGGTTTAGACAATATGGTTCCAGAAGCAGAAGTAATCAAAGTTCTAGTTGATGTCCTTCAAGCTTTCCCTTGTATTCAAGCGCAAGGCTTTGAAATTCGAATTTCTCATGCAACTCTTGCAAATTCAATTCTTGATGCAGCTCAAGTCCCAGTAGAAATGAAACCTAAAATTTCACAAATTTTGACTCAATCAAATAAACTCACTTGGACACGGGCTAGGAAGATCATTCTTAATTTAGATGTACCTGAATCAGTTTTAACCAAATTGGAAAATTTGCTTCAATTAAAGGTCAATGATAATGGGAAACTCCTATCAAAAATTAGTTCCAAACTTGCTGATTCAAAAATTGCCATGGCTGCAATAAAAAATCTTGAGACATTATTTCGGCGGTTAACTGTAATTATTCTTTATTTTGTTTTTTTTTATTTTTTATTTTTTTAAAAAAAAATGAAAATGTAGACATTTGATGTTAAATGCAAAGTTATATTTGATCCATCTCTTATGTATAATCTCCAAAATTATAATGGAATTCTATTTCAAGCCGCTCTCCAAAGTCCAAAAAATATTAGAGAAGTAGAGATAGTAGCTGCTGGTGGAAGATATGATGAATTAATCTCAAAATTTAGACATCCTACTTCAAAGCCTATTCCTCTTTGTGCTGTTGGTGTCAATATTGCGATAGACAAAATTATTGCACTCCATATGAATGAAGTTCACAATGAATTGGTTTTTCCCCTTTTTCTTTTCTTTTCCTTTTTCAACAGAATTTATAACAAGAAATTTAATGATAGAAATTTGATGAATCAGTTCAAGCAAGAGTCAAAAATAATGTTCAAGTATATATTTGCTCTCTTTCTTCTGAAAATGAAAATTCAATGAAAGCATCTGAGCTAGAAGATTTTGAAGAAAAGGCTCTTAAAGAAAGAATTCAAATCGCAACGGAACTTTGGAATGCAGATATTGGAGCTGAAGTATTCTTCCTTCTTTTTTTTTTCTTACATTTTTTTCTTTCTTTTTATAATCTAAATTTTTTTTTGAAAAAAAAAAAAGCTTATGTACGAAGATGAAAAGCTAACAATTGAAGAAATTCAAATGAATTGTAGAGATAATGGATATACTTGGATTGTGATTGTTAGTGATAGATTCACAAGAATTGCTCCAGTTTTGAAAGTTAGAAATGTTTGGAAAAAAACTGAGGTTTTTTGAATTTACATTCACTTTTCATTTTTTTTTTTTTTTTTTTTTTTTTTTTTTTTTTTTTTTTGAAAAAGTGCTTCTTTTTATGAAAATCTAACTTATTCTTGTCTTCAAGGTTGAAGTTTCTCGTTCTGGTCTTGTTGATTTCTTGAAGAAAAATATTTCAATGTCATCTCAAATAGAAGCAATCCAAGAAAATGAGCATCAATTAAATACTTTCAAGACTGATGTTAATGTTCTTTTCTATAATACACAAAAACAAAAAACTGATTTTAAGAAAAAAAATGGGATCATTGCAAAAGGTTTGATTTCAATTCTATTTCATTTTATTTTATTTATTTATTTATTATTTTTTGGATGCAAAACAAAAATTACTTAATAATTCAATCAAGCTTCTGAAAAATTCCAAGGTATGCGAAAACAACTATCTCAACAAAAAACTGCCTCAATACTTGCTCTTGATCTAACCTCAGAGGTTTATTATTTTTATTTATATATTTCTCTTTATTTTCTTTTTTTAATTTGTTTGAAATAACGATTCATAGGAAATGAGATGGTTAATCGCAGTTAATGTCCTCTCTGATACCTCATTCAAAACCATATTAGATCGACTTCCTCAGCATAGAAAATATCTTTCAACAGTCCGTGATGAGATGATGCAAATTAGAAAAAAATTAGAAGTATTTTATTTAATCTTGTACTCAATTAAGGATGAATCTGTTGATTACTATTTCTTTTGGGAATGAAGAAAAAAAAAAACTAGGGAAAAAAAGTATCATATTCTGTAAAATAATAACATATATTCTAAACTTGCTGTTTTTTTGTAATTTTTTTCTTTCGAGGGAGCTCAAATGAGAGAGAAAAAAGGATTATTTATGAGTTTATAATATTTATATATTTTTTCAAAAAAATAGAATACACATTTCTCTCTAGGAAACTTTTGTACAAATTAAACATTCAAAATTTTTTATGACTTCTCTTTCAATTCCATTGATTCCATTGATTTTCTATAACCAGGAGGTAAACTTGAAAGAAAGATTTCAGATAGATTCCTTTTTAAAGGAGCTGGTTTACTTCCATTAAGAGCCTTTAATGCCTCTTCTCTTTCTTTTTTCCTCATAGTGTTTTTTTGTTCCAACTCTCTTTTTCGATTTTGTCTCGCTTCCTCGACTGCAACCCTATCTTCGTCTGCTGCCTTTTTCAATTGTTCTAATAAAAGTCTTCTTTCTTCTCTTTGTTGAAGTTTAAAAGTTCTGAATGCCTATTTTGTCAGAAAAAAGAAAAAATTTTTTCTCTCTTTTTTTCAAGTCCCTTTTTTTTAAAAAAAAAAAAAAATAAATAAGAACGAAAAATAACCATAGTTTGTGCTCCATGCATTGCTTCAACTTGCTTCCACCTTCTATCTTCTTCTTCTCTCATCTTTCTGATTTGTTCTTCTCTTTCCCTTCTCTTTCTCTCTTCTTCTTCTCTCTTCTTTCTTTCCTCTTCTTCTCTTCTCTTTCTCTCTTCCTCCTCTTTCCTCCTCCTTTCTTCTTCTTCTCTTCTCTTTCTCTCTTCTTCTTCCCTTCGTTTCCGTTCAATTTCTTCTTTAAGTTTCCTAAGTCTTTCAGCTGTTTATTTTATTATTGGTTATTTAAAGTTTCAATTATTTCTTTCTTTCTTTCTTTTTTTTTTTTTTTTGAACCTTGAATTTGTGCCAATCTTGTTTCTAACATGGAAGCAGGTCTATCTCTTATAAATAATTTTGACTTTCCAAAACGATAATCACTTTCCGTAATTTGAAGTTCGTTTATTAACCTTTGAGTTGAGTCTCTATCAGAATCTGTTTGAATATCCTTTCTCTTTTCAGGAGGAAGAATCAAGATAAATCTATTTCAAAGGAATAGAAACATATTAAAGAAAAGACTCGAAAAGAAAAAAGAACAAAGAAAGAAAGAAAACCGCTTCACAAAATCATCATATTTATAACGAACAGGAAATCCTTCTCTTCGGATTCTGACGGTCTCCAACATACCAGTATATGAAAGTTGTTTGGCAATGAAATCTGAAACAAATTTTTCTTTAACTTGTTCTGGATTTGGTTTAATACATCGAATAAAAAAAGGATTAGTTTCTGAGAGAGATGTCATCAAAGAAAGAAGTGATGTCTATTAGTTGTTTATTTAATAATTTACTATTTATCTTGTAAAAGGAAGGATAAATTTCAAATAATAAAAACAAACTTTAAATTGAAATGTAGCTGTTGGTTTTGTTCGTTTTGTAGTATCTACTTTAGCTAACTGAGCTGGAACCTTTTTTAACGTTTTTGCAGAGTCATCCTAAAATGTTTTTTTTTTTTTTTTTGAGTTTCAAAGAAATGCAAATAAGTTTTGAAAAGAAATAATAATAAACCAATTTTTCTTCTTGAAAAAGTTCAACAATAAGTGGAAATTTGGATACTGTGCAAATAGAAACTAAATCTGGGTTTAATACATCTCGATTTTTTTCAAGAAACTCTGTAGCTGTGTAAACAACCTAAAAAACCAAGTTTTTTTTAAAAAAAAGTTCCAAAATTTGGATGTGGTAAAAAAAAATTACTTGTCCAGCATAATGATGAATCCGAAAAGTTTCTCTCTCTTGAGGTTTTCCTCGCTGATAACTTTGGTGTTTTGGATAAACTTCGTTGAGTTTTGAAACGAATGTGTCTCCAGTTGCCTTTGGAAGGTAAGATTGTTCATCCAAAATTGTAAAGAATCCTTGAGTTTTCTATTGTTATTTATTTTATTGGTTTCTTGTTTTATGTCATTTTTTTTTAGGTTGGAAAAAAGAAAAAAGAAAAGAAAAACAAGAAAGAAAAAAAAAACGAACATCTAAAATCATATTAATACAGGGTTTGTTATCAGTAAAGTCAACTTGTTGGACATGAATATCTTCTTCAAGGTATTCTGCCTATATTAAATAAATAAACAAAAGAATAACAAGAAATTTTTTTTATAAATAATTCTTTACCTGTTCGACTTTAAAGATGTGTTCATTAAAAAAATCTTGAAGTTGCTCATTAGCAAAATTAATACAAAATTGTTCCATTCTATTGACCTAGCAAATAGAATAAAGATGGTGAAAATGTTGAAAAGCTTTTTTTTTTTTTTTTTTTTTCTGAATAAAGAAATCATACTATGAAATTTTCAAAACCAAAGATATCTAAAACACCAATAAATTTGGTAATATCAGGCTGACAAATTTGTGTGTTGATCTATTTATCCAATAAGAAGATTTTTTAGAAAATAAATAAATTAATTAAATAAAATCAATAAATAAATAGAATAAATAATAAAATAGCACAATTTCAATTAAAAATGTAAAGAGTCTGGAATATAAAGCTCTGGCAAGAGAATGTTGCATTTCAATTGCCTAGTTATTATTTTGTATCAAAAATTGTTGTAATAATAATTTACAAAAAACAAAATAAAAATAAAAATTCAACCTGACCCACAGGGATTGGGGATTTTGATATCTCTCCAACAATTAACCTTTTATATACAGTGAGGGCTTCAAGGAAATCTTTTTTATCAAGTCCAAGAAGATTAGATACAATTTCAAAAGTTTCTATTATTTTATGATTAATAAAATTATCGTATCTAAAGGAAACCAAATTAAAAAAAGGTTCGAACCTTCATTTTCAATACTCTTGGCAACTCCATCTTTGGCTACAAATTTGATATTTCCAAGATGAAGAATCCCTGCTAAGACTCGACAAATATCATTTTTTTGTTCTTGTGTAAAAATTGTTAAAGAATTCTGCATAATTTATTTTTTTTTTAGATTGTTAGAAGCAAGAAAAAAGAAAAGAAAGAAAGAAAAGAAAGAAAAAAAGAAAAGAAACAAAAGTGGTTTGAAATTCAGCAGCATCATCAACTCCTTCAATGAAGTGACAACCACTTTGATGTAAGTAATGAAAATCTTTATGAGTCTTTTTTGTTAAATGGAGTGCATCTATTTGAAAGATAAGAATTAGTTTTCCAATAAATAATTCCTCAAAATTTCCTACCTTTGAGTTCTTCTGAAGCTCCTTCTATTAAATAATAAAATACATGATAATTTCTTTCATCTGGTGATTGAACTGTTACTCTTGACTATATGAAAAGGAAAGAATTTAATTTAACAGAAATTTTGTGGTGTAATTAATAAAGAAATAGTAAATAATGGAGCAACCTTTTCTAATAGATACCGTCTAATTTTTGCTCCACATAATACATTATCATCATTAAATTGAAGTTCAATAAATTTTCCCTAATTTATTTTTCAATCATTCTTAGATTGAAAAATGAAAGAAAAGAAAAGAAAAGAAAAAACAGAAAAGACAAATTAAAAACTTACAAATCTACTTGAATTTTTATTATGAATAGTTTTTGCATTTCCGAATGCTTCTAATGCAATACCAATATCTAGAATATCTTGTTGTATTTTACTTTTATTCCCTGATGCAAGGGCCATATATCTAAGGGTAATTATTATTTTTTTTTTTCATTTTGATTATTTACTTTTCTATATCAAATCTTGAGAGATAGATCAATAAAGAAAGAAAAAAATTGCCTGCAAATAAGCTTCGTTGTTTCAGTTTTACCAGCTCCACTTTCTCCACTTTTTTTTTGAAAAAAAAAAAAAAAAAATAAGTAAGATATTACAAAAAGGAATTCATAATTTTTTTCTAAAATAGAACCAACCTAATGATAAATGATTGATTTTTTTGAGATGTAACTAATGAAGCATAAGCCTTTTCTGCTAATGCAAAGACATGGGGGGGCATTTCTGAAAGTGATTTTCCTCTAAAATTTTGTGGTGTATCATACAATTTGGGGATAGGTTTAAAGCAATTCACAGCTACTAAAATACCTCCAATATATGTCTTTTTTTTTTAGAGTAATTGTTAAATTTAAATGAATCCAAATAATCTTATTGAAGAAAAATATATTATTGCTTACATAAATGATATCTTGATCAAAACGAACTCTTAAATTTTGAATAATAGTTCCTTCATGTAAATCATCTAAATGGATCATATCCTCTACACCTTTCCCAGAAAGTTGTTGAATCTAAAAATAAGAATAAAAGAAGACAATAAGATATAGAATCCTCCTTAAGAAATTATTTTTCAACAATATTGATATTATATATGTATTAGTTTTCTTAAAATTATACCACATGTTCTGTTGAACTAAGACCTTGAATTGGAGTATACAGACTTTCATCAATTCCTGTAAATTGATTTTTTTTTTTTAATATTATAATTTCAGAGAACTTGATCATTCATTAGTTAATTAATTCAAGAAAGTCAAGAAGCATACCATCTAGAGAGACTCCAGAAGGATCGATTCCTTCTGCAGCAAGGATCTTCTCCATTCCTTGAACTCAATGAAGAGGAAGGAAGAAGCAAGAATCCAAAACTATAATACAATTTGAAAGAAGGAAAGGGAAGAAAAAAAAGTTGAAGTGTTGCTTCACTCTTTGAATGTTTTGACCTAAATGTATTATTTTATTATTAGTGATTGATAGTTTGTTATTGAGATATCTAAATTAAACAAGTCAAAAAGATGTTGAGATGTCTTTTGTAATTCATGTTGTCAATTAACATTTCAATGGAAAAATGATATCAAATAAAATTAAGCTTAAGTTTGATATTCCCAACTTATTAATTCTTCATTTTCATTTTCAATTTTCAATTTTCAATTTTCAATGAGTGAATGAAATAAATCCTAGAATCTAAAACTTTTCTTCAAATGTCAGGTTTTAAAAAAAAAAAAAGAAGGGAAAGAAAAAAGAAGGAAAGAAAAGGAAATGAAGCAAAGAAAATATTGAAAATAGACAATGAAACTATAACAGATCTAATTTGTTATCTAATGAAAATAAAAAAACAAGTTAGTAAAAGAATAGAAATGAAAAAGTAAAAGGGATATCAATTACAATTCAACGACTTTCAAACACAATTTTTCAATATGAATTCCTTAATAAACTTCCAACAAAAGCCAGCTAACGAATATCTCCTTCAACTAACTATAACTAAGCTATAAGGAACTCTAAACTATCAAAGAGATATCAAGTGTAATATATAAACTGTTTAGAATTAGAATTAGAATTAGAATTAGAATTAGAAGAACAGTTATCGCAAAGGTTCCTTTCACCTATCCAATTTTTACACAACAAAAAAATAAACAAACAAAAACTCAAAACTCAACAATCAATATACCAAACGAAAGAGAAAAACAAGGAGAATCTAATTTTTCAATTCGACTTAAAGTGTTATCTTAATAAAATTTTGAATAAATGTGAAGTGAAGTTCAAGATGTTTTTTTTTAAAATGAAAAGTGAAAAAGAAAAAAAAAATTAAAAAAACGCTTTCCTAAAAAGGAAATTTTATAAGAAAGAAAAAAAAACGGCGGTTAAAATCCCAGGAAATGATCCTCAAATCCTCCTTTTGAATTATTACAATTATTATAAGAACTGTATTATTTCTTATTGACACTTGCAATCTCAACACAATACAACCATAATCACAATAATAATCTCAATATTAAATATCGATTCTTTTTTCTTTTCTCTATGATTATGAAAAAGAGAAAAAACCTTACGAGATTGAGGATTTTGTTTTTTTTGTTCTTTTAAATTTTGTTTTTGTTTTTTGATTCTTCAAAACTTGATTCTTTTTGTAACTTTTCTTTTTTCTTTTTTGTTTTTTTTGTTTTTCTTTTTGTTTTTTTGATCTTCAGGAGGTGTGAAGGAATAGTTTCTGGATTGAGTTCAAAAGAAAAAAAAGAAACAAGTCGACTTTTTGTCAATTAACTTTTCCTCAACTCCAAAGTTCACATTTTTTTTTTTTTTCCTTCTGTTTGTTGTTTTGGTTTTTGTTCTATTGTTCTATTGTTCTTCGAAAGAAATAAGAATTGGGATTGAGACAAGAGGGGAAAACCTGAATCAACCTTTCGGAGATTGAATTGATTGATTTTCGATTCAAGACAGAAGAAAAATGGAAAATAAAAATGAAAAATAAATGAAAGGAACAAATCTAGCTCGATCAAAACAAACAAAATAATAATCGAGGTTCAATTTTGGAAAATCCCGCCATTTTTTTTTTTTTTTTTTCACTTTCGTCCTGAAAAAGCAAAGAAATCCAAAAATAAAAGTGAAAAACAATAAAAAATAAAACGACAATAAAATAACAATAAAATAAAATATAATCAATTCAATAAAAGATTAGAATCAATTAAGAAAATTAATCCTCACGAGCTGAACAATTAACCTTTTTTTATTTCGAATTTATTTTTTTTATTTATTTCTAATTCAGTGATTGAGCTGATTTATTTATTTTGTTATTTACTCTTTATTTACATTTTCTCTCTCTTCCTGGTAAACTGAAATTAACCACCAAGGAATCTAGCCATTGGAATCTTCACAAAATGTTTCTAGGAAGTGATATCGTTACCAAATGAGACATTTTTTGAAGGAGAGCTAAAATCGAAAAATGAAAAAATCAAAACACAAAAAACAAAAATAAATTCAAAAAAAAATGAAATAAAATCAATACATATCGGAGTTTGAAATTGAAATTGAATTATACAATTAATAATGAAAGATTTCAATAAAACTCAGTCATTTTATTAATAAATATGAGTTGTTAATAAGAATCAATGACTCAAATCTAATGAAAAATTTTTCATCAAAAGAGAAAAAAAAAAAAAAAAAAAAAAAAAAAAAAAAAAAAAA
>Ga0209960_1004778_pt1 | contig 10081 bp, 10 predicted proteins | sample ThiBiot_500_plan_2_FD_183947 | JGI IMG/M metagenome (GOLD analysis project Ga0209960, IMG submission 183947) | Wastewater bioreactor microbial communities from Cape Town, South Africa - Thiocy_expt_500_plan (SPAdes) | ecosystem: Engineered > Bioreactor > Thiocyanate-remediating >...
TATCTATCATTTCATATAAACTATCGAAAACATGTTGTCAACTAATATTGACGAAGATGGAATATAATCGTCATTAGTTAGCATGCATTTTCATTCACTGACTATTAATACTATTTTTCTCAATTTGCATTTTATGGATACATTAGAAAGAAAAAGAAGAAGAAGACGACGAACGAATGCGCACTTCCTAGCATCTTAAAACAAAATCAATTCATTGGCTTTTCGTTTACTGTAGATTTATTTTGTTTTTTGAAATTAATTCGATACGTTTGATTATTTTTAAACAAGAAACAAGCAAAGATTGTCATGTTATTATTTAGTCATCTTGACTAATCATACCAGGAGACAACGGCAAAGAAGGACAAGCCGCCCGTACACACATGCGCGCACACACACACACACACACACGCATACAGGAAATTCAATAAATAAAACCAAATAGATTATTGATGGCTTTGTTGTGTGTTTGTCTAAGCACTTTTCCAATTCCTTTTTTTCTCCCTCCTCTTTTCTCTTAGTTTTCTCTTCAATGTCTTCGATTCATTTGTGAGAATCTACATGGTTAGTGATAGTTGCACTTGAACAATTCTTTTTTGTTATCTATTAATTATATACTTATTATTATTATTCTAATATGCATCTCGTTCGTATTCATTCGAAACCACATCCACAACATGACAGCGTATCACCGTCACTTACAAATCCAACAGCCGTTGCCGTACGGCGAGAACATCATACGCCAACAGCAACGCGTTTTAAAAGTCCTGTTTGGGGATTTCTACCATTTGTTCAAGGGGTAAGCTGCATATTACTACTCTTATTTTAAATCAGATTCACTGATAGTATCGAATTTCTTAAGATATTTAGAAGAAAGGGGGGGAAAAAAGATGTTGAAAGTCTTCATTTATGCGTATATATCTGGTATAGATACGCGAACAATCAATTACTTAAGTGAAGTGAATGAATAGGGAAAAGAAAATAAACAAATCATCAATGACAATATACATTGATTGAGAAGAAACAAGAAAATATGAGTCAGTTGTCTCCTAAATAAGCAAACAGAACGAAGACCACACATGTCATTGTACTTTTGTATTGTTATTTTCACCTTTAATCAAAGATCACTTTATAATCGAAGATCGATCTTTGATATCTATTGACTTCTTGATTTGACAATGTATTTCTATCCATGGAAATTACTCTCATCAGAACATCGAAAATCTTATCGTGAACGTTTAGCACGACAGAAAAGCTTGTTACCGATCATTGGACGATATCAATCGAATTTACCAACAGATGAAACTATAAAGGTATATTTAGATATATATATATATATATATATATAAATCTGTCAGCGTTTCGTTTTTGTTTTCTTTCTGTTATTTTTCATATTTAATTATCAATAACTAATGGAATGAGGTTTCTTCTTGGGATTGATAACTTCCTTTTCCTTCGAAAGAAAATGTAATAGTATAGAAGTTAGAAATAAAGACGTTTGAGAAAAGCATAGTGGAAGAAATTTTCTTCAACGACAGTAGTAACGGCAACAAAAATAATCGTATTAATATTATAAATAAAATAAATCAAAGAATGCTTTCGTTTTTTCGTTATCATATCAAATGAAAGATTTCATTAAAGAATTGATATCATACGATAGATTTGTAATTGTCAATGTCAACAGACAATTAGTATCCATTGCAAAAGGAAATTTCATATTTTCGATTTTCTATTTGGAAACAAACGGACAGCTACACTATGACATTGAAGAACTCTACTATCAAAAAGTCAAAATAAGGATATTTGTGTCATGGGAATATGTTTTTTTCTTCTTCTTTTCATTTTCTATACTATCTCTAATTATGTAAATCATTATATCTGTGACAATTGACTGTTATCCTTGATACAGAACAATACTCTTGAATCGTTTGGGTATACACACGATGACGATTATTGGGCATAAAGTGTGTCTGTTGCTGTCGGTTTTCCCTTTATATGTTGTGATAACAACACTCGACTTCTGTTCGCGCTTTTGCCATTGATGATAGATTTTGCTAAGTCTCTTCATATAATCTTAACAATATTGGGCATAAATGTACATCTTTTTTCCGAGTGTTAAAAAAAAGGTCGCTAGCATGTCGATCAATAAGTATATGACACGTAAAAAGAGCATATTCGTCCCGTGGCTTGATTTTCTAAAGATGCGTTTTCTTTTTGCTTTCTTCTTCGTCTTCATTTCCTCTCTGGTCTCCTATCCCAGTCTCTCTCTCTCTCTCTCGCTCTCTACCGTCATTTGATACGCCTATTTTCATTAATAAAAAAAAAACTATATTCGCGAAAGGAAATGATAATAATACTTGCAGTTGATTGATGTTTATATTCTATTCAATCGTTCGAGTTTATTCGGCTTTCTTATCAGTCATTCATTTGACTGTTATTGTTTGTTCAAGCGACATTTGACAATAAACATTATTTTTTCTTCTTCTTACATTGTATCATACACATAGATACTACTCTCAATTAAGAAAATATTTACAATATGTTTCATATATTCCGTTGGCGACGTGAACATCGAAATGACAATTCAACAAGTCAAGATACAACAAATGAACATGATAATAAGAAAGCTCATTCGCGTCGTCATCGTTTACGTGTATACCATGGACGAGAATCGTTAGAACGGTTTTTTCATGTTCGAAGACATCGACTACATCATACTCATGATAATAAACAACAGGTAACAAGAAAAAAAAAGAGAAATACATTCAACGATTTCCTTTTGTCAATATTGATCTAATTTTCTCGGAGTAAATGACAAGCGAATGTACGATTAAAAATGTTTGTTTTTAAAAGTTAGTTAGTTAGTTCATCAGAAAGAACAAGTACAATATGGCATCAGTCAAAACTTATCTCTTACAAGTCAATGCTAATAGAAAGGTAGTTGTTTGTCTAAACTTTACCATTATTCGTATATATATCGCCAAGAAAAAGAAATCGCCAGATGATATATCTATTCTATATTTGTCTATGAAACGATTATTAGAATTAATACATGTCTATCAGTGGAAACAGGTGAGACGAAAAAAGTAAAAATAAAACTTCAAATAAATATTTTACTAAAAAAGATCTGTTGATCGATACTCTAATCGAGTTAGAGTAATCATAGAGCGGAAGCAGGCTTCTTTCTTTCAAAAAGAAAAAGATGTAACTTGTATATATAAATAGAAAGAGAGATTAGAAAATAGTATTGTTTTCATCTATTTCGTTCTCTTTGTTCTTTTCTTTCTCTCTCTCTCTCGTTTTTTATTACTATATTTATCTAATTATTGTAACTATTAGTTCGTTGAGTCATTTCTTTAAATATTAAGAAAAGCATTAAAATGTCTTGCGTGTCATATTTATGAACTTGGCCGGATCTATCAAAATTCAAATGAATAATCATATATTCTCTTTGATAACCTGTTCATAAAATATGGTTCAAGTATTTCTTCTTTGTCATCTGTTGTTAAAAGAAAATATAGAGGAGAAGAAGAAGAAAAAGAACGAGAATATATAACATGTTTCTACTATTCTTATTATGATTATTATTCGTTATTTTTCCTTCTTTTATTGATAAGTTGATCAATTGTAGTCGTCCTTGTCATCAAGTCGATTGAATTGCTCAATAAGGAACACATTTATTTTCACAATACGCCTACTCATTTGTCCAACATAGATCATATTATTCTAATACAAACGAATAATCGCACACTGACATTCCATGTCGTTCTATTCTTATTCTCATTATTAGAAATTTATAGCTTATGAACCAAAGAATTTGCATCTGATGTTATTTTTATATCATTTTCAAGAGTAATACAATTCTCATATACTCAATTGGTATTCACGGATTTATTCTATTACATCGTATACAAACATAATTCTTTCGGTCTCTCTCTCTCTTGATTCTCGCTTCTTTTGCGTGCTAATATATACAATGTTTGTATATATTCTACCGGCTAACTAGCTAACTGTGTCTTCTTGATTCGTTAGACAAAATCGTATTAAATCACAGTCTTGTCCTTTTCTTCCGAAACCACTTACTTATTGAGATCTCGAACAAGTTGAAACATTACGAATACATATACACATATAGTTCAAATGGCTATTGAACAACGGCAACGATTGATCGATTGAACGAACGAACGCATGAAAAAGCATTTCTAAGTAGATTGAGTGACAAAAAAAAGCCCGACAAACAACGACGCCGACGACGACGTTGAAGAAGAAGAAGAAGAAAAAGACAACAGACACTTTACCAAATGATGAAATGATGATTACTGGAAACTGAGAAGAAACGTCATTTGCTCAACGACAATAATCAAAAATAACAACAGCAAGAATTCGTTAAACATATATTTTTCTATATACTAATAACAGAGTGCAGATCAAATTACAAATCAGTATGTTCGACTTTGAAACTAATGAGTATCATTACATATAAATAACGCCATGCTGCTCGGTCATCACCATGCTAAGCGTCAACATCAGAAAAAAGTAAGACTATTCAAAACTAAATTACCTTTCATTTCTATCGAATATAATCAATCATATTTTACAAAAGAAAAAAAACATCTCAATTGATTTTCCGTAGGTTTTCTTTTCTTTTTCTTGAACTTTTGTATATCGGAAATGAATGCACGTCATTTCGAATGAACAGATTCAATGAACTTGAAAAGAAAAACAAAATCCTATTCATTGTCAATAGATTCGAATTTTCTTCTACGAAAAACAAATCAATGTTTAGAAAAAAAAAGTGATTTCATTTGATCAAGCGGAAAAGATCCTATTGCGCTATCTGTGACAAGATTATTCATTGAGAATTCGCTTTTTTTTCTTTTCTTTTTCATCGTATTAAGCATCTTTCATGCGCATATGCTTTTGGATACAGCTGATCTCTATGCATCGATGCTTATCTTCATCGTTTTTTTTCTCCTTTTCTTTTCTTTCTTGTACAGCATTAGATTAAATACAATTAAATAGCCTCGAGATTAATAAAAAAAACTACTGATTATTTATTTAAGTAGTAAAAATTTCCTGTCGTCGTTTTTTGTCATCGTAATCGGAAATTTAGTTAAAAAATAATTATTAAAAGAAAACGAAAAACTACATTTAGTTAATTGTATAAATTATTCAATCTTCCCTAATGACCTTTTTAATCAATTCTATGGACGACTTGTGTTTACTTGACGAAAAGATCTGTAAGATCTTCTCTTGAATGATTATTATCTATACACATGAAAACGTTGTCGTTGAAGTTGCACATGACTTTTCTTGTCACTTTCGACAACAATTAAGATGACAGTTAAGACGAAAGAAGGAGGGGGGCAAAAGAGCAAGAAAACGAGAGAAAATTTAATGCTTATATCAAAATGTCTCGCGTATAAGTAAACATTCTATCAGCTTGATATAATTCTGTAGAAACATACGAATTTGGCTACCAAGACGAAGAAGAAGAAGAAGAAGAGAAAAGACAATCGAAGATTTTAATTGAATTTCCACGCATATCTATCTATAGCTTCGATGTATCATCATCATCTTCATCTTATCCTACGGCCGTCATCATAGTAAACCAACTCAACATTCTCTACGAGCTATCTTTCTCCCAATTTTCTACTCTCTCTCTCTCTTTTTTGCCCCCTATTTTCCTATCATGTATCTTATTTTCATCGTCATTTCAACAAATATAATCATTGAGGTTAATACAACAACGCATGAGGTAAAAACTCAGCATCTCTATAATCATAGTGAACGTATGAAACTATGATTACGTTCGTCCAATGCAATGATTGCCACGAGGCTACATGTAAAGCGACTTTCAAGTGCAGTACCCCATCGTCCAAGTGTCTCCAGTTTACAAAGTCCAACTCTTCATCCACCTATTTCTCCACAACGTCGTTCAACACAAAATCGATGTCTTGATGAAATTCAAACGATTGATAGTGATCATAGTGAAAATAACGATGATGAAAATACTCAGGTAGAAAGATCATCTATTTTTTTTTGTTGCTTATTCATATGTATATATACCAACAGTATATACACATACGTATATTCTATCCGAGATACACGGTCAAGTGCATTAAATATTATCTTGTCCACAGTTGCATTCATCGATCATTTTTATTAACGTTAGAATGTTGATAGAATCGACGGGCTGTTTTCGACAGTATTATTTATATTTCTTTAGCTTAGTTTTATGTATGTATAATATCATAAAAAAAAGGAAGAGTATGTAAGAGAGAACAAAAACTGCGAGAGAGTTATTTGTATGCATATAGGTTTTGTTTGAAATGTGTCATATCTAATCGATTAGCGAAGACAGTTTCTTTCGCGTTCGCATGTTATAACAAAACGTCATTGACAGAACTTTAATTGATGATACAACTCATTGTATCATCTCTTTTGTTAGGTAGATTAATTCAAAGGCAAAACAAACATTCTTTTGATATGATCAAGCACTTGATATTGTTGTTTTTCTTTTTAACAATCGATTGGATATTAATAATACATTACAAGGTGTTAATTTAACTAGCAGCTGCTGTTATTTTTCTAGTAAAAGGAACAGAAATTAACATCTAATTATATGACCTTTTGATTGTTTAATCAAAAAAAAAATATATATTTTTTTTGTAGCTCAAATTCCCTAATCGATCTGCTGATGCATCACAAACACGTCCAGGTCATGCGAAATATGAACGTATGCAAGCACCTATTCTTTCATTTGATGAAGAAGGAGACATTCCAGTACCGGCACGAAAACATAAACGTATGATAAAAGACAACTAAAAAAGAAAAGAACATATTCAAATTTGACATAAACTCATTTTATAATTAGGTTTACTCTCTCCCAATGCTACACTCAATGATGATTCACGGGATAATCTATCGGGTTCGAAATCAGTTACTGATAGTTTATCAATTGAACGAACACGAAAAGAAAAATTTCAACATGCTCTACGATCTGTTTCAAAAGTCGCTTTTAGTCAACTTGGCTTAGGTAGATTGACTTATTTTCCTTTTCTTTTTTTTTACAAATAATAATCATATGTATGCTATTGACTTCGTGTTTTTTGTTTGTATCAGGTGGTCTTGTGGTTGGTTATGTTATTCTTGGTGGATTGATCTTTGATGCTATTGAATCGAAATATGAAATGAAACGTTTAGAACAGAAACAACGTCATCGACAAGATTTGGTCGATAATTTATATAAGCATGCACATCGAGAATTTAATCGTGTTTTAAATCAAACTTTTGAATTGAAATATGCTCTCTGGCGCGGTGGTCTTTCACGGCACGACGAACAAAATATAGGTTGGCAAATTGATGTCGAAAAAAGACTATGGAAAGATCATGTCGATGATGAACTATTACACTATTTTGGTGCTGAAGAAAAAACTCAATACGGAAGTGGACAAGGACAAGAACAAGAACAGAATACAGTACAAGTTTGGACATTTGCTAGTGCAATGCTTTATTCAGCAACTGTCATAACAACAATTGGCTACGGAAATATAACACCGAAAACAATTGAAGGCAAAATAGCAACGATGGTAAAAGTAAAACTGATTGATTTCGATTGAAAATCAATTTGAATTTAGATTTATGCAATGATTGGAATACCGTTGATGTTCATGTGTTTAACATATACAGGTGATCTTCTAGCCGATGCATTCATTTCTGGTTATTCGAAAATGGTCAATTGCACCTATCGATTAGTTTGCGGTAGTCGATTGAAAAATTGTTTGCCAGAACAAGCACGTCGAAGTTTCGAACAGACTGATGTAAAAAAAAAACGTCAAATTTTGTTGTCTTTTATTATTCATCTTTTCGATTTAGTCCGAAGCCGAAGACTCACGTCACGTGCCGATCGTAGCTACATTAGCTGTACTTGCTTTGTATATAGCCATGGGTGCATTATTATTTGCTCAATGGGAAAATTGGCATGTACTTGATGGAGCTTATTTTTGTTTTATTACATTTACGACGATTGGTTTCGGCGATCTCGTACCCGGCAAAGGTACAGTGACCGAATCGAAAGCAGGCAAAGCAGCTATGTGCGCACTATTTTTATTATTTGGCATGATTGTTATGGCAATGTCGTTTAAATTAATGCAAGATGAAATCATATCAAAATTTCGTCGATTCGGACGACGATTTGGTTTTGTTAAACGAAATATCAATGATCCGGGCTAGAGGAAAAAAAACCCAAATTCTTCTTGTTTTCTTTTTGTATTAAAAAATATACAGACATCAGCTGTTTTTTAGGTCAATTTTCTACTTCTTCTTCTGCGCTAGTCTGTGATTTTTCATGCATGTCTCTCGTTTGTTTCTTTTTCTAATTTCTAAAGTGTCCCTCTCGTTTGAAAATACTTTCGTGTCATCTCTTTCTCTGTTTGTCTGAATAACAAGTCAAATAGTGTTTGTATTCTATCAATATCATATTCATTTTTTTTCTCTCTCTCTCTCTCTGTGTCTCTCTCGTTTTTTTGCTCTTATTTTGATACCGATATAACAGGTAGAAATTTTTAGAATGGTTTGACAAATACACATATATGTATATATGCATACAAGAATATTCGATTGAAGTTCTTTTTTAAACAACGAATCGATGAGATAATTAGTCTAGACTATAATATACAGATTAAATTGCAGACATTATCCATGATTAGAAACTCTAGAAGAGTAGATTATTTGATATATGGATTCATCATCTGGTAATCATTTATGATATATAAAAAAAAGAAGAAGTATGTAGAAGAGAAAAAGAAAACTCAATAAATTCTCGTGTTTAATTAGTTTCAATCAAAGTAACCTTCAACCTACAAGTTTTATTTTTTTCTTTGCCTTCATTTCAATTACGAGATATTGTATAATTGTCAACCGAAAGGAAACAAAATTGTTTTGTCACGCGAATATTTAATGATTTATTCTATCGTACTTGAGAAATAAAAATAGAAAATCGAACGAGTTTGTATTTGAGAGGACGCTAGAAGTCGGATTATTCGATCACTTTAAACGAACGAACTTAATAAACAACGGTTATACATGTTAACCTATCAACATTAAAGATAAATGATCTTTTTATTATCATCATCAACAATAGTAGATTGATTTCTGATGAACGACTAATCATTTGACATATGTATGTATATTCATCAATTTCAACTTTGATAACTACATTTTTATTGTTATTATTGTTGTTGATCGTTTCTTCAAGGCAATCATGCACTCAACCGTTCATCTTTGTCTTCTTCTTTTTTTTCTTGAATCTATGATGTATGTATAGAGAAATGTTTGCTTAGCCGTTTGGTCTAATTCTCTATCTAACATGCGTATATACATCCGAGTTTCGACTGACCTTTGAATGCGAGAGTAAATGTACACGTGTATATTGAACATCAGATTGATGTGACACACACAAATAGAGTCTAACGATCGCGAAAGAAAGAGCAAGCGAGCGAGAGAGAGAGAGAGAAAAATATACATATAAAGATGTATTCATCTTTTTCAAGCATGTAATTTGACATGTATAACTAATGAGTAAAACAAGAAAAACATTTTGTATACGATTATATCAAGATTTTAATCTCATGGATATAAATTCTTGTTGATATTTTACGAAAAAAATCAAGTCAATCTTTGAATAAATACTTCTATCGTCGTATATTATTCGTTTTGCTTTCAATATTTTGTTCGATGACGATAATGATGATAGTAATAAAAAAAAAGTGTCCATGAAAGGTGGTGAACAATCAAAAAAAATCCTTGTCTTGTCTCATTTTCTAGATATAGCTATATATATATAAAATGGAGACAAAATTATAGAACTATGTCATGCATCATCAATAGTCAACACACTATCATAGGTAGGTGTATCTGACAATGAAACTTTCGTTTTTTTTAATCATGCACAATTGTCATTCATAGTGAATGAAATATAATAAATACAAAGACAGACTCGATACAAAAAAAACGTGTTCACAATTCTTTTAGACAGATTAGACGAAGAAGAAGAAGAAGAAGAAGAAGAAGAAGAAGAAGA
>Ga0209960_1004780_pt1 | contig 10080 bp, 15 predicted proteins | sample ThiBiot_500_plan_2_FD_183947 | JGI IMG/M metagenome (GOLD analysis project Ga0209960, IMG submission 183947) | Wastewater bioreactor microbial communities from Cape Town, South Africa - Thiocy_expt_500_plan (SPAdes) | ecosystem: Engineered > Bioreactor > Thiocyanate-remediating >...
AAAAAAAAAAAAAAAAAAAAAAAAGCACTATTAAAGGTTATGGGTGATTATCCAAGTAAAAAACCTATCATTGAATTAATCCAAAGTTTTTTTTTTATTTTTATTTTTCTTCAAGTAAAAATTGTTCTAATTTTTTCTTCTTCTTTTTCTTTCTTTCTAGATTTAGTCGAGTCTGGCTTAACAGCAACAAAAGAAATTTTGAAAGATGAGTTATATATTCATGTCATGAAACAATTAATTAAGAATAAGCATAAGTATGTTTTGAATTTTGATCCCTATTCTGATTTTATGACTAACTTTGAAATATTAGAACTGGAGTAAAAGAAGGATGGAAACTTCTTTGTGTTTATTGTAGTTTTTTCCTTCCATCATCACGTTTAGATCCAGTCTTGAATCGTTTTATAGAAGATCATTTAAAGCATAAGAGTGACTCAATTTCAAATATGGCAAATTTTTGTGAAAATTCTCTTCAAAAATTAAAATCAAATCGAGAAAGTCATCGTAAATATCCTCCAACCAAATCTGAAATTGAAGCTATTCAAGTTTGTTTTTTTTTTTTTTCCTTCAAATGATTTTAAACTCTTCTAAAATGAAATAGCAACTTAAACCTATTATTACCAAAATTTACTTTCCTCGTGGATTTCATGTTGACCATAAAACAATTAGTAGTGGATCTTCAGCAATTTGTAGTGAAGTTACTAAATTAATTTTGAAAAAATTTGGTCTTGAAAAGAAGCAATTGTATGGATTATATAAAGTGAATTCAAAAGGAGAAGGTAATTGTTTTATCAAATCAAAAAAAAAAAATAAATAAAAAAATAAAAAAATAAAAAAAAATTTTAAAAAAAAATTCAAAAAAAAAAAATTAAAAAAGCTAATGCCATTCCTGATAATTATTATTTTGGAGACTCGTTATATGAAATTGAAGAGAGTTCAAATCCAAAACAAAATCAAAATATTAAAATTGAATTAAGAAAAAAAGTATGGCCAGATCCAGCAGAAGATGAAACAAATCTTTCAACTGAATACTTCATTTATTCTCAAATGATTCCTTATGTTCTAAGTGGAGATATGGAATTTGAAGATAAAGATTTAGTTCATATCATTGCTATCCATCATTTAATATTAAATGGTGAATATTCTCAGAAAGAATTATTGTAAATTTTTTTTTTTCTTCCTACTTTCCATTTTTTTTAAAACCATTTTCTATCTCAAAAAAAAAAAGATCTGCAATGAAAGGTTATATCCCCCCAAGTAAAGAAAAGATTAATAAAGGAGAGTTTGAAAAGAAAGTTTGTGAGGTAAAAAACAAAAACAAAAATAAAATTAACTTGTTATTTTCTGAACTAAATTAAATGATTTAACTTTCTAGATCATCAAACAATATACTTCTTTACAGAATGATACATTAGTAAGGACAATCAATCAACTCTTAAAATCATCAAAATTATTTGGAACAACCTTTTTTAATGTGACTGTATTTTTTTATTTTATTCTTTTTTTTTTTCTTAAAATTTTCATTTCACTAATAAATAATAAATAATAATGAAGCAATCTTTTGAGCCATTATATCCAAAGAAGTTAACTATTGGTATTAATAGACATGGTCTCTTTTTAATGAATCAATCTGATAAAAAAATTATTGAGACATTTAAACTTAATCAACTTGGATATTGGACCAAGAATGAAGATAATTTTGCTATAAATATTGGAGGAATGGTTGATGGGAAAAAATTTGTTTGTGAAACAAGTCATGTAATTTTCTTTTCTTTTTTTTTCTTTTTTCTTTTTTCTATTTGCTATTTTTAAATAACTAAAATAAAATAAAATAAAATAGGGAGAAGGAAAAGATTTAGCTGATTTACTTGAAGCGTATGTTGCATCTAAGTTAGAAAATAAGAAAAAAAATCAAGCTAGGAAACCTTCAATTTCTCGCCGTGGTTCTTCTCAAGTTCCTGGTAGTGGATTTATGCATCGAGGAAAAAGTATCTCTGGTTTTCTTGCTGAAGACTTACCACAAAGATCTTCATCACCAACATCACCTCTAAAGTCTCCAATATCACCTAAAGCTAGTATGGAAAAAGAAGAAACTAGGCCAAAGTCTTCATCTCTCCGAATTTTTGGAAACTCTTCTAAATCATGAAGCTCTTGTATTGTGTGTTTTTTAATTCTATCTATCGATTTTGAAAAATAATAAATATTTAATTAGAATTTTTTTTTTTTTTACCTTTCAAATCCAAAAAAAAAAAAAAGAAAAGAAAGAGAAAAAGAAATTTAACAAAAATAATTTAGTTTTTTTAGATTACAAAATTTTAAGTACAACTCCTTTTTTTTCAAAAACTCTTCTGTTGTTTTTGTTTTCATTGGATTACTTTCGTTGAATCCATTCTTGTCGAAAAATAAGAAATTCAAATTCTGGGGGTCGAAAAAAGGATAGGCATTGGATCAAATTATCGTGCAAGGACAGAAGTAAGTCTTTTCTTTTTCTTTTGGTATTAGCGGAGTGGTGCTGGTAATGGAAGACGAGGAAATATTTGGGAGATTTGAAGGTGGCAAAGACACATTTAAAACATCCACTCTTTGATATGACATATATCGAGTTGCTGGAATTGTTCCTACATCCATTAATTTGGCATTTATTGAAGGGAGTCTTAAAAATCTGCAAATAGCTGGAAAAAAAAAAAAAGAGTTTAGTTATTGATCCTTTTTTTTTCAATAATAATAAAAGGAAACGAAATAAAAAAATGAAATGTTGAATATATATATTACCACTACAACGATGTGTTTCCATAAATTTTTCAAAACCTTTTGGACCAAGATTTCCTTTACCAAAACCAATTCCATTTATTGTATGAATTTGAGGATCCTGAATATTATTATTTTTGTTAATTTAAATGAAAAAAAGAAAGAAAAAAGAAAGAAAAAAGAAAGAAAAAAGAAAGAAAAAAGAAAGAAAAAAGAAAGAAAAAAAAAATGAAAGAAAATTTACAGTATATAAATCATCAACACCTTGAACATCACAAACTAAAACTTGATGATTTGAAGCTTCATAAGTAAAATGTGAAAAGGCTTGAGGAGTATTTCTTTCATCTTCGTTAACATATCCAAAATTGTTATTGTGTTTCCTATAAGAACCAGCAATAAATCTCTCAACCGCACAAAGTGGTCTTTCTGGCCTATCAACTAATTCTAAAATCCAAACTTTAATAAATTCAATTTTCTTTGGAGGATTTGCCTAATAAAAATTATTATTAGAATCTCAGAAATAATATCATATGGTAATAAATAGAATTGAACTTACTTGATTAAAACGTTTAGCCCATTCCATAGCATACATTTGCATTTCTCCATCTTGAAAATAAGTTTCTCTATCTTCTTCTGGATCAATTGCAATTTTTCCAACGTAAGTTATCTATGGTTAATTTTTTTTATTTTCAAAAACATATTTAAAAAAAAAAATGTGAATGAAAGATATGGAATGAATAATAATACCTTAGGATTAGATTCACCCTCAAATTGTAGATGGTGTGCTTTTCTTAAACCTCCTTTGGCAAAAGCATCTCGTTCAATTTTAACTTTTACTCTTGTTTCTGTCCATCTTCCAGTAGTTGTACTAAAGGTAAATTTGATTGCATTTTCACTTGGAATTTGTGAAAAATCAGGAGGAGGTCTATTCGTGACAGTTACATTTGGCACTATTATTTTATATTGATATTTAATGAATGAAATGGGTTTTGTTGAAAAAATGAATCAAATTTTTATTTTTTATTTTTTTAAAGTAAAAAGGTAAAGTAAAAAGTAAAAAAAAAAAATTACTTTTTGGTCTTCCTTTAGCATATCTTGAAGATTTTGTTCCTGTCATTTCATCAATAATTTGACTTTTCCTATCAGTATATTCAACCTCTGTAATAATTCCTAAATCATATAACTCTTTTAATTTATGAAGTTTTGTCATATCATCTGATTGTTTCTTTATAACAGTTTCATTAACAGTTGTGGCATCTTTTTTAGCGAGGGTTGTTTGAGTTTCTTTTATAATTGGTTTCAATGTCTTTTGTTCTCCTCCAGAACATAAAGTTTTTTGTTCTCCAGAACTTGAAGTTTTTGGTTCTCCAGAATTTATATTTGAATTATTTGAGACTTTAAATAATGTTGAAGCTTCATCTTCAGCTTTTTTTTTTTTTTTTTTAAAAAATATATATTAATGAATATTATTAGTAAAATAATAAGGAAAACTTACACATTTTGTGAGCTTTTTTTAATCCTTCCTAAGGAAGTTTTTTTTTCCAATCAATAAATAATTATTTATGCGTTGATAATTGTTTATGCGTTGAAGAATAGTTAAGCTTTTTGAATATTAAATTGAATTGAGGACTTCTTTCTAATCACTTCTCTTATAGATTGACTATAGGGCCTACTTTCTATTGATAAAAAAATTATAATTGAAAAAAAAGTTCCGTTTTTTTTTTTCAAAAAGGAATAATTAGACAAAAAATTATTCAAAGTCAATGATGAAAAAAAAAAAATCAATGACAAAGTCAATGAAAAAATTGATTAAAAGTTGATTAAAAGTTGATGAAAATTGATGATTTTCAAAAGTTGAATGGAAAAGCAGGTTTGGTATAAGTCTTTAATGAAGGATGTTTCAAGGGAGGATTTAGAAGAAAAAAAAAAAAAAAAAACAGAAAAGGAAAAAAAAAAAAAAAAAAAACGGAAAGGGAAGAAGAAAAAAAAAAAAAAATGTGAATTTCCATTTTTACTTGAAAATTTTTATAAATTGCACTTTTGATAATTTTTTTTTAAAGAATTTAATCAAAGGATTCACTTTGATTGATAAATTTAAAAGTTGATTATTTTTTAAAAAAAATAATAATTAATAATTGATTTTAATGATTTTTTTGATTTTTTTTGAGTTTTTCTAATTGTTGTCAATAGAAACAAAGGAATTTCATTAATTGTTTGGAAAAGGCAAGCAAAAACAAAAAAAGCTCTTTTGCCTCCCTTCCACTTTATAAACTATGGAGCTTTACTTTTCTACAAATTGTAATGAGGAATAAGTGAAAATAAGAAGAAGGAGAAGAAGAAAAGCTTGATTTTTTTTTTTCACAATATAAATATAATAGATGAGTTATGGAGGAATGAATAATTATTATTTTGGGCTTTGTATTCAGTCAAAAAAAAAAAAAAAAAAAAAAAAAAAAAAAAAAAAAAAAAAAAAAAACAGAAAAGGACAACAAAGCGAACAGTAAATGTTAGTAATATAAAATGATGAAAGAATTACAATGTAAATAATAATAATTCTTCTTCTTTAGTGTGTAATAAATTTTGTGAATAGAGTCAAATATTGGAGTAATACTTTTTGGGTCAATGTCATTGTATTGCAATGCAAATGAGGAAATTGGGTTTTTTATTTGAAAGAGAATTCCTCGACAAAAAAATTGAACCAACCCCCGCAAACAAAACAAAACGACTTACAACCCCCTCTCTCTCATTCATCCTTCATTCTAACTCTCTTTATCTCTTTTTTCTTTTTCTAATAAAATTTAATTCACTCAAATCTTAAGCTCAAGTTGTTAATAATTTGGCAAACTTTCAAAAGAAATAAAAAGAAAAAAAACAAATAAAAAACAACAGTTGTAGAACACCTTGAAAGTAAATAAATTGAAGAAGAAGAAGAAGAAGAAGAAGAAGAGGAAGAGGAAAGAAGAAGAGAAAGAAAGAAAGAAACTTTGAAATCTAATGGAAATTGAAGACAACGGTGCTAAACTTTGGTTAGCTGTGTCTAAGAGAGATAAAGAAGGAGTTTCAATATTATTAAATGACCCTGAAGTGAATGTTAATTGGGAAGATGGTGGAAAGAGGACACCCATATTTATTGCTTGTTTCTTAGGATATACAGAAATTGTAGAGTTATTATTAAAGGATGATCGTGTTGATGTGAATAAACAAGATAGAAAGAAACATGCAACACCATTTTATGCTGCTTGTGAGAAAGGAAATTTGGAAACAGTTAAATTACTTTTAAGAGATCCAAGAGTAGATATTAAGAGAGTAAGTCAAAGAGGATGTACACCTTTTTATGTTGCTTGTTCTAGAGGGCACACTCAATTAGTTAAATTTTTTATGGAGAGTAATTTAGTTGATATTAATGAATCAAATGATGGAGAAGCAACTCCACTTTATATTGCTTGTCAAGAAGGTCGAACTGATGTTGTGAAATTACTCATTCATGATAAAAGAATAGATGTTAATAAACCAGTTGAAGGAGGATATACACCATTCTTTGTTGCTTGTTTACAAGGAAATTTAGAGATTTTTAAACTATTATTTGAACATCCAGATGTTTTAGTTGAGAAACCAGTTAGTTCAGGAGCAACACCATTTTGTATTGCATGTCAAGAGAATCATGTTGATATTGTAAAAATATTTTTAAATTCTCATAGAGTAAATATCAATCAAGAAAAAAATGATGGAGCAACAGCATTTTATCTTGCTTGTGAGAAAGGAAATTTGGAAATTGTCACTCTTCTTTTAAATGATAATAGAATTCAAACTGGGAAAGGAAAGTATGGAGGATTTACACCATTTTTTGTTGCTTGTTCTCATGGACAAACTGAAGTTGTTAGACATCTAATAAAGGATAAAAGAATTGATATTTGTAAAGCAATTGATGATGAAACAACACCCTTCTATATTGCTTGTCAAGGTGGATATGTAGATATTGTTCAACTCTTGATGAATGAATCAAAAGTAGATATTAACAAACCAAAAAATGATGGAGCAACACCTTTTTATATTGCTTGTGAAAAAGGTCAGTTAGGTGTTGTAAAACTTTTAATGAAAGATAAAAGAGTTGATATTAATCAATCAAGAAAAGATGATGCAAGTCCATTTTTCATTTCATGTCAAGAAGGAAGATTAGAGATTGTTAAATGGATGTTAGCAAGTGAAAAGAATGTTTTGATTAAACAAAAATGGAAAGGAGGAAATGTTGATGGACTTGAACAAGCTAGAAATTTTTTACTTAGACTCCAAACTCAAACCGAAGATCTTGAAAGAGAAAAAAGATATTTTGATATTGTTAAACTTTTAGAATCTTATGAACAAAATCCTGAACTCAAGAAATTTCAATTAAGAAAAGAATTAGGTATTCTTATAACTCAAGCCACTCAAATTTATTCTTTACTTATTCTCTTTTCTGATAATTATTTGAGAGAGAAAGTTTAGTTTGTTTTTATTGATCTTTATTTATTTATTGAAATTTTATTTATTTTTTTTTTTTAATTTGTGTAACAAATATATTGTAATAATAATAATAATAAATTAGAGATTGTTTTAAGTTTTAGTTTGATTTGAGTTTGTTTAATTATTTTTTTTTTTGCCAAACCTCTAATGAACTCATTTTTGTTTCATTATTTTGTGATCGAATTATTCCCCAAAAATCAAAGTTTTACTTTTGGACCAATGAAAAAAGGTAAAAATTGAAAAATTTGATGTTGATTGGTTGAAGATAGGGAGAAGAAAAAAAAAAAAAAAAATGGCTTCGCGATGCCTTTTTTCGTCTCGTCTTTGCCATCTCCGTCCTCCGACTTCTTCTTCTTCTTCTTCTTGTTCATTTCAAACCCCAATCGTTCACTCTTCAACGTCTTTTCTACAAAAAACAACAAATGGGCAATCATCTAAAACAATATTCGTGAGAAGGATTTCAACCATTGTTAGAAGAAATGAACATTTTGGTTTGAAAGGAGGGAATGGAATTTTGAAGAAATCAACATGGAATGTAAGTAAAAGAAGTTTATTTTCTTGGTCAGAGGTTAAGAAACTTGGACAATTCGCAAAACCTGAAGCAAGGAATTTGGGATGTAATTATTTATTTATTTTTTTTTTGTTTTTTTTTGAAATTTAATTCATGAATTAATTGTTGAAAATTGAATAGATGGTGTTGGATTATTATTGATTTCATCTTCGATTACAATGTCTATTCCATTTGGAATGGGAAAAATCATTGATTTAGTTACAAAAGGAACAACAAAAGAGTTTTTATTTTATGTTGGTGCTGGTTTGTCAACAATTTTTATAATTGGAGCTGCAGCAAATTTTGGAAGAATTGTAATTATGAGAACTGCTGCAGAAAGGATAATTTTAAAGTAAAAAGAAATTTCAATTTCTCTTTCATTTTTTTTTCAAAGACTTAGAAAAAATCAAAGAAGTAAAATAAAATAATAGTATTCGAAAAAAAGTATTTTCTTCAATTATGAGGCAAGAAATAGGATTTTTTGATCAAAATCGAACTGGAGAATTAATTAGTAGATTAGCATCAGATACTTCAATTGTAGGAAAATCTTTAACAACAAATATTTCTGATGGTTTAAGGGCATTAGCTTCTGTATTTTTATTTGTTTATTTTTTCTGGATTTCACAAAAAAATCAAATTAAATCAACAACCAATTAAACCCAAATTAAATTAGGCAACAGTTGGAATTTCAATGATGGGTTATACTTCTCCAACCTTAACAATGATTATGCTCACAATTATTCCCCCAATGGCACTTGGAGCTGCATTTTATGGAAGATATATTAAAAGACTCTCAAAACAAACTCAAGAAGCCCTCTCTTCTGCAAGCAAAGTTGCTGAAGAAAGATTTTCAAGTATTAGGACAGTTCGTGCTTTTGCTCAAGAAGATAAAGAGTTGTCAAGGTTTAAATTTTAATTTTTAATTTTTAATTTTTAATTTTATTAAGTTAATTTAATCGAGAAAAAAAAATTCTTTCAACAAAATTTTGAACTCAAATTAAAATTAATTTTTTTTTTTTTTTTTTTTTCAATTTTAGATATTCAAATGAAATTGATAATGTTTATGATCTTGCAAAAAAAGATGCCATTGCTTCAGCAATGTTTTACTCTGGAGTAATTCTTTTTTTTTTATTATATTTCATCATTATTTTATTTTATTTTTTTGAATTTCAGAAGAAAAAAAAACAAACAATTTCCAATCCATTATCATAATACCAAGAAAATTAATTAGGTTGGTGTTGCTGGTAATTTAATGGTTGTAGGAATTTTAATGGCAGGAGGTAACCTTGTAATGCAAGAAATTTTGACAATTGGACAATTAACTTCATTTTTGTTATATACTGCTTATGTTGGTTCATCTGTTGCTGGATTAAGCTCTTTTTATTCTGAAATTCAAAAAGGAATTGGTGCTACTTATAGAATTATTGATTTAATTGAAAGAAAACCTAAGATTCCATTAACAGGTTCGAAAAAAAAAAAAATTAACAATTTCATTTATTCTCTAATTTTTTTTAAAAAAAATAAAAACAAAAAAGGAGGAAAAATTCTTGAACATATTGACGGACAAATTAATTTTTCAAATATTTCATTTTCTTATCCAACTCGTTCAGAAGTAGAAATATTTAATGAATTTAATCTTCAAGTACCTTCTGGAAGTAATGTTGCTGTAGTAGGAACTTCAGGATCTGGAAAATCAACTGTTGCAGGCCTTCTTTTAAGATATTATGATCCAACTCAAGTTTCATTTCATTTTCCTTTTTTTAAAAAATTTTATGATCTTAATTTTTTAATTTTTTTGTTTGGAAAAAAACAACATAGGGATCTATAACAATAGATAATGTAAATATTCAAGAACTTGACCCTAAATGGTTAAGAAATCAAGTAGGAATTGTAAGTCAAGAACCAACTCTATTTGCAACATCAATTACAGAAAATATTTCTTATGGAAAAGAAGATGTATCAATAGATGAGGTTTTCTTTTTTTTTTTTTTTTTTTTTTTCTGTAAATATATCCCTATATATAATAGGTTAAATGGGCTGCTGAAAGAGCAAATGCAAGTTCATTTATTGAAAATTTCCCAAAAGGATATGAAACTTATGTTGGAGAAAGAGGAGTCACTTTATCAGGAGGTCAAAAACAAAGAATTGCTATTGCTCGAGGTTTTTTTTTTTTCCATTTCTTTGAATGAAATATTTGATTTAATCCTAATATTTTATTTTCATTAATTATTTAGCATTATTAAAAAATCCTAAAATTTTAATACTTGATGAAGGTATTTTATTTT
>Ga0209960_1004782_pt1 | contig 10077 bp, 10 predicted proteins | sample ThiBiot_500_plan_2_FD_183947 | JGI IMG/M metagenome (GOLD analysis project Ga0209960, IMG submission 183947) | Wastewater bioreactor microbial communities from Cape Town, South Africa - Thiocy_expt_500_plan (SPAdes) | ecosystem: Engineered > Bioreactor > Thiocyanate-remediating >...
TTTTGATTTATCAAATTTTTTGGAACAAATGAGTTTTTTGATTTTCAAGAAATTGATTATTATTGTGATGAAATTATCAAAAAAAAGAAGAAAAGAAAAAAAAGAAAAAAAAAGAAAAGAATAAAGGATCGGATAGCGAAAGAGAGTTATGGCAGTACCCAAAGGATGTTTTTTCTCTAAAAAATTCACGAAGTAACTCTCTTTCATTGCCGACCTAATGCTTCAGGTATCCTTCTCTATTGATTTATAGTGCATCACCAAGATTTGTCGCACTGTTTATGGGATTCCTGAAAAGAAAAATTTTTTTTTGTTTCAATTCTTGATTTTAATGATGTTGAAATTATCCAAAAAAAAAAAAAGAAAAGAAATGAATAAGGATCGGATAGCGAAAGAGAGTTATGAAGTATACTTGTTGTTGTTTTTCGGTAAAAAATGACGAAGTAACTCTCTTTCATTGCCGATCTAATGTTCAAGTCTCCTTCGCTATTGATTTATAGTGCATCACCAAGATTTGTTTCATTGTTTATGGGATTTCAAAAAAGAAAAGAAAAATGAAACAATAAGAAACATTTGTTCTCCAAGTCTTATAAGTTGGTTTCTTGATTTACAAAAGAGTCAACTGTTTCAATTAAAGTTTTTCTTTTTTTTCAATGAAATTTTCTTTTTGATTTTTTTTTGTGTAGGTTGAAGATCAAAGAATACTTCTAATAAGGAAACAATAAAGTCCTAAATAAAATAAATCCAATTCTATAACTTGTTTTCTTGAATTTTTCAAAGAGTTTTATTTTTTATTTTTATTTTTATTTGATGTTTTTATTTCGATTTTTTTTTTTCAATGAGTCATTGATTTGTTATTTACTAAATTTTGATTGGTTGTTTCTATCTAATCTAATCCATTTTTTTTTGGGTATAAATACCTCCAAAACATTAATCAACTCCAACTTCCTCATCTTATTCTAACTGTAACTTTATAAACTCCAATCTTATAAACTGATGAATTGATTTTATTCTTCTCTTCTTCTTATTGTATTTTATACTTTTTTTGATTTACTTTTGGTTGTTTTTTTCTTTTTTTTAAAAAATTGAGTTTTTTTTGTTCAAAATGATATTGATTTTATACTTTGAATATCCTTTTGGAGTTGTTGAATGCAGGACTAAAGAGTGATAAAGTTGGTGATGATGGAAGGATATTGTATTGTGGATTGAGTTATTTATTGAGTTATTGAGTTTGAAACTCGAATAATTGAAATACTGATACCTTTTAAACAAAAACAAAAAATGAGATTTTTTTCAATTTTTATGGTTGAATTCTTCTTTGAATTTCTTATTTCAAATTAACAAACAAAATTCAAAAGGATAAAAGTTGAAATGAAAACAGAGCACGTTAAAGAAAAGTTGATTATTTTTGACACAACTTTAAGAGATGGAGAACAAGTATGAATTTTTGTTTGTTTTATTTGAAATAATTTGTTCTAATTTGATTTATTTTGATAAATATTAGTCTCCTGGTGTCACATTAAATTCAGATGAAAAAATCACAATTGCAAAACAAGTAAACTATCCTCTTTTTTTTTCAAAAAATATTAAATAAATGAATGAATAAATCAATTTATTAGCTTTCAAGAATGGGAGTTGATGTTTGTGAAGCAGGATTTCCAATGGCATCAGAAGGAGATTTTGAATCAGTCAAAAGTTAATTTTATTCAAAAAAAAAAAAAAATAACTTTAAAACCAATGAATTTATTAATAAAAAATTATAATAGGAATTGCAAATGAAGTTGGATCATTAACAGAAGGAAGAGAGAATGGGCCAATGACAATTTGTGCACTTGCAAGAGCAACTGAACAAGATATTTCTAGAGCTTATGAAGCCATCAAAGGTGCACCAAAGAAAAGAATTCATACATTTTTAGCGACAAGTGATATTCACCTTCAATATAAATTAAAGATTACTCGTGAAGAATGTATTGCAAAAGCAACAAAAGGTTAATTTCTTTTATTTTTATATTCCATTTATATTTGTTTCTATTTGATTAAAAAAAATTATTTTTAAATAGCTGTTGCATTTGCATCCTCTTTATGTGATGATGTTGAATTTTCACCAGAAGATGCAGGAAGATCGGATAAAGATTTCTTAGTTAAAGTATTATCAGAAGTAATCAAAGCAGGTGCTACAACTTTAAATATTCCAGATACTGTTGGATATAATACTCCAGAAGAATATGGAAAAACAATTAGTAAATTTTTTTTGATTTTTATTTTACAATATGTTTTTTTAAAATTTTAAAATTAAATACATTTCAAAGAATATTTAATTACTCATACAACCGGTGGTGATAAAGTAAGATGGTCAACACATTGTCATAATGATCTAGGATTAGCTACTTCCAATACATTAGCAGGTATTAGTAATGGTGCAAGACAAGTTGAAGTGACAATCAATGGAATTGGAGAGAGAGCAGGAAATACAGCACTTGAGGAAATAGTAATGGCTTTACATACTCATCCTTCATTATTCCCAGTTTATTGTTCAATAGATACTACTCAAGTAATTCTTTTTTTTTAAAAAAAATTCAAATAATTTGAATCAAATCAATGATTAATTAATATATAGATTTATCGTACTTCAACTTTAGTAAGTGCTTTAACAGGAATGACTGTTCAAGCAAATAAAGCAATTGTAGGTGCGAATGCTTTTGCACATGAATCAGGAATCCATCAAGATGGAATGCTCAAGAATGCTTCAACTTATGAAATTATGAAACCAGAAACAATAGGTCTTGGAACTAGTTCTTTAATTTTAGGAAAACATTCAGGAAAACATGCATTTTCAATGAGATTGAATGAATTAGGATATAAAAATTTGAGTCAAGAAGAGATGACAATTTTATTTTCAAAATTCAAAAAACTTGCTGATTCCAAAAAAGTTATTTCAGAATTTGATATCCATGCCTTAATGAAAGATCAACTTTCTCATTCAGTTGAATATTATAAATTAAGAAGTTTACAAATTTCAGCTGGAAATAATTCAAGGTTTTTATTTTGTTTTAATTTTTCTAAATTAATAAAACTAATAAAACTTTTTTAAAAGAGCAACTGCAACAATAGAATTAGAAGTTGATAATCAAGAAAAAGAAGTATTAATTGATGCAGCAATTGGAAATGGTCCAGTTGATGCAATTTTTAAAGCTGTAAATCGAATTACAAAAATTCCTTTTGCTCTTGCTGAATATGAAGTTCGAGGTAAAATTTGAATGATTCAATTAATCAATTTTATTTTATAATATTTATATTTATGTATGAATTTGATGAAAAAGCTGTAACTGGTGGATCTGATGCTCTAGGAGAAGTAACTGTAAGAATTAGAGAAGAGAAAGAAGAGAAAGAAGAGGATGATGATAAAGATGAAAGACCTATATTTCATGGTCATGGTGCAGATTCAGATATTCTAACTGCTTCTGCAATGGTATTTTTTTATTTGCACCTTTTATTTCTATTAACCCATAATAATAATCTTTTAAAAAAAAAATTTAAAGGCTTATATTTCTGCTGTAAATCGTTTAGTAACATTCAAGAAAGAAAAAGAAATGACGGGAGATACAAGAAGTGCAAAGAGAAGAAGAGCTGATATTTGAAAGAGAAAAAGAAAAAAAATGTATTGAAAAATAAAATAAGATTTAAATTTGTTTTTTTTTTTTTTTTTTGAAGATCTACTTTACATCTTGAATCTATTTTACAATCTAATTAATGATTAATGAATTAATTAATCACGTCTTTCCTGACTGATAAATGGATCTCCAAGCTACTGACCGATGCCAATCCAACAACAGTATTACCCAACTAGAAGCTTGCCACTTCTCCTTTTCCCTTTTATTTTTTTTTTTTAAAAAAAAAGTTTTCAAAATTATTCAAGAATAATATCAATGAAAGTTAAAATTAAATTAAATTTACCTTTTCAAATTATCTTTTAGTTGAGTTGAAAATGTTCCAAAATTTTGATCAGTGATACTACTTCTATTTGCTGCTTCTTGTTTTGAAATATCAAATTCAAGTTTAGTTGATCTTCTCCGAAATTCATTGAATACTACTGCTTGATAGACTCGTTGATGAATAATCTTGAACAAGGAAATAAAAAAAAAACTCATTAGTAAATAAAATTTTTGCCAAGTGGAAAAATAAGTCAAGTCAATACCTCAAATAAAGCTAATGGGTACCAAGTATATAATGACTTATTAAAATTAGGAGGATCTAACTCAAGTCCAAAAACTCGAACAAATGCTATAAAAATTTCATTTTTATTTTTTTTGGAAAATTTTAAATTTTTTCAAAAAAAAAAAAGAAAAAAACCAAGAAATTGGATAGAATTTGATGCATCTATTGATATTGGTTTCTTTGGATAAAAATTTGACATTGTTAATTCTACATTAGTTGATTTTACCAAGCGATTTACTCCAGCAGAAAAAGTCTAAAAATTGATTTTATAATGAAAAATTGAAAATTAGTTAATAAAATAAAATAAAATAAAAGATCTTACTTCATAAAATCGAGCAAGGTTTTCAGGTAAATCTTGTTCTACTCTATCCATTGTTTCATCAAATGTCTCATTAATTGATTTTGGACGGCAAAGTTCTAATTTTTATTTTTTCAAGAATTTTTTTTTTGAATTAGCATTTGAATTTAAATGAAAAACCTTGTAAAAATCGCCATTCTTCAGAAGTTACATCAGCTTCTTCTCTCAATTTCATTACAGGACACATTTGACGATAATTTAGAGGAACAAGGATATTTGTACCTTTAGGGTTACTATCACAAAGGAATAATCCAACATATAAACCTGGAGATAATTTATTTCGTTTTCCTTCATGAATTAATGTGAAATTTTGCCATATATTCCATGAATGATCATAAACACTTGGATCTAATTTTTCAGGAGAACTCCATTTTAATGAAATCTAAGGATTTGTCAAAGTTTTATTTATTTATTTATTATATTGTGGGATTTGAAAGAGAGTAGAAAATAAGAAAAAAGAAAAAAGAAAACCTTTCGTTTGGATAACGATTCTAAATATACATCAGGTTGAGATATATATGCAATTGCAACAATTAATGTAACATCTAGTTGTGGAATGAAAATTGGTTCTTCATAAACATGTCCAAGTGTTTTCAATCCAAGAGATTTTTTACATCGAATAACTGCTTCCATAAAAAGTTTTGAGAATCCTGTTAATGATGATACTTGAATTTCATCCTAAATTAATTTCGTTCATTTTTTTTTTTTTTTTTTTTTTTTGGAAAAATATTTTTCTTAATACAATTATTTCAAAAAAAATTAGTAAACATACATCATTTTCATCATCTCCACGTAATGATTCATATTCACTTGCATCTTCCCAATCTCTTGATTGTTTCATAATCCAAATAAATTCTTTTGAATTTCTATCAAGTGGAAATGATTGATCTTCACCATTTGTAATTAATATTGAAGGAAGAAGTTGAGAATGAGTTAATAAAATCTCTCCATTTTTTTGAAATAGTAACAATGAAAGATAAATTCCTCCTTTTTTAAGTTTCTAAAAAAAATTTTTTTTTTGTGGTTAAGGTTTGCTTTTCTTTCAAAATATTAATTGGGATGGTACCTTTATGTCGATCTCTTTTCTTGATTTTGAAAATGGTGCAAAATGATGAGCACTTTCAAGCTATTTTTGAGAGGAATACTTTAAATTAATTTGGATTTTTTTTTTTTTTTGCTTTCATGAAAAAAACATACATCTTTTTCTGCACTAGCTGAAAAGAAATCGGCACTTTTTATCCGTAACTGTAAAATGCTCTATTTTTTTAAGAAAATAAAAGTTAGAGATATTGTCAGTATTTTGAAGGGAAAAAAAAAGAACCATTGGTCGAAGATTATAATCTGCAACAACTCCTTCTGTTAACCAAGTACTCGTTTTTGTATTTAATAATCCATATCTCCAATCATCCCATTTACAAAATCGTTTACAAACCTTTAGATTTTCAATATTTTATCCATGAAAAAAAAAGTCTAAATAAAAAAAACCTTTTTAACTAAATCTGAAATTGGTGTAATTGGTGTAACCTCAAAAATTTTAACTTCTTTTCCATCAGCTTCTTCATGACATTCTACTTTGACAAAAAATTTCCTAATTTTTTTTCCAAATTATTAAGAGATTGTTTTTGTTTCTATATTTATACATCATTTCAAAAAAAAAAAAAAAAAAAAAAACTTTTTTTCATCTATCGATTCTATAGGTAATTCTTCAGATGCTTTTGAAGAGATCTTTGGTTTTTCTGTCCTTTCGAAAAGTTGCATTAATTTTGAACTGCCTTTTTCTTCGTCTGCTTTTTTAAAGAAAAAGAATTTCAGGAAAAAAATAAATAAATAAATGATTGGAAATTGAAAATTGAATTGAACCAAATATTGATTTTGAGCTTTTTCTTGGTAAAGTTTGTATTTTCTTCTTTTTTTCCTCTCTTTCAGTTAGATTTAACTCACTCTTTGTGACAGATTCCTTCACATGAGTTGATTTCTTGAACATAGTTGCAAATCTATTCCTTTTTTCTTTATGTTCTCCATTCTCTGTACTTTTAGCTTCCTTTTTATGCTTCTCCTTCTTCTTTGAAGATTCTTTTTCTTTGCTGAAATTGAATAATAATAAAAAATATAAGAAATGAAATTAGAAAAAGCACAAAAGAAAACAAACGGTAAATCTGTTGTGAATCTAGGTAAAGGATCATAAGAGAAAAACTTCTTTTCATGTGAGACTGAAGCTTGAATATCTGTTAAGCTCTTTGAAGGTGATAGTCGAGCTAACGGAGGAGGAGAATCATCTTCCATTCCAACAACTAGATTTCTCTCTCTACTCACTATCCCTTTCTCCAAAATACTTTTTGATTCTCACACAAATAAATAAAATAACAGATTGTCGATCAATGTAATTCCTTTCTTCAATCAATCAATCTTTCGATGTTCTTTATATATGATCTTCTTTATGATGCCACCTCTGAATGATGTTCCTTGTTGGCTTGTCAACCTATCCCATTTTTTTTTTTTCTTATTAGATTGCTCTTTATACAGTAAAAGTGTAAAGAAAAGGTGAATCAATGTTGTGTTACCTTCAAAAAAGATTGCTTTGAAGTATCTAATCAAAGCTCCTAGTATTCTAATTGACGTAATTACAAAGTTTGACCGAAAAGAATTTTTTCACTTATTTTTCACTACTCCTATTATTTCTTTATACATTGTTAATACAATTCGATTGTTTAGAGATGAATTAAAACAAGCTCAATATATAGATTGAATTGTTTTTTTTTTTTTTTTTTGAAATGATGTATGAATATAGAAGTTGAAATATATTATTATAATGTGCAATATAACTTTTTGAATGTAAAATTGTTAAAAGTCTTTCAATTTTATCAATTTTTTCTAATTAATTTTCATTCTAACTTGAGGAGTTATACAACAAAACTTTTGAAGTAAAGTAAAATATAAAGTTTATAAATTATTGATATCAATGTTTAATAAAACTATTCTTCTATTATAATTGTTTTATAACTTTTTATAATTGAACTATACTTATTGTAATAATAAAATTTCCTTTAGACTTTTAAATTTCCCTTTACTTTTATTGAAACTATATAATATCAAACTTATTGAACAATATCAATTGTATCAATTGAAATGTTATTCAATTCATCAAGATAATGATTTAATTGATGAGTTGGGTTATAAAAGTTATAATTGAGGTTGAGGTATAAAAGATGGAGAATTATCAAAGTTGGTTTGACTTTCTCAATTCAATTCAACTTTAATATTATAACTCAATTCAATCAATTATTACTATTACATTGTATTAAACTTATTAAAAGTTTTTAAAAATATAATATAATAAAATATAACTATTTGATAGAAATTTCTCGGGTTCAACTTTATATTATTAATGAAAAGTTCGGGTTCGAATGGTTTGACTTTTCCAATTTTTTCTATTATAAATTGATTGAATCAATGATTCAAATTATTGAAATCGATATTGTGTTAAGAGTTAAGAATTAATGTAATTTAGTAATGATTGTGTTGTTTTTAAGAGTTAGAGTTATTGAATACAGTTACTCAGTATTTTGTGGGTTGGATGTTAGCAATAACCGCAAATCTCTAAAATAAAAAAGGTTAATCTTTCGAAGGAGGACTTGCCCTTTTTTGACTGATTCAACCTCAACTCAACCTCTAACAACTCTTGATGAGAATGATGATGAACTTGATTCTTAATAAACTTTCATTTATTAAAAAAAAAAAAAGAGAAAACTTTCATTTATAAAAAGAAAGAAAAAAAAAATTTAGAAAAAAAAAAAAGAGTTTTTTAGATTTTTATTTTTTAATCATGAAGACTGAAGATGAAACTGTGAAATCAAAAGACTATCAAGTACAAGAACAGGGCTGTTCTAACGATTAGTTGATGAAACCAAAGGAGATTCGGAACAAGTTTGGTGTTATTTTAACGAATACCTGAGCCAAGCAATTAACTTAAATTTTTTTCGAAGCATCTAATCTTACAAGGGTTCTAATATTAGAAAAGATGAAGTGGGAGAGAAGCAGGAGAGTTCCAGTCATAAACCCAAGAACAAATCGGTTTCGTATTTTACTTGGATTTTCTGGCTGCAAAACTACATGATTTCCATTTCACAAGAATTGCGTGAGACAAAATTGATAAATTTTGAACTTGAAGATGTGAAAAAACTAAACCTCAACAAATTGGTTCGAGATATTTTGTAACAGCAAAACATGCAAAGAAATATACTTTTACTTTCTGACAGATGCTGCTTTAATTTATCTAAATGAATTGGAAAAAGATTTCCAAGAAGGAGCCAAACACTAAAATCAACTAACTAGAGCAAATTGTCAAAGAAAAGCGTCCACCAAAGGAAGAAATCATTGAACTTTGCCTTTATGCTCTATTCTATGATAAAATTTCTGGAGATTTCATGATCCTCGTAAAATCCACAAAGAAACTGAAACAGATCTCTTTCCAGGACAAATTTTATTCTTTTTCCAGCATAAAATGGGAATTACTAACTCTAATCAATATATATATCTCTTGACAAGAGTGATCACGATGAATTTAAGTATTATTATTGAAAGATTTTCAGAGCATTGAAATTCCTAAGATTTATACACTCTGATTGAGTTTAACCTATTTCTCTAATTTTTTATTTATTTTAGTAATCAATTGAACGAAAATCACAAAAAAAAAAAAAAAAAAAAAAAAAAAAAAAAAAAAAAAAAAAAAAAAAGTTTTGATTTAAATTGGTTGAAAGAATAGATTGAAAATAAAACCTCTTCATCTAAATTTTAACAGAAAGAAGATTGATCAAAAAAAAAAAAAATCAATGCAATAACTCTTCATAATCCAACTTTCATCTTCAAAATAATTCATTATGCAGTGAATCTCCAAAGGTTTGTGATCCACAAAAAAGCGAAATAATAATCTGCCATTTTTTTTTTTTCTGTTTTTGAAACAAAATCCCTCCTTTGGACAAAAATCTGGACAAAATTCAGACTATCAAAAAAAATGTTTTTTGGGGAGTGTCAATGTCGCAACAACCAACCAATTCAAATATAACTGGCTCACATCTTCGATTCGAGACTAAAACTATTGGATCGTATCCAATCCTTACCCCATTTTGTTTTGTTTTTTTCTGATCGAATAGAATCTATTATAACAACAGGGAGACAATGGAACAAAGTTGTTTTTTACGTGATAGGATAAAAAATCCTACAAAATGGGCGAATCAGGAGAAGAGGATTCAACACGCAGTTAAGCAATTTGACTTGAATTGCCTGTATGGAATCGATTGTTTGTTGATACGGTATTTTGTTTTTTTTTTCTTATTTCTTTTCTTTCTTTTTCTTTTCTATTTCATTATTTTTCTCTTTTTTTCTTTTTTTTTTTTTTTTTTTTTTTTTTATTTTTTTATTTTTTTTTTTTTTTTTTTTTTTTTTTTTTTTTTTTTTTTTTTTTTTTTTTTTTTTTTTATTTCTTTTTTTTTTTTTTTTTTTTTTTTTTT
>Ga0209960_1004783_pt1 | contig 10077 bp, 8 predicted proteins | sample ThiBiot_500_plan_2_FD_183947 | JGI IMG/M metagenome (GOLD analysis project Ga0209960, IMG submission 183947) | Wastewater bioreactor microbial communities from Cape Town, South Africa - Thiocy_expt_500_plan (SPAdes) | ecosystem: Engineered > Bioreactor > Thiocyanate-remediating >...
TATTTTTTCTTTTTTCATTTTTTTTTTCCTTTTTTTTTTTTTTTTTTTTTTTTTTCAATTTCAATTAATTTTTCTTTTCTTTTTTTGAAAAAAAGAATTCAATGCTTGTGAATCAAGTCCCTGTAAAAATGGAGCAAGATGTAATGTTCAAAACAGTGGCAACTCTTTCCAATGTGCTTGTATCAATGGTTTCACTGGTCAATTCTGTCAAAACCGTATTTTTTTTTTTCTTTTTCTTTTCTTTTTTTTTTCTTTTTCCTTTTTTCAACAATTTTTCTTATAATCATTGTTTTAATTTACCAAATAGCCCCTGGTCCATGTAATCCAAACCCATGTCAAAATGGAGGAACTTGTACACCTGGAGCTGGAGGAACTTTTACATGTTCATGTAGTGGTGGATTCACTGGTCCAATTTGTCAAGGAGGTAATATTTTTCAATTTTCAATTTTCAATTTTTTCTTTCTTTTTTAAAAAACACAAACGACCAAACTTAATAACCAAATGAAATAGCCAATCCATGTGCTTCAAACCCATGTGAAAATGGAGGAACTTGTAGCCCTCTTTCCGGTGGTGGTTTTGCTTGTACTTGCCCTACTGGTTATACTGGATCAAAATGTCAAACCCCATCATTCACTTGTACTCCTGCTTGTACTTGTGGTGGAACTTGTATCGCTCAAAATGTTTGTGCTCATCCCTCAGACTATTATTGTTTCCTCCCAAATTGTCCAAGTATCTTCTTTTTTAATTTTAATTTTTTTTTTTTTTGACAATTCTAACTTTTTTTTTTTTTTTTTGATTTGAAAAACTATAGTTTCTGGACCATGTAGTCCAAATCCTTGTTTGAATGGAGGAACATGTACTGCAGGTTCTGGAGGAAGTTATACTTGTTCATGTAGTGGTGGATTTACTGGTCCAAATTGTCAAGCTGGTTAGTTTTTTTTTTAAAAAAAAACAATTTTTCCCTGTTTCTTTTTCAAATATAAAATAAATAAAAATAAAATAATAGCCAATCCTTGTCTTTCACATCCATGTGCAAATGGAGGAACTTGTATACCAAATGGAGACAGTTATACTTGTTCATGTAGTGGTGGATTTACAGGACCTCATTGTCAAGCTGGTTAGTTTTTTCATTTTTTTATAGAAAAACTGATAAATTAATATTTTTTTAAAATTTAAAATACAGGTGATCCTTGTGCTTCAAATCCTTGTCAAAATGGAGGAAGATGTGACCCTGATGGAAATTCTTTCACTTGTTCATGTATCAATCAATTCCATGGAAGATTCTGTCAATGGAGTACAATTTTATTTCAATTTCAATTTTGATTCAATTCAACCATTTTTCTCATTTTTTTTTTTTTCTTCAAATAGAATTCAATGCTTGTGAATCAAGCCCATGTAAAAATGGAGCAAGATGTAATGTTAAAGACAGTGGCAACTCTTTCGATTGCGCTTGTATCAATGGTTTCACTGGTCAATTCTGTCAAACTCGTAATTTTTCTTTTCTTCCTTTTTCTTAATGATGTTTCTAATCAATCTTTTTCTTATTTTCTTTCTTTCTTCAATTCAGCCCCATAATTGATCATCGACTCCCTCTTTTTTCAGGGCCATATTCAACAACAATGAAAATGTGAATATTGTGAATATTGTGAATAAATAAATAACAAGAGTTTCAATCAATCAATTGATTTTTTTTATTTTTATTTTTTTCTGAAGGCAAAACCACTAAACCACGCTATTTCCTTTTCCTCTCAACTTTCTACCTTTCATTTTACTTCGCCGATCAAAAATCCCAATCCCAATTTTTGAAAGAGTTGAAAGACAGACAGTTGAAAGACAGAGATGATTCAAATAAAATTAACACTAACATTTGTAGACTGTATAATATTATTTCTGCAAAAGATCAATGATTTTAGCAACAAGATTCTCTGATTGATTTCAGTTCAAAACGATTGATTCAAAAAAAAAAAAAAAAAAAAGTCCCAATTAAGTCACGTGATTTTGTTTACCAACTGATAACGAGATTCGCGAAGATAACGAAACAGAAAGAAGAAAAAAAAACTTTTGAAGCAAATAACAAAAAGAAATTTCATAAAATAAGTGTTTATAATACATTTAAAAAGCAATTTGATGATTGTTTGAACATTTATAATAGAATTTTTTTGTAATAGTTGTATAATAATAATTTTTTTTATATTATGACCTCCTCATTTCTTTCCCCTTTTTTGCAAAAAAAGAAAAAAAAGTAAAAAAAAATAAGAAAAATGGGTGCGTTTTTCTCCTTTTATTGCAAGCTCCCATAGCATTTTCTGCTGTAAATGCTTCCCCTTTTGCGTCCTTTAGTATAAATTCTTTTGTTCTCTTTGTTCTTTCTCCTTTTTATTTATTTATTTATTTTATTTATTTATGATTTGATTCAACAAACAACAATAAACACAAAACCAAAAAAACAACAAAGCTAAATAAATATGAAAACTTTTAAAACCTTTAAAAAAATTTAAAAACCTCACACTTATTTGTGTGTCATGTAATTGTAATTGTTCTTGTAATTGTGGAAAATAAAGAATAAAAATAAAGACAATTGAAGACAAGACAATGCCAATACAATATTGTATAGATTTCATAAAAATTGTTGAGATTTGTATTGTTTGGCTGTTGTTGTTGTTTGGGGATGAATTTTTAGTTTTAGTTTTAGTTTTAAATAAAGTTTGAAATCGAAAGAATTATGAATTGAAGATTTTTTGAATTGTGAATTGTTTTGAAAAAAAAATAAAAAGGGTAATAGGTTTTAAAATAATTATTACAAAAAAAAAAAAAAAAAAATCAAATCAAATAATTCTAATTATTTTGTTTTTTTTAAAAAAATTAATTACAAGCACAATTAATTGTGTCTCTCAAATAAATCAATTTTGTTTTTTGTTTTTTGTTTTTTTCAAAAAAAAAAATCTTGAAATTGTTAAAATAATTAAGAAATAATTAAGAATTTTGTTTTTTTTTGAAAAAAAATAATATTGCCAAACAATAATTCAAAAAAAAATTTATGCTTTGAATCATACTTAATTGTTTTTTAAAAAAAACATGATGCATAACTTTTATTTCAAATTCTAAATTTTCAAAAAAAAAAAATTCTTGTTTATTTTTTATTTATTTAAAGTGCAACTCTAACTTTTTTTTTTTTTTTTTTTTTGACTTCATAGATATTATATTCACCATTCCTTCCTCATGTTTGCAACAACACCAAAAGAGCTGGAATGCACGCTGTGCCATGAAATGTTTAGAAATCCAAAAACATTAGATTGTCTTCATTCGTTTTGTTTACAATGTTTAGAATCTTTAGTTCAAAAGAGTTATTCAATGAAACCTTCTTGTCCAATTTGTAGAACACCAATTCAAACTCAACTTCAACAACTTGAAGATTTACCAACAGATTTATTTCTTCTTAATTCTTTGAATAATTTTAAAGCGATAGCAAACTCAGTTTCGGAACAGAATGCTGAAAAAATTTTGTGTTCAGATGGAGAGAACGAAGCTATTTCTTATTGTATTGAATGTGAAACATATCTTTGTGAATTTTGTACAAGAACTCATAAAACTGGAAAGATAACAAAATGTCATGGAGTAAGTTCAATTCAAGGATTAAAAAATCAAAATGGAATGGTTTCAATACCCAATCCAACAACTCAAATGCATTGTCAACTTCATCAAGAAGAAGTGATTAATTCTTATTGTGAAGATTGTAAATTCCCAATTTGTCAATTATGCCTTGAAGAACATCATTCACATACTATTGTTGATATTTCTAAAAAAGTTGGAAGTGAAAAACAATTTCTTTATGATTTAATTGATAAGGTTCCTTTTTTTTTTTTTCCTTTCTTTCTTTCTTTTTTCAATTTTTTTTTTTTTTTTTTTTTTTTTTTTTTCTTTTTTTTTTTTTTTTTTTAATTTTTTTTTTTTTTTTTGTATTTTTCTTTTCAACAATTCAATTTAATTAAAAAATAGATGAAAGAAAAAAAACATGAATTAGAAGAAGGTTATGAAAAATGCGAATTTGTAATCAAACAATTGGAACTTAATTCAACCGAAATTCAAATTCAAATATCTGGTTTATTTGAAAATATTAGGAAACAATTAAATTTAAAAGAAGAAGAATTATTAAATGAACTTGATTGTATTGAAAGAGCTAAAAAGAAAGAATTAGAAGTTCAAAAAGAAGAATTGAAATTTGGAATTGAGAGTATTATTGGTTCTTGTCAAATTATTGAAAATTCCCTCTCCCTCTCAACAGATGATACTCAATTAGTTTTTATGAATAAACAATATTGTTCAAGATTGAATTATCTAGCTAATTTTCAATGGAAAACTCAACCTCGTCATAACCCATTAGTTCTCTTCTCGGTTTCAGATCAAGAAGAGGAATCCATTTATTCTTGTATTACTAACATTGGAAAAATTAACTCATATGTCCTCTCAGGAGAAAAGTGCTTAATATCAAAAAATGAAAAGCGAAAAGCTCATGAAAATGGTCAATACTCCTTTGAAATTATTAGCTATTCAAAAGAAGGAAAGAGAATTGAGACTGGAGGTAGTAAAGATCGTTTTACAATTAAAGTTGAAGGAGAACCAGAAACAAGAAAAGTTGAACCAACTATTATTGATTTAAATAATGGAAATTATCAAGTTCGAATGAAAATTAAAGATCAAGGAAAATATTTAATATCTGTTCAATATGATGATATAGATCTTCCTTCTTCTCCTTTCCTCATAGAAGCCCTTCCAAAACCTAAATCAAGAAAATATTTTGAAATTGGCCAACCAAAAGCAACATTTGGATCAGGTGGAAATGGAGATGGTCAATTCGATAGCCCAACTGGTATAGCAATCAACTCCAAAGGAAATATTCTCATTTGTGATAATGGAAATCATAGAATCCAAATATTTGATTCTGAAGGAAACTTTATCTCAAGTTTTGGATCATTAGGTGATGGAAATGGTCAATTTCATGATCCTGAAGAAATTGTGGTCAACTCAAAAGATCAAATCCTAGTCTCTGATCATAATAATCATCGAATTCAAATCTTTGATCCTGAAGGTCACTTTCTCTCAACATTTGGATTAAAAGGAACTGGAAATGGAGAGTTTGAGAATCCTTATGGAATTGCTGTTGATACCAATGACAACATTTTTGTTTTTGATTGCCATAATCATCGTATTCAAGCTTTTGATCCTCAAGGTAATTTCCTTTTCAAATTTGGTTCACATGGAGAAGGAGATGGACAATTTGGAGATCCCTTTGGAATTGTAATTAACTCAATTGGAAATATCCTTGTTAGTGATTCAAGTAATAACAATATTCAAATATTTGATTCTCAAGGAAACTTTATATCAAAATTTGGTTCAAGTGGAAATGGAGATGGTGAATTCAATGATCCATATGGGCTTTCTGTTGATATAGATGATAATATTCTTGTTTGTGATTTCCGTAATAATCGTGTTCAAGTCTTTGATCCACAAGGAAATTTCATGACCAAGTTTAGTGTTTGTAATCCTATCAGAATTGAAATTGATCCAACAACTCGAAATATTTTAGTTTGTGAATGGTTAGGAAATAGAATTTCAATTTATTAATTTTTAGATTAGATTATATTATATTTGTAATCAATCCACTCAAAAATTAAACCTTTAAATATTTTGTTATTTGTAGTATGTATTCGAATAAAATTCAAAAATTTTTTTTTCATTTCAGATTACTTTTTATTCCTTTCATTTTTTTTTGGTTTTTTTCATCAACCAAAAGTAAGAATTGAATGGGAGCGTGGCCCAACGGATAAGGCGCTTGACTACGGATCAAGAGATTGCAGGTTCGAATCCTGCCGTTCTCGAAATTTCATTTTTTTTTTAACTTTTTGATTTTTTTTTTTTTTTTTTTTTTTTTTTTTTTTTTTTTTTTTTTTTTTTTTTAAACTTTTTGATTTTTAAATTTTCTGTTGAATCAACTCATTTTTTATTTATTTATTTATTTTGAACATTGTTACAATTAATTAGAACCATCTTGCAAAACTCAAAATGAAACATGGCTATTCTCAAAATCACTGAAATTCATTTTTTTTTTCTCACCAAAACAATCAGTTGAAGAATGTCTGACAAAAGGAAATCTTTGAATGAAGAGAAGGATCACCAAGAAGAAGGACACAATGACAAAAAACAAAAATCTGAACCACAGGTTGATTAATTTAATTGTTTGATTTTATTTGTTCTTATGATTTTTATTGAATTTTCAAAACATTCTTTTAACATTCCAACAAATTTAAATTTTAATCAAATCATCAATGATTATAGATCAAATTGTATAGTTATTTTAGAAGTTCATGTTCTTGGAGAGTGAGAATCGTTTTGAATTTGAAAGGACTTAAATATGACTATATTCCTGTTCATCTTGTGAAAAAGCATCAGGTAAGAAAGATTTTAAAAAAAAACAAAAGTAAATAAATGAAATTGAAATAAATACAATAGATTGAAGAATCTTTTGTAAAATTGAATCCAAGCAAAGAAGTTCCTGCTTTGATTTATGGAGATCAAGTACTTGCTCAATCTGTAGCAATTATGGAGTTTTTAGAAGAAACTTATCCTGATCAAAACCCAATTTTACCAAAATCTCCTGTTGATAGAGCAAAGGTTTTTTCTTCTTCTTTGATTATTAATAGCTATTCAGAAGTCAATAATAAGCGATGACATATTAATATTAGGTTCGTCAAATTGTTCAAGTTATTTGTTCAGATACTCAACCAATTCAAAATCTTCGAGTTTTGGAATATGTTGGTGATGAGAAAAAAATGGAATGGGCAAAACATTGGATCACTTGGAATTTTGAAGGTTGAAATTGATTAATCTTTGAACAATTAAATCGAAAGCAAAAGCAAAATCAAATTACTAAATCTCAAACTTCAAATTAACTACAGCTCTTGAAAAAATATTGAGTGAAGTTAGTGGAAAATATTGTTTTGGAGATTCATTAACAATGGCAGATGCATGCTTGGTACCACAAGTTTTTAATGCTAATAGGTAATAATCTCAATGACCTAATTCAATTTTCCCTGACACCAACGACATCAAAACATTTATAAAATAAATAATAATTAAAAAAAGATTTTCAGTTGATATGAGCAAATTCCCAACAATTTCAAGAATCAATGAAACATTGAGTCTCCTTCAACCCTTTATTGATGCTCATGCTTCAAATCAACCAGATAGTCAATAAAAAATCATTTTGTTTGAATTTTTTTTTTATTCGAATAAATATAGAAAAAAAATTTTTTTTCTTGGGATGACTTTTTCAAATAATCGAAAGGAAAAAAAAAAAAGTTTGTAAAATGAATAATAAAAAAGAAAAAATCAAAAAAAGAAAAAGTTATTTTTTTATTACAAAGAAATCAATCAATTCAATCCATGGAAAAATAATCTGAAACATATTGGTCCGCATATCTTTGAAACCTTTCTGAAAGAAATCGATTTTTGACTCCATAAACATAACGACAAATTATTTCTTGAATATCTCCATGACATTGTTTCATGATTTTAAAAAATTGATTAATGTTTCTTTCGCTTTCATCTCCTTGATTAGCTTTCATTGTTAAAAAGTTATTTCGGAGACCAAAACTTAATGAATATAAAATAGCAGCATGTCTCATAACTATATCATTTTTTTTTTAAAAAAAAATTAGGATCTAGTTTACAAAGAAAGAAAGAAAGAAAAGTTACTTTTATTCGCTTCCAATGTTCTAAATATCATCTCTTGGTTTTGACGATCAAAATTGACTACACCAACGTAGAATTTATTTATTTTAGTTTATTCATGAATAATATTTAGCTAAAAAAGAAACAAACATGATATATCAAGACTAAATAAAGAAACATTTTTTTCAAATGCTTTTGTAAGACATTTTGCTCCTTCTGTTCCAATTTCGTTCGCTTATTATTTATTTTTTATTTTTCAAATTTTAAGAAAGAATGGAAAAAAAAAAAGTTTACATCCAAGGTATAAAACTTCTAAGCACTGATTAGTTTCAAGTCCTTTTGCAATTTGATTGACTCCATAACCAATTTTATTATCTAAATTTTTCAAAAAATTGATTTACTTTATTTCAAATAAACAAGAAAAAAAAAAAAATTAAAATTACATGAAAGGTAAAGATGTTTTAAAGATTTATTTGTTTCCAAAAGAGATCCAAGAAGAGAAACATTTTCGGTTCCAATTCGATTATCTAATTTAAATTATTATTTGATAGATTTTTTTTTTTCAAAAAAAAAAGAATAGAATTTTACTTCCAAGATCTAAAGTCTCAAGTGAAGTATTTGTTAGAAGTGCTTGTGATAAATATCCGAGTCCTTCATCTCCAATTCTATTTCCTATTGAAAATTTTAAATTTATTTTTGTTTTGTGAATAGAATTTTGAAAGCATTAAAAAAAAACCAGCAAGATAAAGTGCTCGAAGATGATGGCTTTTACTTAGAGCTTGAGATAATAGTTTGATTCCTTCAGCAGCAATATGATTTGCTAATTTTGAATTAATTATTTCAAAAAAAAAAAGAAGGAAGGAAAGATAATCCATACATCCAAGCCATAATTCATGTAAATGTTCATTGTTTTCAATGGTCTTTGCTAATTCAATCATTCCTTCATCACCAATTCTGTTTCCTATTTGATATTCATAAGTTAAATGCTTGAATGAATCAAAGAAAATAAAATAAAACAAACCAAAGAGATGAAGACTTCTGATTGATTTATTTTTTTGAAGCGCTTGAGCAATTCGAATGAGTCCTTTATCGCCAATGTAATTTGCTAAAGTTAGATTTAAAATTTAATAAATTCCATTCAAAAATTCAAAGTGAGAAGAAGATTGAAAACTTTTACATTCAAGATGAAGCTCTTTCAAATTACGATTGGCTTCAATTGCTTCAGCTAGAGCGATTGCACCAAGATCTCCAATTTCATTCCCTTTAAAATAAAAATGAGCATTAATAAAAAATTAATGATTCAAAAAAATCAAAATGAAAATACATGAAAGATCTAATGTTTGAATGGATGTATTCCACTTTAAAAATTCAGCAATTTTTGTTGCACCAGTATCTCCAATTGGGTTTTCACTTCCAAAATCTATCATGAACAATCAAACAAAAAGAAGATTCAATGAGTTTTAAAATATAGAAAATATAGAAATTAAAATAATAATAAAATTACTTCCATCTGAAACTTCGACCCAAGTATGTTCATTTCTTTGAATAACATCAATTGCTTCACTTAATCCATTGACAAAACATTTCGAATGTTCCATTTTTGAAAAAGAGTAAGATAATAAAACAAAACAAAAAAGAACAATAAAAAGTTTGTTATTGGGTTATAGAAACTGAATTGAATAACTTTTTATAAAAAGAGTTGAACATAGAACCAGTTTGAGACTATGAAACACAATTGAGTTAACGAAAAATGTTGGAGATAATGAACCCATGTAAAGGGAACAACAGTTTCAATAATTTTATACTAAAGATATATAGAAACAAATTGTAAATTGGGAACTATAAATTGTTGTTAAAAACAAAAATTGAATTGAAATAGAACAATAGTTAAATAATAAAAAACAAAAGTTAAAGTGTTTTCAAAGTGTTTTGTTTGAATGTTTGTTCAGATATCAAAATTTTAAAGGTTTGTTATAAGAGTTGAAGTTAAAAGTAAAAATATTAACAGAGAGAGAGTCAAACTAATAACTAAGAATGAGTCAAAGTGAATAATAAGTAATAATGAACTGTAATAGTGAGTTTTGTAATTGTTGTAATTGTTTTATTGAGACACCTTCTTTGGTTTATTTGTTCTGGCTGGAAATTGTTATTGTCTCAACAATTTTAAGAATTTAACAATCAAAACTAGTTGATTGATCAATTGGAATAAAGATAAAAGAATCTAATAAAGTTGTTATTTTTATTTTTGTTTATTTCAAATAGAATAACGATAATTTGAGTTTTTCGAATTCTTCTTCCTTCTTTCTCCTTTTTCAATTTTTTGTCTTTTGATGTCTCCAAAAAAAAAAA
>Ga0209960_1004788_pt1 | contig 10065 bp, 8 predicted proteins | sample ThiBiot_500_plan_2_FD_183947 | JGI IMG/M metagenome (GOLD analysis project Ga0209960, IMG submission 183947) | Wastewater bioreactor microbial communities from Cape Town, South Africa - Thiocy_expt_500_plan (SPAdes) | ecosystem: Engineered > Bioreactor > Thiocyanate-remediating >...
ATATTGCAAAGTTAAGAAACGCGATTGCAAAGTATTATTACTACGAATTGGTTCTTGGTATGTTTTTGATCCAGATCTGTCGCCAAATCGGTGCCAAATCTTTTATTTCATGAAAATAAGTGGTATGTCTGACGACACTTATTGTACAGACGACTTACCTATTCGTGGCTTCGTTGGAGCTGTCGACAGTCGCACCAAGCCAGCAGCAGAGCGCAAGTTGTATTTGTTCACTCACACTCACTTCACTGTCTTCTACAATCAACTCGACGATAGTAACGGCGTGGTACGTCTCATTGGGATCATGCTCTCAGTGACTAATCTGCTACAGGTGATTTACGCGAACATCACGTCAGATCCGAGCAAAGTTGTGGAGCTGAAAGAGGGCACAGAGAACTTGGAGGTAACATTCACCTACTCAGTCGGCTGGGTCAGCACGGACATTGTGTTCGACAAGAGAACGCAGCTGCAGTCCATCACGTCTAAATCTGAGCTGGAGATCCACTGGCTCTCCATTCTCAACTCATTCGTGCTCGTCATTCTCTTGACTGGATTCATAGCAATCATCATCATGCGCATATTGAAGAGCGATTACAGTCGTTATGCGCGCGACGAAGAGGAAGACAACGACGCCGAGGACTATGGCTGGAAATTAATTCACGGCGATGTGTTCCGCTTCCCGTCCAACAAAGTGAGTGCTCGGCGATGTACTAGCAGTGTCATTTAGTCCAAAACTAATCACCTTTGTGCGCAGCTCTGGTTGAGTGCATTCGTTGGTGTGGGTGCCCAGTTCGTTACGATGACGATGTTCACGCTGTTCCTCGCCGTGGTGGGCATTTATTACCCTGGTAACGACGGGGCATTGCAAGTCTCGTCCATTGTGCTGTACGCACTCACCGCCGGCATTGCTGGCTTCGTAGCGACACGCCTCTATGTCGGCATGGAGGCCGCCAGTAGTCCCAGCACCGCTCAAGCTAAGTGGTCGTGGGTCGTGCTGCTCACTGCGGCTATTTTTGGCTTGCCTGTATTTGGCGTGGTCATCTTCCTCAACATTGTTGCTGCCTATTATGGGGTAACCTCCGCTCTGTCCTTCACTACTATTCTTTCAGTGCTCTCCATTTGGGTGTTTGTCGGTCTGCCCCTCACGCTCATTGGTGGCGTTGCGGGCAAACGACTCGCCACTCCATTCTACACTCCGGTGCGCACTAAGAATTTCCCTCGAGAAATCCCACCTGTTCCTTGGTACCGTAAATTGCCATATCAGATGTTGATGGCTGGATTCTTGCCGTTCAGCGCAATCTACATTGAGCTGTTCTACATCTTCAACAGCGTGTGGGGTCGAAGCTCATATCAATTGTTTGGTATTCTGTGCCTCGTGTTCATCATCTTGTTGATCGTCACTGCTTGCATTACCATTGCACTCACGTACTTCCAGCTCAGTATGGAGGATTATAGATGGTGGTGGCACTCGTTCCTCAACGGCGGCTCCACTGGTCTGTTCATCTACGGCTACTCGTTCTTTTACTTCAACAACCGGTCACAAATGAGCGGCTTCTTGCAAGGCACGTTCTATTTTGGCTACATGGCAGTCATCTGCTACTTCTTCTTCATCATGTTGGGTACTGTCGGCTGGTTCAGCTCGCTCGTGTTTGTTCGTCGTATCTACCGCAGCTTGCACACCGATTAATCCTGTTAATTCCCTTTCTATATCATCGTAAATAGCTTTGTTTCATACTAAACTTTACTTTCATATTTACATGCATTCAATTTTTTACAAGTGTTCTTTACTCGCAATACGAGGTGAGAAACGATCTTTCTGAGCGGCAATTCTGCCCATCATGCAGAAGATGCAAACTGTTGGCTGCACAATGTCATCCGAGTATCGTACATCGCACACTTTGCATTGCGTGTAGGACTCTGTCAGACGCAATGACTTGCAGCACATTACTTGCGCGTCCAGCACGGGAACTTCGTCGTGCAGTCTGTTCTCTTCGCACACTTTCAGCTTGGCTTCGAGTTCAGACAGATCCGGCAGTTTTTTCTTTAATAACACCTGAACACTCGTTAGCTCAAACGCAGTTATAATAGATTCGCAATACATACACGAATCAATCGCGCGGCAGTCTCATAGTTGCTGCACTCCATATTCCACTTGATGGCCATGCGGTAGCACACCATGCGGTGGCGCGGCAGCAGTGGAATTTCAGCGAGAAATCTCGTCAAGAGCGCAATGTACTGCGGCGCAGTGAGTCCTGGTGGCAGTGGCGCAGCACCCGCAGTGTTGTTGATGAACAACGAGCCAGGCAAGGAGCGCGTTCCCAGTCGTTCGTCGTTTGTGTTGCGCTCTTCTTCTAACAGCGCAATCAAGAGTGACTCGTTGGGAGGGCCCAAGAGCTCAGTGTTGCGCCGCGAGAGAGTCGTGGCGGGCGTGAGTGTCGATGGACTCTCGTTCGGACTCGTGTCCGTCGAGCTCGAGGGACCTTTATTCGTCACTGTCGCGCCCATTGATCGTCTCGCTTCATGCAGCGCACTCGTGTCGCGTTCCATTCGTCGTCTCACCTCGCTCAGTATAGTCAGCGCGAGCTTGTAGGCCACACAAAATCTTATTTTTTTCAGATCTGGTTCTGGACTGTGCGCTGCGCATTTTACAAATATTATTGCCGACTCGTAGTGTTTGGTCAGTTTGCAAGTTAACTTACAAAGGAACGCAGTGCATTGAGTGACATCGAAGATTGCTCCAACGTAGTCTGCAGATTCCAACTTGAACAAACATAACTTCATGTGCTCGATTGGAGGTCTATAATATTAGTTAGCAATATAAAACTATCATCTGTAGGGGTGTGTGTGTTAAGTAGCAAATATTAAAATAAAAACGTAAAAGCATAATCGTAAAATATTCTCCCGATACTAACAGTGATAATCGACTCTCAGACGGTGTTTTGTACAATTTTCCACGCGCTGAGGGCATTGGATGTGTTGCTGAAATTACAGTGGACATTAGTCTCGGGCGGGACATGTTTGGTTGATGAATGCAGAGTTATATTATCATATACTAATGACTAGTGACTATTTGTCGCAGCGATTGTTAAAGATTCTTGTGGTGTTTGATTTTGTCACAAGACAGATTTGACAGTTGTTCGATACTCATAAAATATACTCACCATCTGTACGCACTCTCGTCGTGTACAGGCTAGTGCGCGAAGTTTGCTACAGGAAATGTGTTACGGCGTTGATATTAAACCGGGTTATGTTCCCTCCTATCAACTTACTCCCAAGCTCAAGTCTAGTCGCAACGAACGGGTATTACTGTTACTGAATAGCATACACTGTAAGTACTCGTGCTCTTAGTGTCAATTGTTTGGACTTACTCTGTTCTGGGCGGGACTGACGAATCTGGGGCTGCGTTGGCAGAACTACTCGGTGGAGATATGCGTATTAATATTAGAGCTCCTTGAAGGTATTTCAATTTGGGTACTGGACGAAATTTATCAAAGGCAATAGAAAATTAAATTTGTTTCGATCTGATACCGAACTTATAAGTTCGAGCCGCCCAAATCAACCAACGCTTACAAATCAAATAGAGTCGCTGATCGATGACCGCGACCTTTGGATTTTTCTGGAGAACGTATATTGTCTGCCACATTCTTTGAAGTTGAACTCTGCTTTTGATCCATCTCTTTTTCCTCGTTCTCGTCAATATTACTGCATTAAAATGTTAAATATAGTAAAATTAATGAGAAGAAAACGTCAACGGAAATTATCGGCTGCCGATATTTGTAAAGCTTGAAATCCAAAAAAAAATTCTAGTACAATTAAAATATGTTAGCAGCTGTCATAAGAGAGTTACCTCGTCGTAGTACTCGCAACATTAGTTTCCGAGGAGCGACGCTTGGCAATTTCCTTCCTTAAGTCTGTTACGCTAATGCGCCGTTTAAGACTCATGCTTATTTATTGCGTGAAAACTACTCCTTTAAATGTAACCCCCCCCTCTAATTTTGCCGTCAATGATTGTGTAGTGATGTGATGCGCCCAAAAAATAAAAAAATGAGCAATAAACAGTCCGATCAGTTTTTGTGTGTGTTTGAGTCGAGATTACAGCGAGATTGAAAAATATTTATTACATGGTATAAACAGATTTAATACAGCGCACAAGACTTTGTGTGCGGTCTCGGACCAACTATAGACAACAAGGCGGGGAAAAACATGAGCCCGTGGAGGGCGCCAAGAATTACAATGCTGAAGAACATGCGGAAGTAGTAGATGCGGAATATTTCTGACGAAGCGAAGGCTAGCACAATAACACCAACAAACTTGGTGAGTGTGATACCTTTGAACACGGAGGCGCCCATCTTCGTGAGCGCTGCACGTGCTCGTTCCGCGCGAGTACCGCGATTCAACATGAAAGTGTGAGCGATGTGCACGCAGAATTCTACGGATATACCAATGGCCATGACGAGATTGACCGTGGATACAGCATTCAGGTTGATGTCCCATAAGTACATTATACCAATTACATCGATCTCTATCATGGCGACGGTGAACACAATCAGCAGCGACATGACCACGTTGCCTAGCAGGATCAGCGTGACAAGGAACACGGCCACTGGTTTCAAAAAAAAAAAAAAAAACGTTAACTAACGAATGACACGTGCCAAACGAGTACTTACAGCACGCCAGTCCGAGACAGAGGAATGCTACATTGACTATGTAGAGATACTGCTCGAAGAAGATGTAAAATACGCTGTAGGGGAAGATAGGCAGACCGAGCTCTTGCTTCAAATTGTCAGCGAGATAATAGGCGTATTTGAGTGCGCCAATAAAATCTTCTTGAGTGCGCAGTGCGGTGTGGAAGCCGCGATAGCGAGTGGCAGGTAGCGACGAGACCTCGGTGTAGTTGTATGGGGTGGGCATGATAACGTCAGATTGATAGGGCGAACCGCAGAGTGCGCACGAGTCCGAACAGTTGGACATCATGAAAAATGGCAAGTACTTGTAAAATGTTTCGGGGGCGGGACGGCCGTACTGGTCGAACTCATTCGGCGTCATGCAGTTCTGACACACGATCCAGGGCGGAGTGTCAACATTACACTGTGTGCCTTTACTCTCTTGACAGCAGCCGTTGTGCGACAACCAGCTGAGATAGTTGTCCAGCCAGGGCGCGAGCGAGCCAGTGAAGTAGAAGTACTCCGGCAAGAGCGCGAGTGAAGTGAACTGATTGAGCAGCGAGTCATCTTTGCAGCCACCTTGACCTTTACCGAGAGCACAAAGATTGTTCTGATTGACGCGTTGACTGTAGTCGTATTCCTTGATCACAAAATAGACCGGCGGACCTGCGCGACCAAGTACGGCTTGTTGATTGAAGTAAGGAATGAGATACGAGTCCTGCGGCAAAGCTTCTTGTTGCGGCAGACCTAGTGGCACTTGCGTAGCAAAATTGATGCTCAAAATTGCCAAACCGACGAAGAGAATGATCTAGATCGGATGATTAATGATGATTAGAGGGCAATAGAATTACGTACTATAATTGTCTTGACTACGCGGTTGAGCACAATAGGAGCCCACACTCGGCGCATTAACCACGAGATGATGCCAGGTGTCTCTTCATGATGTGGTGTGTGCTTGGGCAATGTATCGCTGTTGAGCAGTCGCGAAGTGTCATCGTCTTCGTCTTCGAGCAGTGCGCTCACGTCATCAGTGTCATCCCGCAACTTGATGCACGGCAAGCAGTCCAGTCGATTAGCACGCAAACGACGCGCATCTAAAGCCATGAGCGCGGCAAATGCGGTGAGTTGTAGCACAAAGTCGAAGAATATAGCCAACGCCGCGTATACTGAGAAGGCTACTACTGCGGGCATGCGCGTCAATACACCGAGCAAGAATGCAAATGTCTCGGAAACGGCAGCGAGAGCGATTGATGTGCCAACACGTTTGAGAGTGATTGACAGGCGCTCTTCAACCGAGAGACGAGGGTTGAGAGATTGAAAAGTCTCGACCAGAATGAAGATGTTGTCTACACCAATGGCGAGCACCAAAAATGGAATCACCTCCGAAATGACGAGCGTGGCGGGCAAACCAAACAGACTGCAAAGCCCAACTGAGATGCTGATCGACATCATTACCATCACAATGCCGCCTAGACCGAGCAAAAACTTGCTGTGCACTGCAACGGGGCAGCGGAACTCACCGAGTGCTAGTGAGACGTAGAGGAACATGGCGGAATAAGAGATGATCACCGTCGGGATGTCTGTCGTCGTCTCGCGGGACAATTCATCGGTGATTGAACGTTCTGTGGAGTACACGAGATTGAGTTCTGCTTTGTCGAGGGGCTGCGAGTCCAAGTAGTGCATAAGCTCCATCTCCCAAGCCATGGCTGGAGCTGCAAGGTTGGGGTCCTGATAGTTGTTGAGCAAGTAGGTCACAAACAACGTGGTGGCTGCGAGGTAGTCGGTGTTGTTGTAGCCGCCGAGCACCACCGGCAACTGTACTGGACTGCCAATGTCATCGCGACAGAGCGTATCGACTGGATTGGACTCGCAGTATGTGATGTGCGCGAGAATGGCGCTGTTGGTCAAGTTCTGCAGCGTGGTGAGATCGTTCTGCCAGTAGCCGAGCAACGATTCGACTGCACAGCCCTTGCCAAGCACGGGTTTGAAACAGAGATCTATCAGCGAGTAGTTCTTGTTATTATACTCTACTCTCAAGCGCGCAATGTCATCTTGCATCTGCATCACGGCGAGTAAATGTTCGCGCGTGATCACGTGATTGCGCGTGTCATTGCTCGTGTCTTGTGCGTAGTCGAATCCCTGGGGTGTGATGATGATCTGTTCGATGCGATAGAACGGACCGAACTTGGAGTCGAAATACGCCTTGTCTTGTGCGGCCACACTGTCATTCGGCACCCACAATTTATCGGGCTGTGTGATGATTTCCAAGCGATAGATCCACACCGAGCAAGCTGCAGTGAATGCCACGGAGAGGAGCAACACGAGTACGGGTCTGCGGCCAATGAATCGACCGTGTGCTGCAAAGGCGCGATTAAGTTGTGCCAAGACATTGAACTTGGATGGTTCGTGCTGCTCATCCTCTGCGCTGGGGCCGTTGATTGTCGCGCGATGCGTGACACTGGACACGAGGCCACGGTCTTCAACACTTGGCACTAACATGTCCTCGCTGCCTGAGCGCACCATTTTGAAGTCACGCGACGATGCAAAATAAGCAATGACGAGCACTGCAATGGTGAAGACGATGAATCCCAGGAAGGTAAAGAACGTCAAGTAGGTGACGGTAATCGTGTGCACTTCGTGGCGCGGAATGGGTGGGGGTAGCGGACACGAGGCCTGGCAGTCGTTGCACGAACACGAGTCCGAACAGACGCGCAGGGGTGCAAAGGCAGAGACATTGTCGTGATTGTAGCCCATGGCGATTGTGATGTTCGAGTACTGTTTGGAACTCGTACCAATGAAGTTCAAGAACTCGCTGTAGTTAGAGGCGCCAAATACGGTCTTCATCACCGTGTTGCCTGTCAGTCCGAACTTGACGTCCTGACACGAGTTGAACAAATCGGCCGCAAACGTAGTCTGCATATTGTAGGTACTGACAGCGACGTAGCTGTTCTGTTTGTCGTCTTGCCAGATCTCATTGACGTCCACGAACATGGACTGATTAGGACTGCAGGTGTACAAGCACCAGAATTTGACAAAGTTGTTGAAACACGCAGGACACGAGGCCAATATACCGCCTGCTTTGTTGAGCTGGCTGACTAAGTTATCCGTCTGCTTGTTAGTGCAACAAGCGCTGTCGGAATACTCGAAGCATGCGGTCAAGTTGACTGCTGGCTATTTATCAAGTCATTAATACTATTTTAATATCATCATAGGGCAATTCAAGTGTAGTTTTTATAAATATGATTTTTATAAATTAAATGTATTTGGGACGTAACATCATTGTTACTCCAAAAGGGGAATACCTCGGCAACGCCATTGTAAGGACTAGGTGCGTATAGGGGATTCAATGTGCCATCATAAATAAGCGTTTTCATCGCGCAATAACCCGGGGCTTTGATATGTGTCTAAAACGAGAAAAAAAAAATTCATTGCAAAATTCCATAAACATCAATGTTACAACTTACGCTGTTTGCGGCACTAGAATATGCTAAATAAGATAAAAATATTAATGTTATGTGTAAAATATTTCGAAGCCCCGATCGGGCGGTGCTCCGTTTAAATGAGCCCATTGTTTGTAGATCAACGGGGGTGTGTTGTTGCAACTAATGCAGCATTAAAAATAGTGCAGAAAAACTTCGCCCCTTGCGAAATAGGCTAATGAATTTTCTGTCAATTTTCCGAGGAGAAAAAATTTTGCTTGGCGGGCGCATCCAGAAATTTGTTTATTATTGCAATTGGGCATATCAAAACGGGCTGTCTTAAGTTAGGACGTTCCATTATTACATAGTACACTTGACAGGAGGCAACAAATGTCATGCATCCAGGTCCCTTTGTAATCGGATCTGACGGTTCTACGCCAATTTTCTCCGAAGGCTGGCAAATTGTGTTACTCAGCGAGTACACTTGTTGGATTCTCTCAGGGCACTGCGTGCAGATCCGCTACTGCAATGTCACCAAACGATCGCTCATCTGTAACAATAAGTACACTAGACACATCACACACGAACATACAGTTGTAGGCTAGATAGCGCGAGGCAGGTCCGGGAGCGAGTGAGAAGTGATAGAGTGGTGTGAGTGCGAGTTCGAAGGGCTGCAGTGCCAAGTCATCGAGGAAACAGCCGAGACCTGTCGCCATCAGACCTAGTGCCGTGGCATCTTGATACAACACTTGTCCGAGCATGCCGCACTCCCAGTGCAGTTGTCTGTATATGGCAGGTGAATCACGTGCCAGTTCAGCGTGCAAGTCAGTGAACATGGAGACTACGCAGCTGGAAGTCTCAGCGATTTTTTGATGACAACACGCCTCTTTCACGAGCTCTCTGATGCTCTCTTCGCTGGCTGTGCGCAACAAGTGCAGGGGTAGGTCGGGTTCATCAGTCACGCACTCTGGTCGCGTCCACTGCGCGTTAGGTGCGAGTGATCGCAACTGCTGGAATGCAGCGTGAGTACGGGGTAGTATGTAGTATCCAGGCACCAGTCCTGTGTGAGGGAGTGAATCATTTATTTTTCGTGAAATTATGGGACTCGTCAAATTTTCGTGAAAACTGAAGTGACACGCTTCAGGCAGTGCTTACCTTCAACACGGTGAATATAGATAGCGAGGTGAATATGACGACCCCAACTCTGATCAATGTTGCACCACACTTCATTGTTGAGTAGATGTGCCAACATGTATCGGAACTGCGGCCACGTGACACTGCCCTCAGGGAGATACTCCAAAGCAGAACGACGAGAGCGCAGCACGGTCCCTGCACTGCACTCGTCTGCTGCACTCAGCTCGTATTGCCGCACACGCGGGTACTTGTCCGGCTCCACAATCAGCTGTGCTGTGCGCTGTGTGATGCGCGTCACGTGATCGATTGCGGCAACGGAGTGCCAGTGGTGATGCATCCAACTCGCTTGGCTCGGAGTGCCCTGCCAGCAGACATGTGACAGCGCGGACCAGTCAAATGTCACTTTGTTCACCGCTGTCAAGTATTCCACTGCATCTATGGCGCGTGGGATGAGTGCCAACAACACTGCGGGTCGTTCGTGCTCGAGCTCTGCGCAATGTCCAAGCGTCGGTGCCCCTGCACTCGTGGAGCCTAGAGGGCGTGCGGTATTGAGCCCGAACAGTGCACAAACCTGCGCATCACTCATCACCGTCGAACCAGTGATACTCGTCACAGGCACGATACTCCAGCCGTGCGCGCGTGCGGCGTGTTGCAGGGCCGCGAGGGCGTGTCCAACATCCAGCTGCACATACCGCCACCCTCGTTCACCGTACTTCCAAATCTCCCGCCAATCTAGTGTGGAGAGCAATACGAGTGCAGCGGCGTGTGGCCACGAGTGCGCGGTGAACTGATGCCACTGCTGCTCTGTCAGGTGTGCGCGGTGTTCGAGTCCGTGACATTTGACTGCATAG
>Ga0209960_1004789_pt1 | contig 10063 bp, 9 predicted proteins | sample ThiBiot_500_plan_2_FD_183947 | JGI IMG/M metagenome (GOLD analysis project Ga0209960, IMG submission 183947) | Wastewater bioreactor microbial communities from Cape Town, South Africa - Thiocy_expt_500_plan (SPAdes) | ecosystem: Engineered > Bioreactor > Thiocyanate-remediating >...
AGTGGCAACACGCTCAAATACATGACAAACAAAGCCGTTGAAAAAACAATCGAAATTTCATTGGATAACCAGGGCCGAATGAGTTACAAAGGATTTGCCACGAAAAATCAATACGAACTGATATGTCGCACGAGTTTATTCGACGAAATCTTCGGAACATTTCCTAACCATTACGTGGCCTTGACTGACCAAGTGTTCAAACTGCCGCCGGAAAAACAGCCATGGTTCTTCGGGATAATTTCAGACGATGAAGCTGAAGCCAAATTAATGGGTATATCCAGACTTTCCATTTTATCAATTTTATTATCGTTCCAATTTTTGTTAATATTTTTGCAGGTGCTGCAAATCGTCGAACTTTTTTGACTCGATCGGTCGGTTCCCAAATTTTGTTGCAATGGAGCGTTCCCAAACGAGGCGCACGACAAAAAATATCCACCACAACCTATTCGGACTCGCAGATTTTATCCCACAAAAAAATTGCATTCGGACTGTACAATGACGGAATTGTCCGACAATTGCAAGCGTGGCAATTTTACAAACTAATTTGCGAGGGAAATTTACCTGCCGTCACCAGTTTTGCGCAAGAACATCGTAAGTACTGTCACGTGATTTCAACGAAATTTCGTCTTCTCACTTAACTAATCAGACATTGATCTGCGGAGCCACGAATTTCAATATCCATCGCCTCTCGGTGAATTTCTTCGAAATTACAAGAAGCACGGCATTCAACTCGTGCATTGGCTGTTAGATAATGGAGTTAGTCTCGATCCAAGGTATAAACGTGTATGATCATATAAGTTAACAGTGTATTCATTACGCACTATAATAGGGAGCCACTGGTGGCTTTGGCATTAAAATTGCAATTGAACACCGTCGTAGATCGACTGTTGAGTAAAGGTGTCAAATGTGACACGGAGAGTTTGAAAACAATAATTCTCAGAAAACCGACGTTAGATCAGTTCAACAAATTCTGGACCTGCTTCAACCCATCGCCTACTGAAGTCGCAGTGCTGGTTCTGTTAATTTTGGAAAAATTGGCGCTATGGTCGAAAGAGAAAGTACACGAGAAGAAAGTGCTCACAATGTTAGCGTACAAATATGGTAATGCGGATAATTACTTCAAGACATTGCCAAAAGAATTGGTACAGTACATCATCAGTCTTGGCGTCGATAAACCGACCTGGTGGAAGATCGCAGAGTTGATGTTGAACTCCATTGCAGGACCAATCGCACTGCACTTCAGCTTTACGATCATGAAACCTTTGGCGTGCACTGAATTCTTCTGGGAAAACATGAACAAATTCACTGTGGCAACGCACAACACCTTCTTACGATTATTGTTCATCAACGCGGAAGAGATGTACTTGCCAGGAAACATCGAGAAATTGACTTACTGGGTCGCGAAGCTCATTACTCGCATGACACCTCCGCTGCCAACACTCGAGGATCAATTGTTTATGCCGTATTTTTTGCAATATTGCGTTCAGAACTCCCTGTCGCTGCTGAAACTCCTCGTCGATGCGCATGTCGTCAGCAAAAATTATCTGATGCAAGTTCCCATGTTAGACAAGGTGCGAGTTCCTGCTGCGTGGCTTGCGGTCGCCGCGGGTAACAAAGACATTGTAAAGTACTTGGTGCAATTAGGAGCCATGCCACTCGTCGTCAATGACCAGTCGCTCGAACAATATGCAACCTCGAAAAATCAGTTTGAAATCTTCTTATTTATTGAAACGTGTAGATCACAAGCGAACACTAAATAAAGATAAGAGAAATAAAAATAGATATATTGATGAACATTTAATGGTGGGGATTAATTAACTGCCAACGCGAGGACCAGTTCTTATTTTGGACAAAAACTTATCAGGAAAAGCAGCAAGCGTAACAACTTTTATTTTCAATGAACAAAAGCTTAAACGAGCAGTTTACCTAAATATAGTACACGTTTCATCAATATCGAAGCATTTACGTAATACTCCTTTGGCTAGTTTATGGATACAAATTTAGATCTACAAAATTTTATTGGTCATTCAAAAGATCAGCCGAAAATGCCTCGCCAAAGAGCCTCCCAAGTGAATTGCTGCCACCACTTGCTCTTATCCAGCAAATGGAACACAATTTCGATTGTAATGAGAAGTGCGATGATAATTTCGATGCGAAAAACTTTTTTCTCGTGGATGTCGCGCATCACAACTTCCAAATTGCCGTAAGCTATATCCAATTTGCGGTTCGCCAAAGAAACTCTAAATTAACAATCAGATTTTTACCACTCGTAAAAGGATCTTTATAGGTTCATATTTCCCTGTAATCTTACCGTTGCTTGACTTCGAGAGCTTTTTCCATTTTTTCGAACAACTTTTCGTGCTCAGGTGCCTCCCACAAGTACTCTGGAGGCTCCAAGACCTTCGATTCGATGTTCAGCAAGTATCTAAAGTATAGAATCTGCGCCATTTGTTTACTGCATTGGTTATGGTCACTCAACTCTGGAGGCAGATCTGATGCGCGAAAACAAAGGTCAACTCACATGAAATGCGCTGATCACCTATTATTTCAACGTACCTCCCTTGTTTAAGTAATCAGGAACACGCGCACCTATCATTGTAATAGTCTTTTGCATTGCGTCCTCGATCGCATCGCATTTCACCGATCTAACACAAAAAAAATGAGCTTTGATAGCCTAAATATAACAAATATTACTTACCGTGCGATACCATGAGACAAGGCGAGCTTTTCGTTGAATTCAGTGGCAGAACTGATTGTTACCAAATCATTGACGATATCAACATCTGGCGACGGATCGTACTCAAAGTGGATGTGCTCATTGTAAGTACGACCATAGGGCTTTACTTGAAAAGGTTTTAGCTCAGCTAACAAGGACGCAGCATCGTCTAAGAATTAAAGGTAAGAACCACCACATCTGGAACCGCAAGAATTTGAATGCTTGTTAAGCTATATAAATATGTAGATTATTGTCTTACCTTCAGTAATGGCCCATCCAACAACAACACCCTCCTCGAATATGAAATAATCCTTCACTTCTTCGCTACCGGGTTGCGCGAATGTAGGAGCATCTGGTTTGTCAGATTGAGCGGCACTTGAAATCTATTTTTGGAAATAATAATAAGACCACGGGGGTCTGAATAAATACAAACCAATAATATATTAATACTCACGTGAAGATGCAACACGCCAGGGGTCCAGTGACGAGGACGCGCCAAACGTTTTTTTGGATCCACACCTGCGCGGGTCTGCAGCCAATCACCAAATGCGGCAATGTCATATTTCTCCGCAGACGATATCGAGAAGATCTAGAAGAAATAAATAAATAAAAAACAAATTAACTAGGTAATTCACAAAATTGTTAGGAACGAAACAATTATAATTTGCCTTAATTTATTGATGCTAATGATATGATTTTTTTCGATTATTGTTTAACGAGGGAACAAGATATCACAAAAAAAAAAAAAATAGTAAAATTGTAGTTACGAATCTTACTCTTCTGGTTGTATCGCTTCTCTTCTCCTTTCGCTTTTCTTTATATGAAGATGATGCGTAATATTTACAAAAAATATTTGAGCCCAACGGAGGTGAAATTGAAATATTTTTCTTCAGATCTCCTCTTGGAACCGCATTAAAAAAACTTTTGGGGGTCACCTTCGTATGTATACTATCCTGTAAATATCGAGTTACAGATTTGTTGCTATAAACTTGTCAGATTTGCATACTTTTTTCTGCAACTTTGCCCGGAAGATTTGCGGCAGTACCGTTAGCGTTTTCTTATTGTTAAATGTACCACAACGCGCATTAAGTACTGTTGTGCATATTCTACTCGCGGAGAACATGTTGCTTTGTGGTGGGTGCAATCCGCTGCAAAAAAAAAACAAAAAATAAATTTTTATTGTTAATTATTTGGTACAATCTTCGTACGAATTCGATTGGTCGTTTTCAAACAGCAACATCAAAAAATCCTTTGACTAGCAAAGTACAATACTGTTAGGCCGTATCGATAATAATAAATATAGTGTTCTACGTGTAGTGCCTGTATTAAGACTGACGCTATAATGGAAATATATCACTGATTTGTGGTAGCAAAAACAGCAAAAGTTTTCCTTGTGGATCCACGCAGCATATTTAAATATTCCAAGTTTTTTTTTTTTTTTGTGTTGTTTACTGGGGTTGGTTCGATTTGCGCATGTAGTGGGGTACCAACTTCTCGATAAGAACTAATGATGGTCCGCTCTTAATATTATTGGGCCAACTATTCATAAAAACTGTCCAATGATCCGGTGGTAAACTTTTTATCCACTCTAATATCTCTCTTTCTTCTTTAGAACCTAGATAATAACCCGTTAATACTCTCGCATAAAATCTATATTATTAAACCACCCTCTGGATGCCCTGGATAACATGTAATGGAGATCCAGGAACTGAATGATATTAATTGAGCTGCAGATCTTAAACTTTTCATTGTAGAGGACGTTTGTGTGACTATTTCTTTATTCCCCCCAGGTAAGTACCTAATTGTAGTTAAGTACGGTAAATATACGCAATTGACAGATAAAAAAATCGCCCTGAGAAGTTCAGTTGCAGTTATTAGACTCAAATAAATACCATATTATAGATTAAGTTACCCTAGATTGTACGTTATGAGCTTCAATGATGGTGTGATGTAAGACTCTATTTGTTCGTGGCTCATCTAATCCTCTTGAGTAAGATCTGAATTTCCGAGACGGTAGACTTGCTTACCTGAATTAACTCTATGCGGCTTCGAATCTTCGGGTCAGTTATTTCCTTATTTAGCAGATTTTTTGCGCTATCCAACCCGTCTTGTTGAATATCCATAGATACAACGCGACCAGATTCGGGTGTCAATGCGCTCCGCGCCAAAAATAAAGTATCTTTTCCTCTGCCACACGTAGCGTCTAAAATTAACACGATTATTCCTTATCCTCTAACATGGCGGAAGAAATAAAATCTTGTATCGCGATCTCGACTACCTTGACTTTACTTCCACTGTAATTAACGAGAAAAATCGCATGGATATTGTAGACACTTATTCTAAATTTATACGTGCTTAATAAACAACACAATCTTACCTACAACATAGTCCCCTTTTTTCACTATTGAGGTCCAATATGAATGAGCTAATGCCACGACATTGCGAACTCGCTCCATTATTATATTACGCTATCAACTGGATGGATGTGTCCTCCTCCGTAACTACAACGATTGTTATTTTGTTAAAATTGACTATTCTTATTCGAAGCAAAACAAGACGGAATTTAAACTCTAGAGTATAATGTGGAGAAATTTAATTGTTGGAAATACACTTGGATTATTAACGACTTTGCGCTGTAACAATGCCATTCGCGTGGAGATCCGCGACTACTCAACGACGAAAAATCAAATTAAAATACCAGCAGTATTTATGAGGGTAAACCAGATTAAAATCGCGCAATCAGTGATTTATAAGAAAACTTTAAAAATATTTTGAATCAATTATTTTCATTTTCTAGGGAGGTACTAGCAAGTGCTTAATGTTTCAAGAAAAAGATCTTCCCAAAGATAAAACTTTATGGGACAAAATATTCCTCAGTGCAATGGGAAGCCCGGATCCAAACGAACGACAGATGGGTACGAATCTAAATTTCTTCCACAACCTTAGCATTGACTCACATTATTATAAGATGGTATGGGTGGGGGTTACTCATCCGTTTCAAAGATTATGGTGGTTTCTCCGTCCAATAAAAAAGACATTGACGTGGACTACATATTCGGCCAAGTTGATATTAAGACAGCGACTGTGGTACGTTTGAAATTAAAATCAATATATGATATGATATTCTATTAGTATAGTAATTAATTATGAGCCTCAAAAATGCCGTTTGTACAAATTTGTAGTAAACGAAAACTCCAGGATCTAAATACAGATCCGTTAGTATTAAAACCGAATTACAATCTTACAATACTACTGTTAAGGAATATACTGGTAACTGCGGTAACTGCACCACTGCTGTAGCTCCCTACGCAATAGATGAAAAATTAGTCGCGGCTGCAGAACCAGGTACAACAAATTTTAAAAATAATTATATTGCACACAATGATACACCAACGTATTGTTATTTTTAGAAACGACTGTTAGAATGTTCAACACAAACACGAATAAAATAATTCATGCAAAAGTTAACGTTAATAACGGCGAAGCTGAAGTAAAAGGTAATTATTTCCTTTTTTGGAAAGTTGTAATAGTACTCACCTATAAAAGGCGATTTCATTGCTGAAGGAGTTCCGGGCACAAGCTCACCTGTCGAAATGAGAGTACGTTAGCTCCAAGAACATTCTTATTCTTAATTTTTTTCCTTTTTAGTAAATAACACCTTAAACTATTAGTTCTTGTCACCCGGAGGCTCTCGAACTGGAAAATTATTGCCGTCGGGTTATGTCGTGGACAAAATAGCTGTTGATAAGGTACCACTTTCGTGGAGTATTTTCACTGAACTAATTTCACCAGCACGGATATAACACAGTGCCGTGCACATTAATTGACAGTGCCAATCCCATGGTAATTATCGACGGCAAGTTATTTGGCTTGAATGGCCTCGAGACTCCAGAAGAAATTGATCAGAACAACACTTTGCAACAAGTACTCGAGATTATTCGCACAAAAGTAAATATACATCCAATTATAATGAACCAGTATTCACCTTCTCATAGGGAGGTGAAACGATGGGCATTCCATTCAATCAAAGTTTTCCTAAAATCATTATTACAAACCAAGCCAATACTTACAGATCACTCGACGGCGCAACGATTGACAAGGGCAAAATGACATTTATGGCAAAGATTATTTCGCTAGGTAGACGAACACTGAACATTTTAACCGAATACTTGGCTTACATTACTTAATTAGGCAAGTGTCACAAAGCATTACCACTGACCGGAGCGATCTGCCTCGCAACAGCAGCACAAATTGAAAGTTCGATTGTGCATAATATTATTCAGGCGAGTGGGCAAGATTCAGCTTCAGATTTTACTTACATTGCACACCCAAGCGGAATAATGCCGATTAAAGCCCTAGTCGAACAACTCAGCAGCGGTGAATGGCACGTAGAGTACGCGACAGTAGTGCAATCTGCGCGGCGATTGATGGAAGGCGCAGTGTGCGTGCCTGCCTCAGCCGTTAATTAATAGTACCGAATAAAAACCAGCGATCTATTATTTAAATAGTTAAAATATAATACAAGTGTCGCACAAATCTCATGCTCATCAGTTATTTTTTGGCAGTGAACATGCGGACTGCCTTTGGTAGAGCAGCGGTAGGCGGCAATGGTTGGGGTCTCTTGGCCATTGCAGGACTAAGAACAACATCGTTAAGGGACGTGAAACCAATCAACAGCCATATTCACCGTACCTTTTGAACGGACCTGGACTCGTAACCACGGCGGTTGGTGGACTGTTTGTCACTGCATTGGCACCGAAACTGCTTCCCACTGCTCTCGGACTGACTTTGTTCTCGCGCGGACTGAGTTGTTCGAACTCACTTGTCGGGACCGAGTACGATGCTGGCTGCAATACATAGACATACTAGTTAGTTTTCCGTTTTTAATCCAGTAGAACCTAATCCTTCACCTGACAATTTGAAAATTCACGAGATCCAAGGACAAATAAATACTTACGCGCTGCACGACTCTCGCCTTCATCGGAGATTTGGCGGCGATCAGTTTGGGCAAATCGGGCATGGGAGGCAAGACGGGTGACGGTGGTTGTGCGAGGATACTGAACTTGGTCGGCGTGCTGCTACGCTCAGCCGACACCCAACCCGAACTTGACAGCTTACCAGTCACTTTTGTATGACGGATGAGAATATCGCACATGTAAGGATATTAACACTTACCGTCATTAGAACTCTCCGTCACTTCTTCGCGGCCAAAACCGTTCGAAGACTGGCGAGTATGAAGAACTTTTGCTGCTGCCAACAAATGTCTCGTTAGTCCTAGAGTTTATAAAACCGATGCGGATCCACCGTTCATGAACAGCTAAATTTCACACTTACGTCCGTTCTTTTTGGCACGCTGCACGGCTTGCAATTGATAATCTCGTAGCACCGCTTTGAGCTTATCGACCCACTTTTTCTTCAGATCCAAGGACTCGACACATATAACCGTTGATGTGTTGTCTGCGGCGATTTTGTTACGCACTTCAAACGCGTTCTTGAGTGCATCCATGTCCGCCACATCGATCACGCTCAAGTTTTTAATGTCGAATCGTTTCTTTAACGAGTATCGCTCCTTCTTGCCCTTGGCCGCACATATAATAAACATGTCATTGAACAACCACGCGCGTCTTGGCTTTTTGTCTTTTTTAATCACCAATTCGATATCTCCTTCCATCAAAAATTTTCTGTGTGGCGCGGCAATATTTAGTTCTTCGTCCTATAAAAAACTCATTAAAACCTCCACGTAACATATTCGGCAGTGACGACGGTCTCATGATGCCATGGCATGAATATGAACGTACTTCAGTATCAATACAGCTGGCAATGTCCATTAACTTTTGCATGTCACGTGCTTGCGCACCTTCAGCTGCTTTCTGATTTTCGTTTACTTTCTCGGCGATGCCGTCAATTTTGTGCTTGGCTGCAGTCAATGTTCGCCAATCGTCCATTGATTCGTCAGTGTCCCGAATCAAATCCTGTAAACCGTTACCAATCCGTTCACTGAATAACAAAGAAGGTAGAATTTCGGTACATACCTTCAGCAATAAAGGATATTTGCATATGCGCTGTACAGGTTTGATCAAAAAACTAAATAGAGGTAAATTTCGACACCTCGGGTTTTGGTCACAACTCTCCAAGAATGAAACGAATTCTGGGTTCTCTTTCAGCCCTTCATACAATGACAATGCGTTCTGTTGGTTGGCGCAATACTCTTCATATACTTTAAATTGCTCGGCCTATTGATATGAATCAGAACCAGACCTTTTTCTATACTCACACCGAGATCAAAATTTTCTCAAGCGGAGTATAAAACCAGCAATATTCTCGCAAAGGTGGGTTATTATTATTGGTTTCTAAACTTGAATATGACTACAATAGAATTATGGCTTAAAATAATTATTCATCAATTTCTGCTTACCATATCAAGGAATATTTCTCCTAAGTTTACTTGCATATAGTCACCGTTACATATTCCCACCGTCTCATCAAATAAAGCGAGCATTTTTCGATTGACTTCGAGAATAGATGGCAGATTTGAAAACAAACCATGTACCTCTTGATTCGATACAACTCCATTTTGCTTCAATGGAAGTAAAAATTCCTAAAAGTAATTATTGTAATAATTCGTTGCTGTTCAACCCCGTTCAAAGTAAGTAAAATAACGAAAATCAATTTGAGTTGGGATATTAATGTTAAATTGGCGTAATGTGTATTTTGTTTATATTTCTAAGTGCTGAAATTTTCACTTTTCTAGTTAATATCAAATAATACGTACCGAAATTATAATTTCAAGATCAGCAATGTACGCACGTTCGGTTTGTACAATCTCTTCAATTCGTTTAGCCCTGTTAGATGTATCCGAATGTACTCCAGTGTCTATCGAAGATGTTCGGCTTCGTTGCAGTGAAGGTGAGCTAACACTGAAATTGCTTAGATCAGCGTAAAAATCGCATGAATCTGGGGCTAATGATCCTGGTAATTTTACTGCTGACTGCCCAGAGAACGAGTCAAACTGCTTCCGAAGATCTACGATAGCAGTTTTTAGATTTTGAACGTCGCTTAAGAGATCATCGATCTGGCGTTGCTGCGTATGTATTGTCTATTGATGAATCCGTGGTGATTAATATTGGATAGAAATTAAAGAGGTTCCCTTACTTCATTTTGCTTTTGAATAAGCTGCCGTAAATCTGCTTCACTCATTGGTCCGCAGTCTAATTACAAGATGGACGAATTTTGCCTATTATTATGTTATACGAAACAATAAGAGTTGTGTAGGTTGCTATTCAAATATTTTCGTTTGGATGAAACGGCAGTTTTTTTTTTTTTTTGTACCGTAACTTTGCGGTTTAA
>Ga0209960_1004791_pt1 | contig 10062 bp, 12 predicted proteins | sample ThiBiot_500_plan_2_FD_183947 | JGI IMG/M metagenome (GOLD analysis project Ga0209960, IMG submission 183947) | Wastewater bioreactor microbial communities from Cape Town, South Africa - Thiocy_expt_500_plan (SPAdes) | ecosystem: Engineered > Bioreactor > Thiocyanate-remediating >...
AATTTTAATTGTTTTTTCTCTGTTGTTTAATAGGATTATTCTCCAACTGTTGAAGATAAAGATTATGCTTTTGAAGACGAGAACCCATTTTTAACTCACCCTAATCCTTATGAAGAAGGTTTAACATTAATGGAAAATGGAAACTTATCTGATGCTGCATTAGGTTAATTTCACTTCAAAAAAAAAAAAAAAAAAAAAAAAACAATTTTAATTTTTTTTTTAAAAAAAAAATTCTTGAATAATAGCATTTGAAGCATGTGTTCAAAAAGATCGTAATCATGTTGATGGATGGTTAAGATTAGGAATGGTACAACAAGAAAATGAAAAAGAGTTGCCAGCAATTTATGCTTTAAGAGAAGCTGTAAAATTAGATCCAAGAAATATCAATTCAACTTTGGTTTTTTTTTTTTTTTTTCCTTTTTTCTGAAGTTTAAAACACCCAAAATATCCAAAACATGAAATTAAATTGTTTCATTAGGCCATTGCAGTTAGTTATACAAATGAAGGAGCAGAATCTCAAGCTCTTGATGCATTAGAAAATTGGATTCATACAAAATATCCTGATTTTACTTTTAGTGAATCTGGGTAATTTTATTTAATATTTCAATAAGGAAATAATTCAATAAATAAATAAATATTTAGAGGAAGAACTAGACAAGAAAGAGTTGTTGATATGTATATTGATGTTGTTCGTGGAAGTGGAGAGATAGATGCAGATGTTCAAGTTGGATTAGGAGTTTTATTTAATCTTTCTTCAGAATTTGAGAAAGCTATTGATTGTTTTCATACTGCACTTCAAATAAGACCTGATGATTATATTTTATGGAATAGATTAGGAGCAACTCTTGCTAATGGAGGAAAAAGTGAAGATGCAATTCAAGCTTATTATAAAGCTTTACAACTCAAACCTTCTTTTGTTAGAGCAAGATATAATTTGGGAGTATCATGTTTGAATATTGGTTGTTATAAAGAAGCTGCTGAGGTTTTTAATTTTATTTTTTTAAAACTCATCTTCTCTTTTTTTTTTTTTTTTTAATTGATTTTCTTTTTTTTAAAAAAAAAATAATAATAAAAAGCATTTCTTGAGTGCCTTAACACTCCATGGAACAAATTCTCAAAAAAATGCATCAAATAATTTATGGGATACTCTTCGTCGTTGTTTCTTAATAATGGATAGAAGAGATCTTTTTGATAAAACTATTCCAAGAGATGTTGAATTATTTCGTGGTGATTTCCAATTTTAATGAAACTAATATAATGTTTTTTAAAAAATGAAAATATTTAATTTTCTTTCTTTTATTGTCATTATTGTTTTTTTTCTTGCGCTTATGCATAATAAAAAATTTAATGATTTTTTTTAAAAAAAAAAGAAAAAAGAAAAAGAAAAATCATAAAAAGAATTATTATTTCATAAAGGACAAGGTTAATTATTTTTTGGCTTTGGCTTTTGTATCTTTAGCATCTTTAGCAGCTTCTTTAGGTTTTTCTGAACTTTCTAAGATATCAGAAACAAATCCAGTTCCAACAGTCTTTCCTCCTTCTCTAATAGTAAATCTCAATCCCTTTTCAATTGGGATTTTATTAATTAAATCACATTCAACTTGAACTGTATCACCAGGCATAACCATTTCAACATTCTCAGGTAATTTAATGCTTGCAGTTACATCTGCAGTTCTGAAAAATAATTGGGGTCTGTAGTTATTAACAAAAGGTGTATGTCTTCCTCCTTCTTCTTTTTTTAAGATATAAAGTTGGGCCATGACTTTATCATGGGATTTGACGGTTCCTGGGGCACAGACAACCATTCCACGACGAAGATCTTCTCTTTTAACACCTCTTAAGAGGGCACCAAGGTTATCTCCTGCTTCTCCTCTATCAAGTTGTTTTTTGAACATTTCAATACCAGTGACAGTAGTTTTGAATTCTTTGTCATATCCAATGATTTCAACTTCAGCACCTTTCAAAATAACTCCACGTTCAATACGTCCTGTTGCTACAGTTCCTCTTCCTGAAATTGAAAAGACATCTTCAATTGGCATTAAGAATGGTTTATCAAGGTCACGTTGAGGAAGGGGGAAGTAATTATCAACTGAATCTAAAAGTTTGAGAATTGCATCTCTTCCAATTTCTTGATTTTTTCCTTCAAGAGCACTGAGGGCAGAACCATGAATGATGGGGACTTCATCTCCTGGGAATCCATATTGTGTTAATAATTCTCTCATTTCCATTTCGACAACTTCAAGGACTTCTTTATCATCCAAAGCATCAACTTTATTCACAAAGACCACTAAATTTTTAACTCCGACTTGTTTTGCAAGTAATAAATGTTCTCTAGTTTGGGGCATTTGTCCATCAACTGCACTAACGACCATAATAGCACCATCCATTTGAGCAGCTCCAGTAATCATATTTTTAACGTAATCAGCATGTCCTGGACCTTAATTTATTTTTATTTTTATTTTATTTTTATTATTTGAATTGATATTTTTTTTCAAAAAAAGAAGAAAAATAAAAATAAAAATAAAATAGATAATCAAAATAAATTAAAATTAAAATTAAATGAAAATTTAAATAATTAAAATGAAAATAATAAATAAACTTACAATCAATATGAGCATAATGACGATTATCTGTTTCATATTCAACATGGGATGCATTGATTGTAATACCACGAGCTTTTTCTTCTGGGGCTTTATCAATTTGATCATAAGCTTTAAATTGAGCAGCTCCTTTTTCAGCAAGAACTATTTATTGAAATAAATTCATCAGTAAACCAATCAAACCAATCAATCAAATCAATAGAATTAATGAATTCTAAATGTTCTAATATAATAAAAAGAAAGAAAGGGGAATATTAATAATAAAATTACCTTTAGTAATAGCTGCAGTTAAAGTAGTTTTACCATGATCAACATGTCCAATTGTTCCAACATTGACATGAGGTTTAGTTCTGCTAAAGTTGGCAAAATTTCTCAAGAAAACCAAGCCTCCTAATGATAAAATTTGAGGTCTTGCAACCTATGCATTTTTTTTTTTTTTTGAATATAAAAGAAAACAAATAATAAAGAATAAAAAATTTTTACATTTCCTGTTGATAAATTGGATTTTGAAGCTAAATTTGTTGAAAAAAGAAAGAGAAAAAAAAAATGATTAATGGAAATTTTCTTTTATTTTTGCCAAATGCCAAATGGCTCCAATATGTTGCTGAATTTAAAGAAAGGCAAATGGAAATATAGAAAGAAAAACTATAACTATAAACTTACAACCACAATAGTAACTTTCTGCAAAATAATAACAATATTCAATTTCAAATAATAACAACAATACAAAGTATAAATGAAAGTAAAAAGTAAAACACAAAAAACAAAAAAAGTAAAAAACATCAAAACATCAAAATCAAAATTGGATTACTTTTTTTTATCAAAAAAATAATTATGCGTGATAAATTTCATTGAAACACAAAAGAGAGAAAGTAGTTTGTTAAAGTAAAGAGTGTTATAGGTATGTTTATTATTGTTATTGTTGGACTCACCGAGAGAGAAGGAGCGAGAGAAAGTGAGGCACACGCCACGTGGGATCATTCTTGCCAAAATTTGATTATCCAAAAAAATAAAAAAATCCGCCATGATTTTTGTCAAAAAAAAAGCATGCATCATTGAAATTGTGTTTTGGAGATTTCAACAAAGAAAAGTGTTTGATTTCAAAAGAAATGAATCAATAGACCAATCTCACACTCGATTTCTTATTTAATTTGTTCTTTTTTTTTTTTCTAAATTGATGAATTGAAATGAGTTGAAGTTTGAAAAAAAAAATCAGCTTTATGAGACAAAAACCTTTTTCAAAACTTTTCCAAGATTCTGAACATAAAACTCATTGAATTTCATGAAGGTTATCAAACGTTCTCTAACAAAATAACATAGGATGATCTTTTGATTTACTCTTAAAGTTTATTCAATTTGAAGAGAAGAGAAGAATTGAAAAGGTTTCAGTTCAAGGCTTTTGATTTTTTTTTTTTTTGCTGACCGCCCATTTTCTTTTTTTTTTTGAAAACAAAAAGGGAATTAAAAAAACCCAGCCGTTCAAAACTTTTAGACTTTCCTGTTCTCTCTTCTCTTCCATCCCATCTCTTCAAATAATGCAAGTATAAATCTTTCTTTCGTTTTCTTTTTCATCAAACTAGATTTTAAATTTCATTTCAATTTTAATTTTAATTTAATTTCTTTTTAAAAGACAAAAAAAAATTAATCTGTATGTTAATAGGTTATTAATCCAAAACCCTTTCTTCAAGATCTTACAGGAAAGCCAATTATTTGCAAATTAAAATGGGGAATGGAATATAAAGGATACCTTGTTGCAATTGATTCTTATATGAATATTCAATTAGCTGGAACTGAGGAGTTTGTTGATGGTGTTCTTCAAGGAAAACTTGGAGACGTTTTGATCAGGTAACTTGTTTTTCTTTTTTTTTTTTAAAAAAAAAACTGTTTCTTCTAATTATAACCTATTATTGTTACTTTTTTCTCTGACTTTTTTTAATTTTCTTTTGTTTAGATGCAACAACGTATTATATGTTCGTGAAGTTTCTATGATGAGGATAGACAAATGAAAGATTAAACTAGTCTTGTAAAAAAAGAAAGAAAGAAAGAAAATAAAATGAAATCAAGTTATATATGTTGGATCTCAATTTGAGCATACTTTTTTCAATTGTCATGAAATAGGAAGGATTCTTCTAATATTGAAAAATGTGAAGCAAATTGAGTATTTTTTCTTTTCTGAAGAAGATATTTTATTCGGAAACCTGGAAATGTTTCATTATTATTCATTATTTTTGAGATTCATAATCAAGTCACAAGCTTAAGATTTAAAGAGATCTCTTCTTTTTCCTTTTTTTTTTTGAAAAAAAAAAAAAATGAGCATGCCATTGTCAATCTTCACTACTTTAAAAAGAAAAATGAACGAAAGCTAAAAAAAAAATTGTTTTGATCTATTTATTTTATTTTTACACTCTGAATTCTTGTGTAACCATCTTACTTGGACTAAAACTGAAGTGGACATCCTAGAAGGTGGAGACTTATAAATTCCTAAAAACCTTCAAAAATTTTCCAAAAATATTGAAAGAAGTGGGTCTCACTCAAAAATGGAGTAATGCAAAAACATTGGAAATCTCAAAACGCCCTTCAACTTCAAGAGTAATGAAACTTCCAACAATTTCAAAGATTGAATTGATCTATTTACTACTGACGAAAAAAGAAAATATTAAGCTTAAATGAGAGTTGAATAGATTCAAAACTCAACTTTCACATAATCAAGAAAATAATACCTCTAAATCCAATTATTAAAATGTTACACATTCTAAATCTCTAAAATTACAACCAGATTTAAAGTGTCTTAATCCCATTGCAGTTCGATCTTTTTCTTCCATTATCAGAAACTGTAATTTTAAATGTAAAATCTCAATAAATAATGCAAATAGCTTCAGAAAACTAGGAGATTACTTCATACTATCTTTAAACTTTGGAGTGCATTCGAGGGAAAATACAAAGAGGAGCTTCAACTGTTCACTTTTTTCTTTTTGCTTTTTCTTTTTGTTTTTCCCGCCAAAAAATTCAGAAAAATAAACATCACGTGATCAAATGATGCACTTCCAACATCGAGCAACAGATCGCCTTCGAGCCATCTCTCTTCACACTCAACAACAACAACAACCTGAACATGTTCAACAGTTATCAACAAACTCAACTTCAGCATCATCAACATCACATCATCAAAGGACAGAACTTTCCAGATTTTTGAATGGTGAAAATACGAAATATCGGGACGAAGTGTTTGAGTTTTTGAAATCGGAGCCGATATTTGAGTTAGATTATAACTTGTCAAAGGAGGCTTTGAGACATGTAACTAGAGCAAGATTGCAGAGATTGGTTGAAAAAGGATATACTGGAGTTCCCCCAAATGATTCAAGGTTTTTTATTATTTTTTTTAAAAAAAAATCTTTTAATTTTAAATGTAAAATCTCATATTTGATTGATTTAGTGAGATGGAAAAGTTTGCTCAATATGGAGAAGCTATATCTTTTCATGATTCATCTGTAAATACATTGATTGGAGCACATTTTGTTCTTTTTTCAGGTTAGTTTGTTTGAAGATTTCTTTCTTTTCTTTCTTTTCTTTCTTTTTGAAAAAAAAAACAAAAATGATTGAAATTGTAGGATCAATTCAAAAACTTGGAACTGAAGTTCATCAACCACTTTTAAAAAAGGCATCAACTTGTGAACTTCGTGGATGTTTTGCTTTGACAGGTAAAAAAAAAAGAAAAAAAGAATTTCAAAGAAAGAAAATCAATTTTTGAAAAAAAAAAAAAAAAAATTAGAACTTGGTCATGGATCAAATGTTAGAGGAATTGAAACAACAGCAATATATGATCAAACAAAAGAAGAATTTATTATCCATACTCCAACTGAAACAGCTCAAAAATATTGGATTGGAGGAGGCTCAGGTGAATTATAAAATCATTGTGTCTTTCTCTTTTTTATTTTTCTTTTTTTTTCAACTCTTCTTTGTTTATTTAGAATGGGCTCAAATGGCTACAGTTTTTGCTCAATTATATGTTAATAATGTTTATTACGGAGTTCATGCCTTTTTAGTTCCTTTAAGAGATGACAATGGTAAAATACTTCCTGGAATTAGAATTAAAGATTGTGGACATAAAATGGGTAAGACTACATGAGTTTTAATTTTCTTTTTCTCTTTCATGTCAAAAACAAAAACAAAAACAATCAAAATCAAAATCAAAATCAAAATTAAAATTATTAAAATTAAAATCATAGGAATTAATGGAGTTGATAATGGAAGATTTTGGTTTGATAAAGTTAGAATTCCAAGAACAGGTCTTCTTGATAGATTTGGACATGTCACAAAAGAAGGTGAATATATAAGCTCAATTGAAAACAATGACATAAGGTTTGCTGTAACAATGGGTAAGAATTGTTTTTTTTTTTTTTTTTATTGTTTTTTTTTTTTTTTTTTTTTTTTTTTTTTTTTTTTTAAACTCAAAGAAAAATAGGAAACTTACTTACTGGTAGAGTGAGTATTTCCAGAGGTTCAACAAATGTTTGTAAAATTGCTCTCGCTACTGCAATTCATTATGGTTTCACTAGAAGACAATTTGGACCTGGTGAAGAAACTCCAATTATTGAATATATGACACATCAAGTTATTATTTTTCCTTCTCTTTTCTTTTCTTTTCTTTTTTTTTCTCTTTTTCGAAAAAAAAAAAAAATCACATTAAAAGGTTCGTTTAATGCCTTTACTTGCAACAACTTATGCACATCATTTTATTTCCAAACAAGTTTCAATTGATTTTATTAAAGCTCAAGAAAGTTTTGACATTAATGCAATTAAAGAAGTTCATGTTCTCATTTCTGGTTTGAAAGCTTTAACAACTTGGCATCTAACTGAAACTCTTCAAACATGTCGAGAAACTTGTGGAGGACAAGGATATAAATCTTCAAACAGAATTGGAATTTTAAAAGCTGATGCTGATATTCAAGTAACTTATGAAGGAGATAATTATGTATTATTACAACAGGTTTGTAAAGATTTAGCCAAAGGAAATTCTTCAGTTAGTTCACAATTAAAAAGTGATTTAGAATTGAAACAAAGATTTGATGAGGTTTTTTTCTTTTTTTCAAATAAAACAAAACAAAAAAGAAAAAAAAAGAAACCAATTAACATTACATTCTATTATTGTAAATAATTTTAGAATTATCTTTGTCAAGCTGAAAATCAAGAAAAAGCTTTTGTGTTAAGAGCTTCAGATCACATCTCAAGATTTAGAGAAGCTTTCCAAGCAAAAAAGAAGGAAGGACTTTCATCTGATGATGCAATGCAAGCTTGTGCTGTTCTTGCAGCTGAAGCAGGAAGAACTCATATTGAATCAACTATCTTTAGATATCTTTGCCAAGTACTATTGATTTTAATTTTTCATATTATCGTACATTTTTTTAAAAAAAAAATTAATTCATATAAAAATAAATGAATTCAGGTTGAAAAAGGTGCACCAGTAACAGTAAAGACTTACATCTCAGCAATAAGAAATCTTTATGCTTTAACAAGATTTGATTCATCCCCAAGTTTTCTTAGAAATCAATATTTTACTGTTGAAAAACAAAATCAAATTTCAATCCAATTCCAAAAGGTTTTCTTTTCATTTCTTTTCATTTTTCTTTTCCTTATTTTTTTTTTTCTTTTCTAAAAAAAAATTACTGATCAGTAATAATATAAAAAACAATTAGGCTTGTGTTCATCTAAAGAAAATTTCTATTCCACTTGTTGATGCGTTTGAAGTTCCTCCTCATCTTTTAGGTACCATTGCTGGAGACTGGGTTGAAAGCAATAGCTTTTTCTCTGAAGATCCTCGTTAAAATTTCAATAAAAATATAAACTCAAACAAAATGTAAAACAAAATTTCATAAATAAAATCAATCAAATCAAACTTTGGATCATTCTAATTGTTTATTGTTTTGACTTGACTTTCTTTTTGATGTTTTTTTGCTCAACTTTTTTTTTTTTTTTCAAGATTTCTTTCGTGTTGGGTGTTCCGTGATGGCAGACTTTCGAACAATAATTGTTGGAGGCATCAAATTATATCTTTTTGGAGAGACTGAGAGGAAAGGAGAAGAAGGAAAGAAAGGAAATGAGATAGAAAATGAAGTTTCAATTATCTTTGTTTGTCATGGGAGAATGGGTAAAATTTCTTTTTCTTTTTCTTTTTCTTTTTTGATTTTTCTATCTTCCACAATTAATTGTTTGATTGATTGTTAATAGGTGATTCAAGTAAAGTCTTTCCATTGTGTAAAGAGTTGATCAAAAACAAGAAAATTATTGCAATTGCTTTTGATCAAAGAAATCATGGAGAAAGACTTGTGGATAAATCACAAAATGGAGGTTGAAGATTCAAAGTTTTTTTTAAAGTTTCTTCAATTTTATTAAAATTGATTATTATTATTTTTTTTTTCTGGTTGAACAAATAGGTTGGGAGAATCCAAGTCACATCATTGATATGTATTCGATGCAATATGGAACATCAAAAGATATCAGGTTTCTTTTTTTTTCTCAGAGTTTTTATTGGCCATCTAACAAAATTTCTCAAAAATAAAGCTATTTAATTGATACTCTCCCATTGTTTTTGTCATTCAAACCAAAAAGTTATGGAGTTGTTGGTGTAAGTCTTGGAGGTCATGTTACATTGATTTCAATGGCAAATGGTTTGTCAATTTTTTTTTTCCCCCTCCTTATTTCATTTAAATATCAAAGATTAATAGATTTAAGAATTTCTTTTGGAGTTAGTATCATTGGATGTGCAGATTATAGAGGATTAATGAAACATAGAGTTCAAGTTAATGAAAAAGATCGAGTTGTATGTATTTATTTCTAATTCTTTTCCCTGAAATTTTGAAGAAAAAAGAAAAAAAAAAAAAATAGGAAGAGATATTTAATGAAAGATTCAATTCACATCTTCAATCTCTACTTATGCAAGTTGATCCAATTAATAGGTTTCAAATTTCTTGATTCCGAAAAATTTCAAAATTGAAGTCTTTCTTTTTTCTCAATCTATAGATGTTTAGAATTTAAAGATAGACCACTTTTATTCCTTTGTGGAGAAATTGATGAAGTATTTTTTTCATTTTATATCTTGAATTGAATTGAACTGAATTGAATTAAATGATTCTTTAGCTTGTCCCAGCAAGTTGTAGTTTTGAATTTGTCAATCAACTCAAGTCAATCTATTCCGTTCCTCAAAAAATTCAAATGAAAATTTATCCAAATGTTGGTCATCAACTAACCAAAGAAATGATTCAAGACTCTTCAAATTGGTGTTCTCAATGGTGTTTGCCAATAGCTCAACCTCAATTGTAAAAAATGAATAATAGAAAAAGAAATAGAAAAATAAAAATAGAAGACGAAATCAATGTTTGATTCAAAGTTTGAGAAAAGTTTCAATTTTTTTTTTTTTTTTTTTTTTTTTTTTTTTTTTTTTTTTTTTTTTTTTTTTTTTATTTTT